>Ga0316197_10001332_pt1 | contig 17662 bp, 10 predicted proteins | sample OudBiesiAoxic_MG_FD_204939 | JGI IMG/M metagenome (GOLD analysis project Ga0316197, IMG submission 204939) | Coastal sediment microbial communities from Oude Bieten Haven, Netherlands - site A oxic | ecosystem: Environmental > Aquatic > Marine > Coastal > Sediment | place: Netherlands... | reverse complement strand
AAACTGGATCAACTGTGTGCGGCAGGTTTTGATGCACTGCTTGGCCCAAAGGCTGCGTGTGTTGCGCAACAAGTCGGGGCCAGCGCCAGTGCCGGCCCGCATATGGCAGTTGTTGCCACCGATCTGGGGGTGGAATGCTTTGTGCGGAGCTGTCATCCCGCGCAAGAAGCGCTGTGCTTTAGGGTCTCGGAGCGGGTGCACCTCGACGCACTTTTTAACGAGGCGTTCGTATTGCTTGAACGTCTGGTGGGGGAGGTTTAGCGATGGCGCATAACCGGACCGATGATACCAGCAGGTTCATGAACGCTATAGCCGCGTTTTCCGCAGCCCCCGAAGAGATCACGGTGTACGGAAGGTTGATTGGCACGCAAAGCGTATCCTTCCTTGACGCTATTCTGGCCGAAATCAACGAAACCGTTCTGCGCCGGGTGCTCCATTTCACAACTCCGGATGCCGTAAGTCTGTCAGTCGATGTGTCAGAGCGCCGGGTGCACCGCCTGCACGCGCTGCCGTGCGCCTTGCGGGAAAAATACGACTACTTATTGGGCCGGAACCTGACCGTGCAAGACGCGGCAGCAATCGTGGAAATCGCTCAGGCATTGGCGCAAACAGGAAGCGCGCTTTATGTTCGGGCAAGCCTGCCAGATAAAACAGATGCGCTGGGGTTTGACGGACTTTCCGTGGGGGATGTTCTTGCGGCAAAAGAAAATGCCACGAACGCCTCAGATGTGCCGGTCCAATTCGGTAACGCCATCTCGCAAGCTCAAAAATATGCCCAGTCACTCAGCGTTCAATCAGGCAAAACAAGCTTGGTCCGCTTCGGTGACGCGGCCTCTTGTGATGCGCTGGAGGAGGTAAGCAATGCGCAGGCCGAAGATGGCGCAACCAAACCGTTTGTGCGTCTGTGGCAAGGCGGTCTTGTCGCAGAGCACGCGCTTTTGATCGCGATGATGGATGGTTTTTCAGTTGCCATGTTCCTGCCGGCAGAACACGTGCAGGAACAGTTCACCCTTTTGCATCGGTCAGTCTTGCAGGCAACTGGCCCCGTTGAGCGATAGCACCCAACCACAGTTTTCGATCATGATGTGACGGGGGCGGTTCAAGTCTGCCAGCACTCGGGATCGCTATGACCCTGTGTTTGCGTTCGGTCGCTACCGCAGGCGACACGCGAAACCTTGCAATGCGATTATGTCATGACGCTGTTGGCGGCATGGCAGGACATTTCGTCGAATGTTACTGTCTCGGGGGGGTATGTGAGGCGCTAGTTTGTTCACACGCCTTCTTTTGACCGCTGCCAGCTTTCCCGCACGCGCCGGATTTGGGCCCTGCTCTGAAAGCCGATCACGCTGCCTGAGGCGGCAAAGAGTTAACTAAATATGGGATGCGACATCGTCTGCGATTAACGCCGCGTCAAGGCTGCCCCGAAGCGATAGTGAGCCCATCAGTTGCACCCCGTTGTCTGTTCCGGATCAAAAATTGCGGTATCGCGTGTGACAAACGCTAATGCGTCCAGCTGCCATGCCGCAGGCAAATCTCAAAAGCCGGAACGAAAAACTTGTTGGACTTAGAGGTGCACGGGAGCTGAAGGCCAAACATCGAAACAGGGATTTCTTTCTGACCCTGCAGGAAGACACGAGACAGCCTTGATGCGGCTTTTGGCAATGACAGTCACCATATCAGCGGCCTGCCGAAACAGATAATCCATTGCGTCCATAAGCAAGCTTTTGCGCAAATCCATGCGTTGAAAAAGACGATTTTGCCCTTCGCAGCGATCTTATGATGCTTACGGCAATTCGTACGCGGGAGCAAAGCCCTTGAAGAAAAAGCCCTTTTTCGGTGCAGAAACCGTTTATTGAAAAGCCTGGCTTAGCTATGCGTCTGGTGCAATGCTGGCGTTAAAAAAACACCATTGAGTTTTGCGTCAGTTTGTGTTTGTTAGCGCTAACGTAATTCAGGATTATTTTCCGCTGACACAGTGCGGCGGTTTCAGGAGGATAACATGTCCACTGCAGTAGGTATTAACGGATTTGGCCGGATTGGCCGCGGCGTTCTCAGGGCGTTGGTGGAAAACAACGTCAAGGATATGGACATTGTCGCGATAAACGACCTGTCGAGCGCAGAAACGCTGGCGCATCTGTTGCGCTATGACAGCGTACATGGCCGGTTTGCCGGATCAATCGAAGTTCAGGGCGACACGCTCATCGTGAACGGGAAATCCATCAAGGTGACCGCGTTGCGTGACCCTGCCGACTTGCCATGGGCCGATGTCGATCTGGCGATGGAGTGTACCGGTTTTTTCACGGCGCGCGACAAAGCCGCGGCGCATCTGTCAAATGGCGCATCCCGCGTGCTGATTTCTGCGCCAGGTGCTGATGCCGACCGCACGGTTGTGTTTGGTGTGAATGATAAAGAGATGACCAAGGACGACATCATCGTCTCGAATGCGTCCTGTACAACCAACTGCCTCGCGCCGGTTGCGGCCGTATTGGATGACACGGTCGGGATAAAGACGGGGTATATGACGACGATCCACGCATATACCGGCGATCAGCCTTCGCATGATGCGGCCCACCGTGATCCGTATCGGGGGCGCGCTGCAGCCGTTTCCATGGTGCCAACGTCTACAGGGGCGGCCAAAGCGATTTCTCTTGTTTTGCCCCGTCTCGAAGGTCGTCTTGAGGGGTCAGCCATTCGGGTGCCGACACCGAATGTGTCCCTTGTGGATTTAAGTTTCATGCCCGAACGGGCGACAACTGCGGACGAAATCAATGCCGCCATGAAAGCGGCAGCTGATGGTCCGATGAAGGGTGTCTTGGCTTATGAGACCGACCCGACAGTTTCAATAGACTATAACCACGATCCGCATTCGTCGTGTTTTGCGGCGCCACAAACCAAAGTGACCAACGACGGCATGGTGCGGGTGGTAAGCTGGTATGACAACGAATGGGGTTTTGCCAATCGTATGATCGACACCGGCCGTGTCTTGGCGGCTTTGGCAAAACACTGATCGCAAACATCAGCGTTTTTTATAGAGTATGGAGTATGCTTCATGGCACTGAACGATACGATTGCACGGGTAACCGACCGCATCATCGAGCGCAGCGCAGGACCCCGTAAGGACTACCTTGACCGGATGGCAGCCGCACGGGTCAAAGGACCTGCGCGCGCGCATCTAAGCTGCAGCGGGCAAGCGCATGCCTATGCCGGCGCCGGTCAGGATCAATCAAAACTGGCCCGTGAAAGTGCGGGAAATCTTGGCATTGTCACTACTTATAATGACATGCTGTCCGCGCATCAGCCTTTTGAGCGGTTTCCCGATCTGATCCGCGAGGCCGCGCGCGAGGCGGGCGGCACGGCTCAGGTCGCGGGCGGTGTGCCTGCAATGTGTGATGGTGTGACCCAAGGCGAGCCCGGAATGGAACTGAGCCTGTTTTCGCGCGACGTCATCGCCATGGCGACGGCCGTTTCTATGAGCCATAACACCTTTGATGCTGCCGTTTATCTTGGCGTGTGTGACAAGATTGTCCCCGGTCTGGTTATTGCAGCGCAAACCTTTGGTCATGTCCCCACGGTTTTCCTGCCCGCGGGACCAATGACATCTGGTCTGTCGAATGACGAAAAAAGTCAGGTGCGTCAGAAGTTCGCCGCAGGCGAGGTTGGCCGCGAAGAGTTGATGGCCGCTGAAATGAGCGCTTATCACGGACCGGGAACCTGCACCTTCTACGGGACAGCAAACACCAATCAGATGCTCATGGAGTTCATGGGGCTGCATCTGCCCGGTACCAGTTTCGTCACACCGAATACTGGCTTGCGCGATGCGCTGACGAAAGCGGGCGCCAAACGGGCGCTGGAACTGTCCGATCTGGGCAACCACTACACGCCGGTCTGCGATATCCTGAGCGAAAAAGCATTTGTGAACGGTATTGTTGGTTTGAACGCGTCTGGTGGGTCGACAAACCTGCTGATCCATTTGGTAGCGATGGCGCGTGCGGGCGGGATTATTCTGGACTGGCAGGATTTCTCGGACATCTCGGATGTCACGCCGCTGTTGGCGCGCATTTACCCCAATGGCTTGGCGGATGTGAACCACTTTCATGCGGCTGGTGGCCTTGGCTACATGATCCATGAATTGCTGGGCGCTGGGATGCTGCATAATGATACGCAAACGGTCGCCGGCGGCGGGCTTGGTCTGTATACAAGAGAGCCCAAGCTGAAAAACGGTGAGGTTGTTTGGGAAGAGGGCACAACCAAGAGCCTGAACGAAAAAATTGTGCGCCCCTCTGTTGATCCGTTTCAGGCTACAGGCGGGCTCAAACGATTAAGCGGCACGCTTGGGAACGCAGTCATGAAAGTGTCCGCGGTCAAGCCCGAGCACCAGATCGTTGAGGCCCCTGTGCGTGTTTTCCACGATCAGGAGACCGTCAAGGCGGCTTGTCGTGCGGGTGAAGTCACGGCAGATACCATCATTGTGGTGCGGTTTCAGGGGCCTAAAGCCAATGGCATGCCCGAGCTGCATAGTTTGACACCCGCGCTCAAGAACTTGCAAGCACGCGGTATAAACGTTGCATTGGTGACGGATGGGCGCATGTCTGGCGCGTCGGGATCGGTACCTGCCGCAATCCATGTTAGTCCCGAAGCTCTGGATGGTGGTGCTATTTCCAAGCTGCAGGACGGCGATATCGTCCGTGTTGACGCCGTTGCGGGTGTGCTTGAAATTCTGACAGAAGGTGTCCTGGATCGGGCACCGGCCACGGCAGATCTGTCGGGCAATGAATTCGGGCTTGGACGCGAGCTTTTCGCGGGCTTCAGGCGCGCGGTTGGTACCGCAGACACCGGCGCATGCTCGTTGTTTTGACAAAGGAACGTTAGATGACACCTCAAGAGGCAAGCGCCAGAGCGCGCGAAATTTGCAGCATGGCGCCGATTGTGCCGGTGCTGGTTGTTGATGACGCGCGCACTGCGCGTCCCTTGGCTCAAGCACTGGTTGCCGGCGGGTTGCCCGCGCTTGAAGTTACTTTGCGCACCCCTGCGGCACTCGATGTGATCTCCGAGATGGCACAGGTACCCGGCGGGATAGTCGGGGCAGGTACTTTGGTCACGCCAGATGACGTGCGCGCCGCCAAGGCTGCGGGTGCCACTTTCGGGGTCTCTCCGGGGGCGACAGATGCCCTGATGGACGCCTGTGAAGCTGAAGATCTGCCGCTGTTGGCGGGGGCTGCGACGGCGACCGAAGCAATGAGGCTGCTGGCGCGCGGCTATGACATGCTCAAGTTTTTTCCGGCAGAAGCCTCTGGTGGGGCACCTGCGTTGAAGGCCATAGGCGCGCCGCTGCCGCAGATTTCTTTTTGCCCCACGGGCGGCGTTAGCCCCGAGAACGCAGCGTCTTATCTATCGCTGGATAATGTGATTTGCGCCGGTGGCAGTTGGGTCGCGCCGAAAGACATGGTTGCGTCAGGCGATTGGGTTGGTATCGAGGCGCTTGCGCGCGCGGCCAGCAAACTGGGGAAATAAAAGCCTCAATATCGAGATGCGCGTAAGGAGTGGTGCAATGATCCTATGTTGTGGCGAAGCTTTGATTGATATGATTCCGTCCCCGACCAACACAGGGAAGGACGGATTCGTGCCGCATTCTGGCGGCGCAATCTTCAATACAGCGATTGCTTTGGGCCGTTTGGGTGTCCCCACGGGATTTCTGACGGGGCTTTCCACGGATCTTTTTGGCGGGCAACTGGCCGCTGATCTTGAGAAAAGCCATGTCGACACCCGATTTGCAATCCGGTCCGATCTACCGACAACACTGGCGTTTGTGCGGCTCTTACAAGGGCATGCGACCTACACGTTTTACGATGAAAACACGGCAGGGCGCAGTCTGAGCCCTGATCTCCTGCCTGATTTGTCCGACGATGCGTCGGCGCTTTATTTTGGTGGGATCAGCCTCATTTCCGAGCCTTGCGCTGATTTTTACGCGGTATTGGCAGAGCGCGAAGCCTCGCGCCGGATCATTGCCCTTGATCCGAATATTCGACCCGGATTTATCAAAAACGAGCAGCGATACCGCGCGCGTCTGGAGCGGATGATAGCCGTTGCTGACATTCTGAAAGTTTCAGACGAAGATCTGAACTGGATTATGCCGGGGGATGCACCCCTTGAAAGCAAGGCACAGGCCTTATTGCAAAAAGGACCAAGAGTTCTGTTCTTGACCAAAGGCAGCCAAGGTGCACTGGCCTTTGTTGCCGGGCGCGATCCGGTCTCTGTTGCCGCCCGTAAAGCCATTGTTGTGGACACGGTGGGCGCGGGTGATACGTTTAACGCAGGCGTTCTGGAAAGCTTGTTTCGTGCAAAGTTGCTGCGCAAGCCCGCGCTTGAAGACATCGGTGACGCAGATCTCGAAGCGGCCTTAAAGCGCGGCGCCGAGATCGCCGCCGTGACCGTGGCTCGGGCGGGTGCCAATCCGCCATGGCTGCAAGAATTGGAAAACCAAGTGACGACCTGACCTTAGTAAAAAGTGGTGTTAGGATCCGAATCCACGCGCGCATTTATGTGCCGTTCATACAAAGAGAAAAAGAAAACCCATGCCTGCTACAGAATTGCCCCCCGTCTCGGTTGAGGATTTTCGCGACACGCTTTTGCGTCATCTCAAGCTTTCTTTGGGTAAGGACCCTGAACATGCGTCGCGCTTTGACTGGCGCATGGCCCTGTCTTTCACGCTGCGCGATCACGTGGTGGATCCGTGGTTTGAAAGTACCCGCAAAACATATGAGGCGCGAGGCAAGCGCGTGTACTATCTGTCGATGGAGTTCTTGATTGGCCGTCTGATCGAGGATGTGGCCGTAAACTTGCGTCTCGATGATATCGCTGAGCAAGCCATGACATCCGTCGGGCAGGATTACGCACTGGTTGTTGCAGACGAGCCGGACGCCGCCTTGGGTAATGGCGGTTTGGGGCGTCTGGCGGCGTGCTTTATGGATTCGCTGTCGACGTTGGGCATTCCCGCTTACGGCTACGGCATCCGCTACGAACACGGGCTTTTTGAGCAGCATTTCAAAGATGGCGCTCAGATGGAAACTGCCGAAACTTGGCTGGCGCAGCGCCATGTTTGGGAATTCGAGCGGCCGGAAGTGTCTTACAAGATTGGCTTTGGTGGACAGGTCCGTGTGCAACAAGGCAAATCCGTCTGGGCGCCATCAGAGACGGTCGTGGCCTCGGCTTACGACACGCCGGTGATAGGCTGGCAAGGAAGATGGGCCAACACGTTGCGCCTGTGGGCGGCAAAGCCGACAACCATTTTCGATCTCGATAGCTTTAACCGTGGCGATTTCATCGGGGCGAGCGCACCAGAAGCATTGGCGCGCACCATAAGCCGCGTGCTTTATCCCGATGACACAACTGATATTGGTAAGGAATTGCGCCTTAAGCAGGAGTACTTCTTTACGGCGGCGTCTTTACAGGATTTGCTGCGCCGCTTCCTCAGCGAAGGCGGCGATCTTGCCGAGTTGTCCGATCATGTAGCCATCCAGCTGAACGATACGCATCCCGCGGTCGCAGGGCCTGAATTGGTCCGTTTGCTCGTTGACGAGCATGGTGTCGAAGAGGGTCAGGCAATCCGCACGGCACGCGCCTGTCTTGCCTATACGAACCATACACTTTTGCCCGAAGCGTTGGAACGCTGGCCGGAAGATCTTTTTGCCCGTGTCCTGCCGCGTCACCACGAACTGGTTCAAGTGATCGAAGCTACGCACTTTGCCGAAGCAGGTGATGCGGTGCGCATCATCGAGCATGGCGAAGTAAAGATGGGCGAGCTTGCCTTTGTGATGGCGCATCGCGTGAACGGCGTCTCGGCGCTGCATTCCGATCTGGTCAAGCAAACGGTTTTTGCCGATCTGAACGAAGCCTATCCAAACCGCATTGTGAACCAGACCAATGGTATTACGCCGCGCCGCTGGCTTTACACGTGCAATAAACCTTTGCGAACGCTCATCAATGAAACGATTGGCACAAACTGGCCAGATAATCTCGAACAGCTTTCAGGCCTCGCGGCACATGTCGACGATGCCGCATTTCTGGAAAAATTTCAGGCAGCCAAAGATGCAAACAAGGCGCATCTTTCAAACTGGTTGAAGGCGCAGCATGGCGTTACGATAGACCCTGCGGCCATGTTCGATGTTCAAATCAAGCGTATTCACGAATATAAGCGCCAGTTGATGAACCTGCTTGAGACTGTCGCGCTGTGGAATGACATGCGCGAAAACCCGCAGGCCGATTGGGCACCACGGGTGAAGATATTTGGCGGCAAAGCGGCACCTGGTTATGTGGTGGCAAAGGAAATCATTCATCTCATCAACGATGCGGCCAAGGTAATCAACGCTGACCCCGTCACGCGGGATATGCTGCAAATTGTCTACCCCGAGAACTATAACGTCTCGATGGCCGAAGTTTTGATACCTGCTGCTGACCTATCTGAACAAATCTCTACTGCCGGTAAAGAAGCGTCGGGGACCGGTAACATGAAGTTTGCGCTGAACGGCGCACCCACGATTGGTACACTTGATGGCGCCAACGTTGAAATCCGGGACTGTGTCGGCGCGGAGAACTTCTTCCTCTTCGGTCTCACAGCCAGCGAAGTGACCGCGCGCAGACAGGAAGCCGACTATGCACGCCACGCCGTAGACGCAAGCCCGCGCCTGAAACGCGTGCTTGAACAAATCCGTTCGGGGCTTTTCTCGGCATCGGATAGCAGTCGTTACCACGGGTTAGTCGATGGGCTGATTGGACATGACTACTTTCTTGTGACCTGCGATTTCGACAGCTACTTCGCAACACAACGCGATGTCGACCGTGCCTTTACCGACCGCTCGGGGTGGACGCGCATGGCTGCTTTGAACACGGCGCGCGTCGGTTGGTTTTCATCCGATCGCACAATAAACGGGTATGCCAGCGATATTTGGCACGCAAAAAGCCTTTTAGACGCCCAAAAAACCAATCGCGACGTTGCCTGAAAAGGATCCCGACATGCAGATCCCTGCGCACGATGTTGATGCCCTGATAGTGGGGCGCCACCCTGATCCGTTCTCGGTTCTCGGGTTGCATGAAGAAGCTGGTGCGCTGACTGTGCGCGCCTTCGTGCCCGGTGCGCAGCAAGTGGATGTTATTGACCCCAAAACGGATCGCGTGATCGTGACGCTTTCCGAGGTTCGGTCGGGATGCGGTTTGTTTGCAGCGCGTGTCCCTCGACGCCGCAAGCGTTTTGCCTATCTGCTGCGCGTCAGCCAGGACGGTCATCAATGGACTATGCAAGACGCCTACCGTTTTGGTCCTGTCATGGGAGAGCTGGACGAATACCTTTTGGGAGAAGGCGCGCATCGCCAGTTGTGGAGGGCGTTAGGCGCGCATGTGCTCACGCATGAAGGCGTGCGCGGCGTGCATTTCGCTGTCTGGGCACCAAACGCGCAGCGTGTCTCGGTTGTGGGCGACTTCAATGTGTGGGATGGCCGACGCAACCCGATGCGGCGGCGAGGTGCAACAGGCGTCTGGGAACTGTTTGTGCCCGCCCTGGGCGAGGGTGACACCTACAAATACGAAATCATCGGGCAGGACGGATCGGTCCTGCCGCAAAAAGCAGACCCTGTCGGCTTTGGGGCTGAACACCCACCAAGAACAGGGTCAGTTGTGCGTGATTTAACGCAGTATGACTGGGCTGACGGTCCATGGATGACCCGCCGTGCGGCGGCCCAACGCATAGATGCGCCGATCTCGATCTACGAAGTGCATTTGGGATCGTGGCAGCGTGTCTTGGATCAGGGCAACAGACCCAAATCCTACGCGGAATTGGCCGGTGATCTTGTCGCCTATGTCAAAGACATGGGCTTTACGCATCTGGAATTCATGCCGGTGTCTGAATATCCGTTTGACGGGTCTTGGGGCTATCAGCCGGTAGGACTTTTTGCGCCGACAATCCGACATGGTACAGCTGACGAATTCCGCGCTCTAGTTGATGCCTGCCATGCGGCCGGTTTGGGTGTTTTAATCGACTGGGTCCCGGGGCACTTTCCTGAAGACGCCCATGGGTTGGGTCGCTTTGATGGCACAGCACTTTACGAACATGCCGACCGAAAAGAAGGCTTTCACCCCGACTGGAACACTCTTGTGTACAATTACGGTCGGGCCGAGGTCGCCAACTACCTGACGGCCAACGCACTTTACTGGCTGGAAGAGCACCACATCGACGGGCTGAGGGTCGATGCTGTGGCGTCAATGCTGTACCGTGATTATTCGCGCAAAGACGGCGAGTGGATACCGAACAAAGACGGTGGCCGCGAAAACTACGAAGCGATCGCCTTTTTGCAGCAGATGAACATCCAGACCTACGGTGATGTGCCGGGCATCATGACGGTGGCCGAAGAATCCACCGCGTTTCCGGGTGTCAGTGCGCCGGTGGACGCGGGCGGACTTGGATTTGGTTTCAAATGGAACATGGGGTGGATGAACGACACTTTGGCTTATATGGCCGAAGATCCTGTGCACCGTAAGTATCACCACAGCAAAATGACCTTCGGGTTGCATTATACGTTCTCGGAGAATTTTATCCTTCCGCTCAGTCACGATGAGGTTGTGCACGGGAAGGGGTCGCTGCTTAACAAGATGCCGGGACAGGGCGCGGAAAAATTCGCCAATCTGCGCGCATACTACGGCTTTATGTGGGGGCATCCAGGCAAAAAACTGCTGTTTATGGGCTGTGAGTTTGCACAAAGTGCCGAATGGAACCATGACGCGCAGCTTGACTGGCATTTGCTTGACCATACCGAACATCGTGGGGTGCAGTCTTTGGTGCGCGACCTGAACGCCATGTATCGCGAGACACCTGCTTTATTCGAATATGACACCAAGCCCGAAGGCTTTGAATGGGTCGAAGAAAACAATGCGGATGTGTCTGTTTTTGCATGGTTGCGCAAAGGATCGGATGGAACAGCACCTGTTTTGGTGGTGTCGAACTTTACACCCGTCGCCCGAGAAGAGCACCGCATCGGTGTGCCGCAAGCGGGCCGCTGGATCGAGCGTTTGAATACAAATGCCGCGCAATATGGCGGTGACGGTCGTGGTAACCTTGGTGCGGTAGACAGCGAAGCGATTGCGGCGCAAGGCCGTGCAGATTCGCTTGGCGTGTTTCTGCCACCGCTCACGACGCTGTTCTTTGAATTGGACGACAAGACATAGGCCGGATCTAACGGCTCGAAATATCAGGGGAGGAAAACGAATGAACAGGGAATCTCAGCGGCTCGCCGCGCAGACCATGGCCTTTGTTCTGGCAGGGGGACGGGGCAGCAGGCTCTATGAGCTGACAGATCGTCGAGCCAAACCCGCGATGTATTTTGGCGGAAAGAGCCGGATTATCGACTTTCCCTTATCCAATGCGGTCAATTCAGGCATTCGCCGGATCGGTGTCGCGACCCAGTACAAGGCGCATTCGCTGATACGGCACTTGCAGCGCGGATGGAGCTTTTTCCGAGCGGAACGCAACGAAAGCCTCGATATTTTGCCGGCTTCTCAACAGCTTAATAATGAAAACTGGTACAAAGGCACCGCGGACGCAGTCGCGCAAAATCGCGATATCATCGAAGGATACGCACCAAAATACATCATCATTCTGGCGGGCGATCATATCTACAAACAAGACTATTCGCTGATGATCAAACATCACGTAGAAAGCGGAGCGGATGTGACCGTGGGCTGTATTGAAGTGCCCCGCATGGAAGCCTCTGGCTTTGGCGTGATGAAGGTGGATACCGAAGACCGCATTCTGGAATTTGTCGAGAAACCTGCTGACCCGCCAGCGATGCCCAATGATCCTGACCGCGCCCTCGCCAGCATGGGGATCTATGTTTTCGAGACCGAATACCTTTTCAGGATCATGGCGGAATGCGAAGCGCAAGAGGGCTACAATTTTGACTTTGGTGGCGACGTAATTCCCAAGATCGTCAGCGAAGGCCACGCAATTGCGCATCCGTTCAGCCGATCCTGTGTGCGTACCGAAAACGAACGTCACGCGTATTGGCGTGATGTGGGAACGGTAGATGCTTTCTGGCAAGCTAATATCGATCTCACCGATTTCGAACCCGAGCTTGATCTCTATGACACCGAATGGCCAATCTGGACCTACTCCGAATTGACCGCTCCGGCAAAGTTTATCCACAACGAAGAGGGCCGACGTGGGTCTGCCGTCTCGTCAATGGTGTCGGGGGGCTGCATTATTTCGGGGTCGACGTTAGATCGGTGTTTGTTGTTTACCGGCGTGCGTACACATTCGTTTTCGCAACTCACGGGGGTTGTCGCGATGCCTTATGCAGAAATTAAACGCAATGCGCGTCTGACAAACGTTGTTGTGGACCGGGGCGTCGTCATCCCGCAAGGTTTGGTGGTCGGCGAAGACGCAGAGCTAGACGCGCAACGCTTCCGGCGCACGGATAACGGCGTGTGCCTGATTACACAGCCGATGATCGACAAGCTGGATATGTAACGTGAAAGTACTTTTTGTCGCGTCCGAATGCGCGCCTTTCATCAAGACCGGAGGGCTGGCTGATGTCATTGGCGCTGTTCCCAAGGCATTGGCGGCACAGGGTGTAGCGGCGCGGGTTTTGATGCCGCTTTATCCGGCCTTGCAAAAAACCGCAAAAACCGGCGAGGTGGTCTGGAGGTCAAAGCAGCTTCACGGCGGGGCAGCGCGTGTGATCGCCGTGACGTCCGCAGGCATTGATCTGCTGCTGCTGGATGCGCCGCATTTGTTTGACCGCAGTGGTGGCATTTACATCGATGAAGCCGGGAAGGACTGGGAAGACAACGCGCTGCGCTTTGCGGCTTTGTCTCAGGTGGGCGCTGAAATAGCGCAAGGCGGCATTAAGGCTTGGGTGCCGGACGTCGTGCATGCGCATGACTGGCAGGCGGGACTTGTGCCTGCTTATTTGCGTCAAAGCGGGAAAGCAGCACCCCCTTGCGTTCTGACAATTCACAATATTGCTTTTCAGGGAAACTTTGCGCCGGAGTTGATGAAAACGCTGGGACTCAAGCCGTCGCTCTACACCCAAGACGGTGTGGAATTCTGGGGCCAGCTCGGGTTCTTGAAAGCAGCGATTGCCTATTCGGATAAAGTGACAACGGTAAGCCCGACCTACGCGCGGGAGATCATGGAACCGGAATTCGGTATGGGGTTTGAAGGGTTGCTGACGGCGCGGGCTGCTGATGTGTCGGGTATTCTCAACGGGATCGACCTTGAGGTTTGGAACCCTGAAACGGACACCGATCTGAAGGCCCCATATTCGTCGCGGAAGCTGAAGCCGAAGGAGAAAAATCGCGCCGCACTTCTGAAGCGGTTCGGATTGACCACGCCCGTTGACGCGCCGCTCTTTTGTGTTGTGACGCGCCTGACGACCCAGAAGGGTGTTGATTTGCTGCTCGAGGCTTTGCCGACGCTTGTTGGTCGTGGCGCGAGGTTGGCGCTTCTTGGAAGTGGTGACCGAGCACTTGAGGCCGCATATATCGCCGCCGCTGAGCGGTACAAAGGTCAGGTGGGTGTGATCATCGGCTATGACGAGCCTCTGTCGCACCTGATGCAAGGCGGCAGTGATGCCATTCTGATTCCGTCCCGTTTTGAGCCTTGCGGCCTGACCCAACTCTATGGGCTGCGGTATGGCACGATCCCTGTGGTCGCGCGGACCGGTGGCTTGGCAGATACGGTAATCGATGCAAACGAAGCGGCAGTCGTTGCAGGGTGTTCAACCGGCGTGCAGTTTGCCCCTGTCACAGCGCCTGCATTGTCTCATGCGATCAACCGGACCTGTGATTTGTTTACGGATCGAAAGCTGTGGGGGGGTATGGTGCGGCGCGCAATGCGGCACCCGGTGGGGTGGGAAACGTCGGCGCAGGCCTACCATGATATTTATGTGGCGCTGGGAAAAGTATAAATAAGAATGCGCTATCACCTTTCCGCAGGAAGCCCTTTTCGAATGGGCGCTCAGGCTGATGATGAAGGCGCGAATTTCGCTGTCTTCTCGGCACATGCCGAGCAGATTGATCTGTGTCTGTTCAATGCGGATGGTTCACAAGAAACAGCGCGTATTCCGCTGCCTGAGCGCACAGGCGATATCTGGCACGGGCGCTTGGAGGGGATAGCAGCGGGCACCCTCTATGGCTACCGCGCACATGGGGCTTATGCTCCGCAGGATGGGCACCGTTTTAATCCCAATAAGCTGCTGATCGACCCCTATACGAATATGTTTCACGGTGCGTTCAAAAACCATTCGGCAACTTTGGGCTACATCGAAAACGACGAAGGGGAGGACCTGTCCTTTGATACCAGAGATTCGGCACCGTTTGTGGCTAAGTCAGTTGTGTCGGATCCCGCGCATTTCCCCACAGGAGAGCGCAGGCTGAACCATGACGTGTCGCAGATGCTGATCTACGAAGCACATGTTAAAGGTTTAACGCAACAAAACAGATCGGTTCCCGCATCTGTCAGAGGCACATACGACGGGCTAGCCAGCGACGCGATGCTGGACCACCTGTGCAAGATCGGTGTGACCGCAATTGAATTGCTGCCAGTACACGCTTTTCTGAATGATAGTTTTTTACTTAAGAAAAAGCTCGTAAATTATTGGGGTTACAATACGATTGGTTTTTTCGCACCCGAGCCGCGATACTTTGGCCCTACTGGTGTCGCAGGGTTCAAAGACATGGTGCGGCGCTTTCACAGTGCGGGCATCGAAGTAATCCTTGATGTCGTCTATAACCATACTGCCGAAGGCGATCAGCGTGGGCCGACGTTGAGCTTTCGCGGGCTGGACAACGCGTCTTACTATTGTCTGCAGGATGAAAACCCAAGGCTTTACGTCAATGATACCGGCACGGGTAATACCGTGAATGTCGCCCATCCCAATGTGTTGCGTCTGGTGACAGACAGCTTGCGGTTCTGGGTCGAGTGTATGGGCATCGACGGCTTCCGCTTTGATCTGGCAACAACACTTGGCCGCGAAGTTTATGGTTTCGATGCACAAGGCGGGTTTTTTGACGCGCTGCGCCAAGATCCGGTGCTGGCTGGCGTCAAGATGATTGCAGAGCCTTGGGACATCGGCCCGGGCGGGTATCAACTGGGTGGCTTTCCGGCAGAGTTTTCGGAATGGAACGATGCCTACCGAGATACGGTGCGGCAGTTCTGGAAAGGCGGTCTTCATAGTGCTCAGGATATGGGGACAAGAATTCTGGGATCGGCTGGCGAATTTGACCACTCGGGGCGGCGCAGTACGTGCTCGGTGAACTTTGTGGCCGCGCACGACGGCTTTACGCTATCGGATCTCACAAGTTACGTGCGCCGGCACAACAAAGCCAATGGGGAGAATAATCGCGACGGGCATGGGGACAACCATTCTGACAACTGTGGCGTAGAAGGGGTGACGCAGGATGCGCATATCCTTGCAATGCGTGCGCGGCGGCAAAGAAACATTCTTGCGACGCTGTTTTTGTCACAGGGCACACCAATGCTGTTGGCGGGCGATGAGATGGGCAACTCTCAGTCAGGTAACAACAATGCATATTGTCAGGACAATCCGACCGCTTGGGTGGACTGGGATGCAGATACCGACAACAAAAAAGATTTTGTCGCCCATCTGTCCGCCTTCCGACGGGCGCATCCGGCGCTACGTCAAACTCGTTTTTTGCACGGCGCAACACGCGAAATTGATGGTTTGCCAGATGTATCATGGCATAGCGCGTCAGGAACAGAGATAGACTGGTCTGATCCTGAATTGGGTGCGCTATGCGTTCTTTTGCGCGGCTCTGCCGAAGCGCAGATCACACCTGCACAAAACGATGCGGTTTTCGTTATCATCCACCGGCCTGACACCGCTTTGGAGGTTGTCATTCCGGCCCCGCGTCAGGGCTGGCGGTGGATGGTAGGCATTGACAGCGCGCAATCCGTTCAGATGCCGAAACTGATTGAAAATAATCGCATAAATTTGGACGGCGCACAGGTGGTTGCACTGTTTGAGGTGGACGCAGGGGTGCCAGATGACAGCTGATGCGACATTGGCAGAACTGGCCGAAAAGGTCGGTATATTTCCTCGGTTCAAAGATATGCAAGGCGTCATCCGCCCAACGTCGGTTGATACAACACGGGCTTTGTTGAACGCGCAGGGGTTCGACGCGGCCAGCGCCGCAGACGTCAAAAGATCACTTGAGACGCTAATAGCCGACGAAGCGCATGCGGTCATCGCACAAGATACCGTTGTTGAGGCCGGCAAGCCCGCGACCCTATCCGTCAAAGGGCAGGTCAGCTGGCACATCATTCAAGAACACAGTGCGGCTGTGCTCGCGGAAGGGCAGGGGAATGGCGTCATCGATTTGCCGTCTTTGCCACTGGGTATCCATCAGCTGAAATTAGACACGAAACATACAAACCAAACCGCAAACCTGTTGGTGGCACCCGCGCGCGCACCGAGCGTTCAGGACGCAACCGGACAGGACAAGGTATGGGGCTGTATGACTGCTCTCTACGGGCTTGGATCAGTGGATGCCAAGTCGCTGGGGGACTTTGAAGACATAGGGGAATTGGCTAAAGCACTCGGGGCGCAGGGGGCTGGGTTTGTCGGTATTAATCCCGTACACGCACTAGGCTATGCGGCAGACAATACGATCAGCCCTTATTCACCGACACATCGCGGCTTTCTCAACAGCGATCATATTGCTGCGGGGCGATTGCAAAAGCCGGCGACAGGTGACTTGATCGACTACTCAGCACACCGGAGCGCGCATCGCGCAGTGCTCGAGCAAGAGTTTGCGGCCTTTCGACAAGAGGCGGACAGCGACGCGGGGCAATCATTTGCTGCATTTTGCACGGCTGAAGGCGAAAGACTGGCTGGTTTTGCGCAATTTGAGGCCTTGAGCGAAGTGCACGGCGCAGACTGGCGACACTGGCCAGTTGCGGCGCGTGAGGCGCAAAGGGGGCAAGCCGATGAGGAACGTGTTCGGTATCACAAGTGGTTGCAATGGCGCGCGCATACAGACCTTTCACATGCGCAACAGAAGGCGCAAGCCTCTGGTATGTCGTTGGGTCTTTATCTGGACTTGGCCGTAGGTGCCCGCGCCGGTGGCGCTGAAAGCTGGGGCAAGGATGCGGCGGCGGCGCAGGGTGTGACGCTTGGCGCACCGCCCGATCATCTGAGCCCTGCGGGGCAAGACTGGCAGCTGGCAGCCCTTGCGCCGCGCAAACTGCAACAGAACGGTTATGCGGCTTTGTGTCAGGTGTTGCGTGCATCAATGCGCCATTGCGGACTTTTGCGTGTAGATCACGCACTTGGGTTGAACCGCAGCTACTGGATACCGGAAGATGGCAGCCCCGGCGGGTATATTCGCCAGAATTTTGAAGCGCTGATGGCTGTTGTCGCAATCGAAGCGGCCCGTCATGGCACAATTGTTGTCGGAGAAGACCTTGGCCTTGTTCCACAAGGGTTTAGGGACACGATGGCGGCACGCGGGTTTTACGGATACAGTGTGCTTCAATATGAGAAAGGCACAGACGGGTCGTTTCTGCCCGCTGGCAAACTACGGTCCCAATCGCTTGCGTGTTTTGCTACGCACGACACACCAACGCTCGCGGGGTTTTGGGAAGGACGTGATATCG
>Ga0316197_10001330_pt1 | contig 17678 bp, 18 predicted proteins | sample OudBiesiAoxic_MG_FD_204939 | JGI IMG/M metagenome (GOLD analysis project Ga0316197, IMG submission 204939) | Coastal sediment microbial communities from Oude Bieten Haven, Netherlands - site A oxic | ecosystem: Environmental > Aquatic > Marine > Coastal > Sediment | place: Netherlands... | reverse complement strand
AATATTGCCTCACACCTTCTTTATCGACATCACTGCTCATCACCAAGGTATGATTAATCCAAATTGAAAACTCAACCCCATATTCCCGATTACGTTGTTTCAATTGCCCAGCTTGTGTTTTCATGGCCACGCTATCAAATTGTGCTTCTGTTATTGGCGAACGCTTGTTATTAGTCATGATAGTCACCACCAACAACCCGCTGTAATTCTGCGCAGAACAGTTGAAAATCTAACCATGAGCGAGCGTTACAATGCAGTGGTATTAATAACGTTGAAGCTAATACGATTTTTTGCTTGCGGTTAATACACGTTTGTTTATTATTATTTGCAGTAATCATTTTATTTCTCCTAAGATTAATTTTTGATTATTCGCCCCTTCTAGTTCGTGCTAGAAAGGGGCACTTGCTTTGCTTCCTTCTATTTATCCGCGAGTGCTTTCGCTAATAATTCAGCCGATGCAATCGCATTCGGGGTGATCTTACGTACCCAAGCCCCGCTATAACGTGACCACTTAAAGCCATAAGATTTAATCAATGCTCTAACGGATTCTGACGGCTTATCATCAAACGAAAACTTAACGCGACCTTCTTCCTCGAACAATGCCCATGCAAGCCCCTCAACCTCTCCCTGTACGTCTAATGGCGTTTGATTGTGCAATGTCTCCAATTCTTTAATGCGTTCGCGGGTGCTGCGAATGGTGGCGTTATTGTTTTGTAATTGGTAGCTAGCAAAACCAATGCGGCCAACGTGATCCGGTTCAAGCACTTTTTTCGCCGCACACTCACTAAAGCGGTGTGTTTTCACCATGTATTCGATTTTGTCGGCGTCACTCATGTGTTTAGAGCGAATAACGTTGTTCACTGCTTTCATGGTTTCTTGCGAGGTTTCAAGGCTGGTCAGTTTTGCTTTTAATTTTTGAATCGCTTCGGGATCATCGGATGCAATCCCCCCCGTACCGATACTGGCGGCACGACTTTCAAGTTCGCCCGCTTTATTACTCGCCGCCACGGATTTACCCATATCATTAAAAATACGGTCAGCGTCTCGACGGGCACGGCCTTCGCTATGATGACCAACAAGAATAGGTTGACCGAAGGGGATATGACTCGCACGTTCTTTTGATGCCAGGTAATAACGGGTTGATTCTGCTGTGGCTTTTTCGGCTCTTGCTTCAAGGCGATCACGTTTGGCCTCGATACGCTCTTGATAGTCGCCTAAGCTCACGACATTGCGTGAATTCGTCGGCGTTGGGTCAATGGGCTCAGGGTGTTTTTGCTCATGATTAAGCGGGGAGATATACCCCTGGGCTAACGCCTCAATAACGTGCTCGTAAGTGGTTCGCGGTTTCGTAGCCACAGCGACAGCCTTGATACCACGCGCCGCCAAATCAAAGGTCAGCGTCGGGTAGTCAGCATCGATGTCATGACGAAAGGTTGTCTCTACGCCACGATCAGAATGTACCGTCAATTTTGTTTTTGCGTATCCTTGCCCTCGCCCAACCTCTAACGCTTCACGCGTTGATTTTTCATCGTATTGCGCCAGCGTTAGTACTTCACCGTCTTCAAAGTGATTTGATTCACTCCAAACGATGGAGATTTTTTTAATGACGAGGGTTTCGGGGGTTTCAAACGTCACTTGTGACAAATCACGAAGCGATACCGGTTCTTTTTCTTCTACTTCAACGGGCGTGTTTTTTTCTTCCACCGCATCAAAAGTCAGTACAACGTCATCGGAAAAGTGATACGGGCAATCAGAAAATCGAGCATTCACAAGCAGACCATCTTTGACATAAAGATAGATTTCTAGCTCGCTGTATTCAGCGTCATACCACGCCCAAAACTCCGCTACATCAATCAAACGAGGTGCGTTATAGCTATAACAATCATCCATCCCCATAGACTGCGTTTTTAACGTGATACAGGTAGCGATAGACAACAAATCCGCTATTTTCTTTTTAGCATTCTTGCGTAACTTACCCGCCTTGAAGCCCTTCAACATTTCATTTTTGTTAGAGCCTGACTGCTCCAGCGGGGATACGCTGGTCGCCTGTTGCTGCTTAGTGATTGTTGAGTTGATAGCGGTTGAATGTGTCATGGCAGTGCTTCCTGTTTAAGTGGATGTTCATTTCCGTTCTTCGCCTGACTGTTCGATTTCTTGCCATCGTTCTGCTTTACAAGGGCGCGTAGCGTTTATATACCCTTGTGAATCAGGTTGTGGTGAGAAACGATTAACAGGCAGTCGCGGAGGGGGAAATGAATGGACACGCAGGAAGTACAATGACTCATGAGACCGGTAGCGACGATTACAGGCACTTAGCAGGACAAGGTGAAAGCTCTTGATGTTGTGAGTTCGACGGTAGGAGAAGGATTGCTGTTGCGTTGGGTGATTGTTCACAGGAATCGAGCACCCCTTAGCAACTCGTTGCTTTTAGGGATGCCGGTTATCGTGAGAGGAGCTTGCGACGGAATGAACCGAGTGAATACGAGAACGCCATTTTAATTATAAAATCAACAATATAGAACCATACTGAAGAATACACCCAACACAATCATAATAAGATAATAAGATAATAAGATAATAAGATAATAAGATAATAAGATAATTGACATATTAAGATAATAAGATAATACTGTGCATAATTTATTAAGGAGGGTTTATGGGAAAAATAATACTACTAGGACATCAAAAGGGTGGTGTCGGCAAATCAAACACAGCCGTCAACCTAGCTGTCGCTATTGCGAAAGAACAATTCAAAGGTGAAACAGATCGAATTCTTTTAATTGATGCCGATCCTCAAGCAACGTTATACCGATGGTCACAACGTCGTGATGAAAACAGTGAAGTTAACTCATTCCCATGTATTCGCCTTGATGGAAATATCACAGCCCAAGTTAAACGAGAGGCTGAGAAATACGATTACGTCATTATTGATGCCGCAGGACGAGATAGTAGAGAAATGCGAAGTGCAATGCTCGCATGTAACATAATGCTTATGCCGACCAAAGCCAGTCGGGCTGATTTAGAACTTCTTGAGCACATGGCTGAGACAGTGGAAACAGCAAGAGACTATAACTCAAACCTTAACGTCAACGTGTTTATCAACATGGCTCCAACAAATTCTCAAGCAGAAAAGCTCATAGCCAAAAAACTACTCGCCGAGTTTCCAGAATTTAAGTTAATGAATACTGTTATTTCAGAACGAAAAGCACATCGAGACTCATTTTCTGAAGCTGTCGGAGTCCATGAATGGAAAGACAACAAGGCTAAAGCAGAAGTAAGCTGCTTACTAAAGGAGATGTGTGATGAGCTTATCTAGGAATTCAATTCGTAAAAGCGAGCAACACGTAAAGAAAGATCCCACAGCATTCATCGAAGGCGCAGACGACCCAAAGCAACCAGAGCCTATTGTAAAACCAGCTGGACGCCCAAAGACAAATAAAGAGTTAACAAAACCAGTGTCTATATCACTGACCAAAACAGACCAAATCAAACTTGATAACCAGGCAAAGCGTTACAATATGTTGTCATATCAACGTGATAATACCTGCGAAATAAACCTCAATCGCTCAGACATTGTAAGGTTGATGGCTAACTATCTTAATTCACTGGAAGACCCTGAATATCTAATCTTAATGAATAAGATAATAAGATAATAAGATAATAAGATAATAAGATAATAAGATAATAAGATAATATCTTAACTAAATTCACTCAAATGTGTATAGTTTTTTTGTATTTTAGGCACGAAAAGGCAGTTAAAACTTCGCCAGTTTATTTTAATCAATAGCTGGTTTTAGTTTTGCGTAGTGAGCCACTAACCACTTTAAACCGCTATCAGTAAAATTAACTTGAACCCTTGCACATTGACCTTTCCCTTCTAATGCCATTACAACACCATCTCCAAACTTAGGATGATTAACGAATTGACCAATTCCATATTCAATTTCATAATCAAGACTAGCATTAAGATGACTAATCCTATGCCCACTCCAGTCTACCGAATGCTTTAAGAAGTTATGCTTAGCATTCAAGCACGCTTCTGATTCACTCTCAGCAGGAACAATTATAGTCACTTCCTTTTCTACAATAGCCGTCACTCGATAGAACTTCGTCATTACTTAATTTTCCTCTCTAGTTTTAAACTATTTAATAATAATGGGGTGCAACTCAATATGTGCTTGCTTGGTCTTTTCATTACATTCTTTCAATGTCGCAAAGAACAATTTAGTACTATTGATGATTTCAACCAACGAAGAAACCGATTCATGTTCAATCAGCATCGATACCGGTGCAATCTGTTTTCCGTTCGCCTCAAAACAATTCTCTAGATGCTCCTTTAAAACATAAATCACACCTGGCTCAGCCTTAACAGACTCATCAAACATCTTCGAATCAAAACCATGCTCATGTAAGAGTATGTTAAGTAAGTCATACAAACTCTGTGCATCATTTGCTTTCGCCTGATAATCCAAAGACAGGGTATAGAGTTCATTCAGCTTCGCTTCCAAATCTCCCCCTTTACGTTGGCCCGCCAAAACCATTCGCTTAATGTCACCCTTGATAACTTTGTATTCGGGTTGCTTGAGTTTCGGTTTGAGGTATTTACACAGAAGCGTATTGCGCTTAGCCAAAGGCACAAAATGGTCATTACTTGCCACTTGGCCATACAGGTGCAACAAACTATTTTCGATAACATCAGAGAGGAGTTGGTGATAATTTTCTTTAGACAAAACGATGAGTACTCACAACAAATGGAATTCAATCTACAAGGAGAAATGGGGGCGATCTCCTCAAAAATCAATCGATATAAAACTAGCATTATAATTAAATAAGAAAAGTGATCGTTTTAGCGCTTTTGGGTTAATCATTGAATCGCTAGATTAGATGGGAAAGACCGGATTCAGAGCCTTACGGAATTTTTTTGCAACATATCCCCTCAATAACAAGAGTTAAGATATACTAGTCAGTATTCATAGTAAGGAGGATTGAAATTCCTTACCGTGAACACTGGCTGTCATTCAAAAAATTATCTTCGATTTATCCAATAGAGCCATCTGTTACTAACATTAATTCAACAGAAAAAATTAACATAGAGTCTTAAACGAAAAGTTTAATTATAAAATTAAATACTAAGTAATTAATCTTCATATAACTACTTAATATTAACGGCTGAATAGCATGATAAATATATAATAAGGTATTGAATTAAACGGATCTTATTCATCCTTTCAACCAATACAGGATATTCATTATCATTACTAAATGTATTGCCGTGTGCTATAGCATGTCGTTTTTGATTAACATCGTCCAAGAAAGTTTGCCATATTGTTCTCCCATTGTACTTGCACGATTTCAACTTAAACTTTTTTAGCTTAACATCACTGCAAAGGTAAGGAAAACTTTCAACAGAACGCTTAACAATCGTTCGCATTCTTTTTAAAAGTCTTTCAAGACTTGATTTTGATATAAAAGCCCCTTCAAAACCTGACTCATGTAGATTTTTAAAAACATCTTCAATACCAAAGCGATTTAATACTTCTTTCAAAACATCAGGTTTTGGATTTTTATTTTTTTCAAATAAGAATGCAGTATAACAAATAGAAAAACCATCTGCTTTTGATAAATCTTCAATCATTTCTCTTAACTTTAAATCATAATCAGGGATTACTTTTTTATCGAAACCTAAATATTTTTTACACCCTGTCATTTTTATTGGCATTGGAAGGTTTTCAAATTTACAATTAGAATTAAGATCACTTATTATATTTTTACAGAGATCTTTGGTGAATCCTTCAAAATGTGCAACCATCAAAATCGAAGCAGAACGGCATAGTGCATGGTACAAATCGACATTGCTATGCTGAACTTTTTTAGCTTCATTTAATAAAATATCAACCTCATTCCACTGTTCATCTAAACGATCAACATAATCAAAAACAAATGTAGTCATTTATAATTCCAATGCTTTGGATATACGCATATTCACTTTTTTCACATGACTTGTACTCACGTCACAAGCATCATAAAACTCAGGATCTTCGAATAATTTTTTTATATCATAATGTTTTATATTCTGGTTAGATTTTAAAAATTTAATCGCAACAAATGAAACTGCATCAAATACAGCAGAATTAAATTTTGAAACACGAATTAAACCATCTTCACTATTTTTATATTTAGAAAATGGATATTCAATATCTGAATCACTTAACAGTTCCATAACGGATAAGAAATTATGTTCCAATTTTTTTAATTCTTTTTTATCAAGAGTATTTAAATAAATCATCCGTTCAGTTAAAAACTTCTTGAAATTCCCTTTGTAACTTTTGTACCCTTCATTATATGTTAGAGAGAAATATCGTAAAACCAACTCCTCATCCTCCATTTTTGTTAGACGCGCACTTTCTGGTTTTAAATCAACAAACTTTACAAATTCAGAGTGTTTTGATAACTTTTTTATTAACGTTTTAAATGGTCCTCTACATGTTGCATTCCTTAATTCTTGCTGCTCTAGCTTAATTGAGCCAGAATTTAATCTTTCAAAGATATCATATTTAACCTGTTGATCTGCAGTTGAATCAATACGCAAACATCTAATACTTCTCTCTTCCAATCGGCGAACAAGAAAAGGAGGTAAGTCACGATAATAGCAACCATTCAAAGGTGATAAAACGTCAAGAGACTCAAGACTATAACCATTATTGAAAAAATTATATATTGCTGTAAGCCTTTGTTGACCATCGATAACAGAATAGCGTGATACATCGTCATCAATTTCTTCATCAACATCAATATCTTGTGATATATAGATAAATGGTATAGGTATATTTAAAATCAAACTTTCAATTAATCTTGAAGAAAACTCATTATTCCAACGATGCCTTCTTTGATAATCAGGATTTAGTTTTATAACATTCTTTTTTATTTTCTTTACCATCGTTTCAAGATCGTATTCAATTGTTTGAGTTTTTACAGTCCTCTCTTTTGCTTTCTTCTGTAGCTCATCTAAATTACTTTTCAATATAGTCATAAATCAACCTTTATTTTCATAATGTTTATTTTCATAACGAAAATAAATCACTCAACAAACTTGCAGAAACATTAGCTAATTCTTTCGGTTCCATCTTATGCATTCCACCACCGTAAACACGCCCCTCACTTAGCATTGCTTCACCAGTGATATTTTCTAATACTGAGTGTACTTTACTCAGAAGAGTAGGATCTTGAGATATTTTAATCTCAACAAACGGTTTAGGATATAAGATCAAATATGAATTACTAACAATTGCAGAAGACTTATTCAAAATAAATTTAAATGGCTTCTTATCTTTGTTATCAGAACGTCCAATATAAGTACAATAGAAATTACTTACAGGTCTTTTTTCTTGTGCATACCAAACTTTTCTGTTTTTACATAAGAACCTTTCAGCAACACCATTTTCTTTACCTTCTTCAAGGTAGATATATAATTCTGGGTAATTAAGTTTTATCTCATCAAGAGGAAGATTACAATCTAGAACAAAAAGTTGTTTTTCAATATCCGGAAAGCCATTAACATCAGCATTCAACTCAGTAACATCTAAATAACGAGGGCTTGGCAATATTGCGCGAAACTGCTCAAGTGGTAAACCTCTACTTTCTATTTGTTGTTTGGTTAGAATAAAATACTTATTATCACCAGTTGCAATACCACGCTTAACTGCAAAAAAATCACTTAATTTCGGTACATTACTTTCTTCTCTCTCCTCTAATAATGGGAATCGTGTCCATTTTTTTTCTTTTACCAGTACATCGTAACTGACTTTTTTTTCATCTGTAGGCTTATCAATTGTACCGCCATAAGTAAATTTCACGTTATGATTTTTACTTGGCTTTTTGTTTTGAAACCAAACAACTGCCGATGACACAAGTGCATCATCAAATTGCACATTACTTGGGTCAAAACGGTGAATTTGAAGTAACGTCACTTCATGTAACAAATAATTCTTTATTGCTTGTCCGTAGTTTACATCCATAAATTCACTTGGGATTAACCAACCAGCAATCCCATTTTCCTTCATCCACGGATGTGAAAGTGCCATAAAATAACAATAAAGACCAGATAACCCGGATAATTTTATATTTGCTGAGTTAAAAGCCTTGGCTTTCAATTGTTCTTTTTTGTCATTTATATGGTGATGACGAACGTATGGCGGATTACAAATAATCAAATCATATTTATCATCATTACTTTCTGGTGATTCTTGCGTAGTGAAATCTGCTAACTGGTAATTCAATTCAGTTTTCGACCAAAGATCACGTGCAGGTTTACCATAATGCTCATCAATTTCGTAACCAGTTGAGGCTTCAATTCGTATTTCTGGAAATACATTGTTTAATGCACTGTAAAATGAGCCGGTACCGAAAGCTGGATCAAGGAAACGAATACTTCCTTTTGTTGGAAGAACACTCTTTGCATGAGTCAGAATATCATTGGCTAGAGCTATTGGTGTTGAAAATTGCCCCATAATATTACGTTCTTCTTGGGTCTTCATCCCATCAAGTTTTGTCTGTAGACCTTGACGTTGGATTTCCAGTTGCTTAATATTTTTCATTGTTAGAATCCAAAAAGTGCCATATCGTCAATTCGATGTTCCCATACCCAATCAATTCCTTCTGCCGCCTCATATCCTAAATAACCAGAATCAAAATAACCGCACAGAAATAGATCAAAAGTGATCTTGTCACTGTAAGTCTTACGAAGTTGTTGAATTTTTATTGCTTCTTCCTTTCTTCGCTTGTTTGTATTCGTAAAATCACCTGCTGACTTTGCTTCAAAGAGTGCAGGGAAGTCACCTTTTTTGGCATCCTTACGCATAATCACAGCATCCACTGGAATATTTACCTTTTTACCACCTTCAAGTATTACTGGAACATTGAAACGAAATGAAAACGTACCATTTGGCATTGATAGAAAATCATCAGCTTCACCTGGTTTTAGCTCTCGATAACCACGAGCTTCAAGCCATAACTTCATAGCAGCAAGTTGGCGTTGCTCCTGAGCGTTCCTAATGATTGGATCAGCTACCGCACCACAAAGTCGATCAGCAACGATAATTGATGCTCGGTGGACTTCTTCTTCTGTTCCTTTATCACCACGATCCTTCCATACAAATATATCAGGGTCGGCCATTCTTTCGATAATTCCTCCGATCATCTCAAGCTGTTTAACCAACTCAGGTTGCTTCATTTTTGGCGGAACACGCTTCTCTATTTCCATATTTCTAACCAAGTTAGGCGATAAACCAGCCAAACCAATAAGTCGATCACGAGCAATAGGGGGGCATGTAGTCATTCTAAGCATTGGCAAAACAGAAGGATGATTCTTAAGTGTTTCAGGGCGAATGTTGGTTAAATTTTCAGTCCATTGAAGAGCTACTTCAACTTGCTTAGTGGTTTCGACACGGGTATCCCTAAATGCTTTAGGTGCAAACTCCATAAACCAATCATTGTAAAAATCAACCGACATAGCAACATCAGCTTTCCACTGATCCACCTTATTTCTATTAACTGCCACTTATACACCTTTAATTCGTAGTTAAAACTAAGCCCAATTATCTCATTTATCCAATGTAAAATCTTAATCGACGCTCTTCTTATTTGTAGGGCTAATTCAATTGACGCCAAACAGACATGACAGACATGACAGACTATTGATGCTTAAAACCCAAATTACTAATATCCTTTAAATATAAATGGCTCTTGAATCCATCAAATTATAATAATGACTCACTTTAAAGCCACAATTCAATAAACTACTAAAGCTTACCTTACGCCTTAAATGATAAAAACATCAATACCTATGTTTTTTTTAGAAAAAAATAAGTATGCCATATCATCTGTGACATATATGTTATGAATTTAGAGTGTCTATGTAGCTGCCACCTTAGGATTAATCACAATTATTTATTAAATGGATAGATAAATAATTGTGTATGTTTCATGACACGAAATAAATTAGGTGAGAAGTTATCAAAAAATGAGAGTGTTGTGATACAGACAGGCGATCGTGAAGTCTTTCATTTTTCACTAAAATTTATTACTCAACCAATGTCACCGTTGTGGTCAAGTGTAAATGTACGCTACTTAGAATAACTTAAAGTAAGGCTAACTCACATTAGCAGAACGGCACTAAGCTTCTGTCCTAAACAACTTTGGTGCATAAATAAGTTATAAAATGTCACGGACGTGACCTTTTTGCTTATTCATTCGTGACTCTTACTTCGAGTGCTATCCTTAATGGGCGAAGACACTCGAAGAAACTCGAACCTGGTTATGATTATCTAGGCCATTGACCTTAGATATTATACTTTGATCGCATGTATCAAAAAAACGAATGACATAGTCATAAACTAAGCCATCTGCACTCGCGTTTTCATCAATTTCATAATCACCATCTAGAGAAAGCATTTCTTCGAACGTTAATCCTAATTCTAACGCTAAAACTTTAGTTCTTTCAAAGTCCCCTTTCTCATCCATTGTTGATGGTTTAGGGTAAATACGAAACTCTGCAGAGATAATCTCTTTCTCTTTCCAACCACGAAGAAAACCAGACCATAAATTTCCTCGAAGATTTGATTGCTCAGTTAATTTATTAGCTCTCCATTCAGAGATTGTTCTACTGCCATCAGACTTATACAGAACCACCTCTGCTATTTTATCTCGAACTAGAAGCCGAATAAAATTTTTTTCATCAGTAGGAGTAAAGCTCAATATCGGTTTAACATCCTTTTTATCTTCAACTTTATCTATCAGACGGTTAATGACTGCATCTGGTGTATCAAACCCAACAGCAAGATTCCCTAACCTCTTAAAAGTCTTTTCTTCAATCTCAATCTTCACACCGAAACCCAATCATACATAACCACAAATCAATCATATATGATTAATATAACAATTCAAGTTTTCCATTTTAATTTTATTATCCATCACCTCTATCTTAGAGAGGTCAACAGCAGCGCATGAAAAAAGGCCGTCTATGGCGACCTTAGTCAACAGTAAGGCTGAGGGATAGAAACACTCGACTACCTGATTTACGCCATTGTCCAAACAACATCTTTTGTATGCTTCGCATCACTTTTAAGTAACACTTGTTGATCTCGTAATTTGCCAAAAATAGTAGTTATTTTCCCTGGTTCTCGCATACCAGTTAGATCTCTGGCTTGATGGTTATTGATTGAACCGTGCTTTTTAATAAAAGTTGTTATTGCGACTTCTGTGGGTAAACGAGAAGCGTGGAAAATAGATATACGCACGTAATTACCATCTTCTTCAATTTTAGGTGGCTTTAACCCCGACTCTTCCATGCGATGAAACGCAGTATTTACGCCTTCACCTAAATCTTTATTTGGTGCTCCCGGATAACGAGAAAGAAAACGGACTAACTTTGAGTTACGTGAAAATCGACTATCTAGTATGTTATCTACTTTCACAAATCCCGGTAATTTCCCAGGACTCTTAATTTCAATACGATCCTTAAATACACCGACATGCACATGATCTGAAATTGAGTAGTCTCGATGAACAACCGCGTTAACCAAAAACTCCCAAAGAGTTTCTTTTGGATAAGACTGAGGTTTTAACCCATCCAACGTCCATACAAGGTTCTTACTGTAAAGTTCTACAATTTTTGAGTAAGTATCTTGAATTTGATTAATTAAAGAGCCTTCAATTGTTATAAGGTCATCTGTTAGTGCATCTCTTTCGGGTTCATCATCTTTAGTATCATAACGTGCAATTCGAATACCGCACGCTCTCGGTATTTCATTTGACGGATTCTCTGAAAATAGTAATAACGAAGCAACCTTGGGTACCCAAGTCTTACGATTAACTAAGTTTTGCTTCGTTAAAAAGTCAAGAGGTTCAATGTTGCTTGAGGGTAAGTGTTGTAAATATTCTTTGAGTACCTCAGAGCTTTCAAGGTCGTCAATTGAAGCATCAGGAACCAAATCATCTTCACAAGACTTTAACCCTTTAGCATAATTTAACTCTTGTATTTTTAAAGCACCTTTCAACTCTAGTGATTGAGCCCCCTTTCTTATAATCACCTTTTTTTGTGACGTTTCATGAACCTGCAAACCCTTCTCTATTTTTACGAGAAGAACATAACCTCTGATACCATCTTGCCTTAAAAATTTACATTCAAAATCTATCGAAGGAGAAGGATCACTCAAACTTTGAATAATATTATTAAATGCCTCTATATTTTCACCAGGTTGCCACCTCTTTGCGGGATCACTTTCTTCTTTGTCATCTGCAATACCAACAACAAATTCACCACCATCAGCATTTGCAAATGCGACAGATATCCTCTGAAGCTTGTCACCCTTAATTTTAAAAGCTTTCCTATCAAAGAAGTGATTTTCTTCTCTCTCACAATAGTGAAGAGCCTCTTCCTGACTTATAACTATTATTTCCACTAATTATATATCCCCATAACTAATTACCCCCCCTATGCTACCAGACACTTACGAGTAGAGATTACAAAACCTTTCCAAATTTCGATTCAGAACACCTTAAGGCTCATAGATGTAATTTCAGAGAACCGATCAAAGCAATATGCTTTCAAAACAACCTGTAAATTAGCAACCGTTTTGGCCGATTTACATATTTCAATTCCCCCACCCTAAAGTTCACACACAAATCTTTATTAAAAGTCTATTTTCATTATTAATAAGCAATACCAATCAAAAGAATGAAATTAATTATCCAAACCAATCAATCATCACTAACAATTGATACATCGACATCCATATGAAAATAACACGCAATTTAGGTATGCCATGCCGTCTGTGACACATAGGTTATGAATTTAGAGTATCTATGTGGCTGTCACCTCAGAATTAGTCTCTAACATCAATCAAATGGACAGACGAATAATCGTGTATATTTCATAACACAAAATAACAGTGACAGCGTAACAACAATGTAGCTTTTTAAGCCTAGCGTCATATCGCTAGTTTTATCCACAAGCGTATAGCGATACGCCGAATGTAAATAATCAATCTAATTTTCCACAATTATAAATTGTTAGATATATCATTCAACTTATGGCAGAAATGTCACAAAAAAAAACCATATATGATTATTTGTAATGCATACAAGAATAATCATTACAAATGCACATTATAAGCCACCTATACCCTTATGAATATAATGGTCATTATTTAATGATATAAGACAATACAATGGATTTAAAAACACGCTTCCTTAACTACACTCGAATTAATACAACGACGAATCAAATTGCTGGCTCTGCGGGTGTCATGCCATCATCTTTAGGTCAGATTGAGCTAGGTAAGCTTATTGTCAAAGAGCTAAATGAGATGCAGGGGATCACAAATATAGAGCATCGAGATAATGGGATTGTTACAGCGACACTTCCATCTAATTGTGGTGATGGACTTCCATCGGTAGCGTTCTTTGGTCATCTTGATACATCAAGTGAGCATATTGGAGATACACACGCAAAGCTTGTGAACTATCAAGGTGGTTATATCAAGTTAGGCCACGGCGAAGTTCTTACGATTAAAGATAATCCAGAGCTAAATAACTATATTGGACAGGAGATATTTGTCACTGATGGGACGAGTTTACTTGGGGCTGATGATAAAGCGGCAATAGCCGCTATCATGAATGCCTTAGAGGTCATTACCTCCACCCCTTCAATTAAACATGGTAAAGTCAGTATCGCTTTTGTTCCTGATGAAGAACAAGGATTATTAGGTGCTAATGCCTTCAATACGCCAGATTTTGCTGACTTTGGATATACGTTAGATTGTTGTGGAATTGGGGAATTTGTTAAAGAAAACTGGAATGCAGGTAATGCAGTCGTCACTTTCCATGGTAAAAGCGCTCACCCAATGAACTCAAAGGGTAATTTAAAGAACTCATTATTGATGGCTCAGCAATTCATCACTTATTTCCCACGGCTTGAAACGCCTGAGAATACAGAAGGTAGAGATGGTTACTACTGGATGAAGAAATTAGAAGGAAATTCAGCAAAAACGGTTCTTAATATCGATATTCGTGATTTTACTAAAGAAGGTTACTTAGACCGTAAATGCTTTATTGATCAAGCATGTAGATCATTCAATAATCTATATGGTGAGGGTACGCTTACCTATAATATTTCAGATCGCTATGAGAATGTATCAAACTATCTCAACAATACGATTGGCAATATGGCTATCTCGTTAGCTGAACAAGCCTACATTAAAAATGGCATTGAAATGAAAGTGATACCAATGCGAGGTGGGTATGATGGCGCTGTTTTTTCTGCAAATGGGATCCCATGTCCTAATATTTTTACTGGTGCTCATAACTTCCATTCAATCTGCGAATATCTACCAGTACCATCATTACTGGCAGCATCTAATGTGGTTCAAACTATCATTATGACTATTGCTGAGGATAAATAAGCATGGCTGCAATCATCGCTGTACTCATTGTTATTATCCTTGCAGCCAAGCTGATCCTCAAAGGATACAAAACAGAAGCAGTATTATTTATCGCAGGGTTAGCTTTGATGAGCTGTACTGGGATATTTGGTTGGGGAGATGTCCTTCCTGCTAACGTGACATCAACTAATTTATCGACCTTTGACCCATTTAAGTTTATTAGCTACATGCTTGGATACCGAGCTGGAGGCTTAGGCCTCACTATCATGGTGCTAATGGGTTTTGCTGAGCTTATGACTAGGATTAAAGCAGACGCCGTTATTGTTAGGCTGGCAGTTAAACCCTTATCGTGTGTAAAAAATAAAAATATTCTCTTATTCTTTGGCTACATTATTGGTGCATCTTTGCAGTTAGCAATTCCTAGTGCTACAGCACTAGCTGTTTTACTGATGGTAACGTTATACCCAATACTGACGGGACTGGGTATTTCGCGCGCTTCTTCTGCGGGGGTAATAGCATCTACATTGGGGCTGACACTTACCCCTTTGGGCGTTGATGCGATAAAGGCAAGTGAATCCGTTGGGATGGGCTTAATGGATTACCTATCATATCAAGCTCCAACAAGTGGTATTGCAATCGTTGCTGTTGGTATTGCTCATGTCGTATGGCAGTCATATCAAGATAAGAAAGAGGGGTATGTCACTGGAGCAGATGTTATTACGAATAGTGATGATGATGGATACAAGGCGCCAGGTGTTTACGCGATACTTCCTATGCTTCCTATTATCGCTGCAATTGTATTTAGCAAGCTTGTAATTAGTTCAATTCATCTTGATGTTGTGACGATTGTTCTTATCTCAGTATTTATCTCATTAGCATTTGAGGGAGTAAGATCGCGTTCTCTTAAAGAATCTCTAGATTGTTTTGGTTCTTTTATGAAGGGATGCGGTAATGCTATGACTAGCGTTGTTTTCTTGTTAGTCGCCGCTGGCGTTTTCGCTTATGGGATTCAATCAACAGGTGCTATTAGTAACTTAATCAGTTCAGCACAAGGGGCGGGGATGCCAGCTTTAGCACTGACATTCGTATTTGCCGTCGTTGTTGGATTGTCTGCTTTAGTAATGGGGTCTGGTAATGCTGCTTTCTTATCATTTGTTGACATCGTTCCTGCCGTTGCTCATTCAATAGGAGCCAACCCTGTTGCGATGATGCTTCCAATGCAACAAGCATCAGCATTAGCACGCGCCGCTTCCCCTGTTGCTGCATGTGTCATTGTTTCCGCTGGAGGCTCTAAGCTAACAACTTTTGAGGTAATTAAGAGAACGAGTATTCCAATGTTAGTTGGCTTTTTTGTTCACTTTATAGCTGTAATGATCATGCTTGGATAGATAGCCATAATGTTGGTAAATAAGTAATAATAAAAGGTCACTAAGCCTAGTGGCCTTTTTGCAGTTCTTGCTTCGGTTGTTATATTTAATTAACTTGGCAATTAAGCATGTTTGAAGCCTAGATCGAGTTTAAACCCACATGCTCGGGCATAACTAACTAATGTTTTAAGGCTGGGATTTGATCTGCCGGATTCCAAACGCGAAATATTCGGAGCTTTTGTCCCCATTCTTTCGGCGACCTCATCTTGAGTTAACCCTGACTCTTCTCTCATCGTTATCAGAGAACTAATCAATTCAAACTGCAGTGGACAACAATTATTGGCCACTCATTTGTATACTTACCAACTCGCCCCATTATTAGGAGTAACTAATAATGGGGCATAAATGAGCTAGAAAAGGCCACAGACGTGACCTTTTTACTTATTTATCCACGATTAAAAACAATGGCGACCTTCTCGTGATTCTTACTTCGGGGGTTATGGTAAATCAGGACAAAGACTCCAAGTTAAAAGGGGAGCCTTGATTGCAAGGTCTGCATTCCGTAGCCATTAAATGTGATGGCCATCTAACGGTTATAGTCTCCACTACGCTCGGGCTGATATAAAATTTTCTCAATACGTACATTTAACATTCCACCACCCGGCTTTGGCCACTCTATTTCATCTCCTTGCGATAAGCCGAGAAGAGCGCTGCCCACGGGGGCAAGTATTGAGATATTGTCTGCTTTAGCATTAACATCTTTAGGATATACCAGCGTCAAACAGAACTCTTCCTTTGAAGGGTCAACAACAAACCTAACAGTTGAGTTCATTGTCACCACTGTAGATGGAACATCCTTCGGCTCCACAATTTGAGCTCGGTCCAACTCATTTTCTAAGAATTGTTGGCCCGAAAATGAATTATGGGGCAATGAATCCAGAATATTATCCAGCCTTTCTGCATCAAGTGACGAAATAATAATTTTAGGCTTTGTGTTCAAAATACCTTCCTTTAAAAAAGTATATTACAGGTAAGTACAACATTACGTTGAATGCATAACATTGCATTCAACGGACTCCGTTAGTATATACCCCTATGCTACCAGTAACTTACAGGTAGATATTACAATATCAATCCCAAACATGACATTTCTAAATGGTTGTAACAAACTTGTTTACTCGTGAGACTCATTACGGGTGTTACGTTAAATCTATCTCAATTGCATAATCAATGACTTTGAGTTCTTTATAAAAAACAACTCGATTTTTTTTTGTAACCACTTTTTCAATGATCCCATCAGACCATAAAGCGTAAGACACCGTACATTGTCGAAATTTAAAACTATCTAATTTGAGTAATGTTCGAATCATCCTTCCTACCATCAAGCAGAACTAGGACAAATAAATCTTCTCAAACGCTATCTGTTCCTGCTCTCGCTGTATTAACAACTCAGAGATTTCATATGTTTCTCACATATAATAATTATAATATACGCCACTATGCGCATATGCATCGAGTGAAAAGTGTGAATTTACGTCCCCAAGGAATAATTTTTTGTTTCTGCTCTTGTTCTTTGTTTGATTCTAATTCCTCGACCTAAAGTTCACACAAAAATCCTCATTAAGAGTCTGTTTCTATTATTAACAAGTAATACCAATCAAAACCACGAAATTAGTTACCAAAACCAATTAATCGTCAATAACAATCAGTAATCAGGTATTAATCACAAAAACATACGCCATTTATGTATGCCATGCCGTCTGTGACGTATAGGTTATGAATTTAGAGTATCTATGTGGCTGTCACCTCAGAATTAATCTCTAACATTTATTAAATAGATAGATGAATAATCGTGTATGTTTCATGACACAAA
>Ga0316197_10001327_pt1 | contig 17700 bp, 17 predicted proteins | sample OudBiesiAoxic_MG_FD_204939 | JGI IMG/M metagenome (GOLD analysis project Ga0316197, IMG submission 204939) | Coastal sediment microbial communities from Oude Bieten Haven, Netherlands - site A oxic | ecosystem: Environmental > Aquatic > Marine > Coastal > Sediment | place: Netherlands... | reverse complement strand
GCCACGGCCCCACCCACCACCCCGCCACCACGCCAACCCGCCACCACCCGCGATCCCGCCACCCGCCACCCGCCACCACCTGCTGTGAGCGGTGAGCGGCCCCGAGGCGCTCACCGCTCACAACGCATCACGCCGCTGCGATCTCTGTGAGCGATGTGCGGTTGTCGGCCGCTCACCGCTCACACCTCACGGTTGTGGGCGTCTGATTGGGGGCGGTCAGCGGCTACGACGGTGGGAGCGCGAGGGCATCGGGGAAGGCGAGACGGGCGGCGCCCAGGATCGGACCGGCGGCTCCGAGCTCAGCGGGCAGAGCACGTGTCGGTGCGAGTGCGGCCTCGAGCGCCGGCCCGAATCGGCTGTAGGCCTCGACGAGCCCACCTCCGACCACGATCAGGTCGACTTCGAGTTCCTCGACGCAGCTGCGCAGGAACTCCCCGACCCGAGAGCCGTGCTCGGCCACGACCGTCGTGTTGTTCGGGTCACCGACCGCTGCGCGCAGGTCGAGTGTCGCCACATCGAGCCGATCCGCCAGGCCGCGGGCCGACAGCACGTCGTCGGCGCGGCCCCATGGCGTGCTGCGGCGGGCGAGCTTCTCCACCTCGAGCTCGCCGACCCACTGCACGACATCGCCCCCGGAGGTGAGGCAGGCGCCGACTCCGGTGCCGAGCGTGACCGTGAGTACCCGAGCGGCTGGACGGCCCGCTCCGAAGACGGCTTCTCCCACGCCGGCCGCCTCGTTGTCGTGCACGAACTCGACCGGAAGCCCCGCGGCGAGCTCGGGGACCCGAGCCCGGAGCGCGGCACGCAGGTCGACTCCGTGGATCGCGTCGAACTTGTGAAGTCCGCGTATCAGCGCCGTGCCTCGGCCGACGTCGAACGGTCCGGGGAAACCGATGGCGATTCCAGCGACGTTGGGGCCCGCGAGGCCGAGGGCGGTGGAGCAGCACGCTGCCAGTCGATCGAGAACGACCTCCGCCGGCTCGGCGGCGAGCGTCGGCGACGACGGACCGATCACGGCCGAGGCGTTGCGCACGACTCCGGACTTGATCGACGTGCCGCCGACATCGAGCACTGCCACCACCGTCATCGCCGCCGAACCTACCGCCAACGACAGGGAGCCTCCGGACGATCAGGGTTGGCGCTCGGGGTCGGGCGTTGGGACCCGCGCCGGGCTCGTCACTACGCTCGGCGCATGACCGAAGCAGTGATCGTTGCCACCGCCCGCAGCCCGATCGGGCGCGCCGTCAAAGGGTCGCTCGTCGACCTGCGCCCGGACGACATGGCCGCCCAGATCGTCCGTGCGCTGATGGAGAAGGTGCCGGAGGTATCGGCGAGCGACGTCGAAGACCTGATCATGGGCTGCGGTCAGCCGGCCGGTGAGGCGGGATTCAACATCGGCCGCATGGTCGCCGGCATGGCAGGGCTCGACGACGTTCCCGGGGTGACGGTCAATCGCTACTGCTCGTCCAGCCTCCAGACGATTCGGATGGCCGCCCACGCCATCAAGGCCGGCGAGGGCGACTGCTTCATCGCCGCCGGGGTCGAGGCCGTGAGCCGCTACGGCAACGGGGCCAGCGACACTGCTCCCAACCCGCTCTTCGCCGCACCGGGCGAGCGCACCGCGCTGCGCAGCCAGGGTGGGCAGCCGACGTGGACCCCGCCCGAGGGGCTGCCCGACTTCTACATCGCGATGGGTCAGACCGCTGAGAACGTGCGCGAGATCGAGAACGTGAGCCGCGTGGAGATGGACGAGTTCGGCGCTCGCAGCCAGCAGCGCGCGGTCGCGGCGATCGCTCGGGGCCACTTCGAGAACGAGATCACGCCGCTCACGCTGCCCGATGGCGCCGTGGTGTCCACCGACGACGGCCCTCGTGACGGCACGACCGCTGAGAAGCTCTCCCAGCTCAAGCCGGTGTTCCGACCCGACGGCGAGATCACCGCCGGCAACGCTTGCCCGCTGAACGATGGCGCCGCCGCCGTGATGGTGATGAGCGACACCAAGGCTGCCGAACTCGGCCTCACGCCGCTCGCTCGGATCGTCTCCTCGGGGGTCACCGGGCTCAACCCCGAGATCATGGGGCTCGGTCCGATCGGCGCCAGCCGCATGGCGATGGAGCGTGCCGGCATGAGCGCCGACGACATCGACCTCGTCGAGATCAACGAGGCGTTCGCTGCCCAGGTCATCCCGTCGGCGAAGCATCTCGGCTTCGAACTCGACAAGGTCAACGTCAACGGCGGTGCCATCGCCCTCGGTCACCCGTTCGGGATGACCGGTGCCCGCATCATGACCAGCCTGATCAACAACCTCCAGAGTGAGGACAAGACGATCGGTCTCGAGACGATGTGCGTCGGCGGCGGTCAGGGCATGGCGATGATCGTCGAACGGCTCGCCTGACCCAGCTCGACACCCCGCCACCCTGTAACGCTGGTGTCAGACACCAGCGTTACAGGACTTCCCAACGGTTCGGCCGGTCGGCGTGCACGACGATTGCGTCGTACTGCTTGATGCACAGCGTGGCTCGCAGTACGTACTGCTCGCCCCCGCTCGACACTTCGGCGAGCGCATAGCCCTCGCTGGAGTCGCGCACGCCGGTTCCGATGCAGTGCAGCGATGCGATCTGCAGGCCGGCGGTCTCGGCCTCGGCGGCCCACAGGTTCACGAGACCCTGGCGCATCGTCGGGTCCTCGAGCAGGTCACTGCCGGAGAGTGTCAGCGTGACGTTGGAGATGTGAACGGTCTCGATGCAGTCGAGCTCGACGACGTCGCCACCGAGCTCACCGTCGAGCATCACCACCACCGGTCCGTCGGGATGCGATTCGCCGCCGACGAACCCGTAGCGCACCATCGGGAGCCCGTCCTCGCCGGTGGTGGCGTAGCGGATCCGGTCACCCGGGTGGAATGTGGTCACCTCGTGGTCTCCGGCGACGGGGGAGCGGTTGTCGCGTACTCGTCGAGCACGGCGTCGGACAACGTCGGCCACGCCTCGAGTGCCGCCGGAGCCCATTCGTCGAACGGGCGATCGGCGAGTGCGATGAGGGCGACGTCGGCAACGGGGTCGACCCAGAACATCGTGCCGGACCCTCCGAAGTGTCCGAACGTGCGCGCCGAATTGGTGCGCCCGGTCCAGTGAGGATGCTTGTCGCCCCGCACCTCGAATCCCATCCCCCAGGGGCAACGTTCGTAGCGGCCCACACCCGGAACGATACCTGCGAGCGTCGGTGAGTGGACGTGTTCGGCGAGCGCTGCCGTGGCCGGTGTGATGAGCGTCGGGGATCGCACCTCGAGAACGAACCGAACGAGGTCGTCGACGTTCGAGTGAACGCCGTGGGACGGGCTCCCGATCAGCCGGCTCGACGTCATCGCGAGCGGCTCGAAGATCGCGAGGCCGAGGTACTCGGCGAACGGCATGTCGGCGGCCTCGGCGACCGCAGCACAGGCGAGATCGAATCCGGTGTTGGAATAGATGCGGCTTCGGTCCGGCGGCGAGATGGGTTCGAGCCCCTCGAAGGGATACCCACCTGCGTGGGCGAGGAGGTGTCGGAGCGTGCAGCCAGGTTGACCGATCGGCTGATCGAGAGTGACGATGCCTTCCTCCAGCGCCACGAACGTCGCCCATGCCCCGATCGGTTTCGAGATCGAAGCCAACCGCTGCACCCTGCCGGTGTCGCCGATGGTGTCGGCCACGGTTCCACGCGAGACCACCGCGCCGGAAACCGCGGGCACTGGCCAGGCAGCGGCGAGGTCGAGGGCAGTCATGACGCCACTCGATCCGATCCGCCGGCTCGACTCAGGTGAAGTCCCGAACCAGTTCGGCGACACGGAACGCCAGGTCGACGCTCTGGCGTGCGTTCAGCCTTGGGTCGCACATCGTTTCGTACCGGTCGTCGAGGTCGGTGTCGGAGAGTGCATCGCCACCGCCGAGGCACTCGGTGACGTTCTCGCCGGTGAGCTCGATGTGAATGCCGCCCGGCCACGTCCCCTCGGCCCGGTGTGCCCGTACGAAGCCACCGATCTCGGCGACGACGTCGTCGAAGTGGCGGGTCTTGCGGCCGCTCGGGGCGGTGTAGGTGTTGGCGTGCATCGGATCGCAGGCCCACACGACGGGGTGCCCGGCATCGGTGACCGCCCGAAGCAAGGGGCGAAGATGGTCTTCGACCTTGTCGGCGCCCATCCGACTGATCAGCGTCAGTCGGCCGGGGAGTCGCGATGGGTTGAGTACCTCGCACAGCTCGAGCACGAAATCTGCCGACGTCGTCGGTCCGATCTTGCAGCCGATCGGGTTGCCGACGCCACGCAGGAACTCGACGTGCGCGCCGTCGAGTTCGCGGGTGCGCTCACCGATCCAGAGCATGTGAGCCGAGCAGTCGAACCAGGCGCCGGTGAGCGAGTCCTGCCGGGTGAGCGCTTCTTCGTAGCCGAGGATGAGCGCCTCGTGCGACGTGTACACGTCGACCTCGGCGAGGTTCGGATTCGACTCGGTCTCGATGCCGCACGCGCGCATGAACGACAGCGCCCGATCGATCTCCGCGGCCAGATTCTCGTAGCGCTTGCCCTGGGGGCTGGACGCCACGAACTCCTGCGTCCACGAGTGGACGCGGGCGAGGTCGGCGAAGCCTCCCTTGGTGAACGCTCGCAGGAGGTTCAGCGTGGACGCCGACTGGTGGTACGCCTGCACGAGGCGGTCGGGGTTCGGGACACGTGCTGCTTCGGAGGCAGTGGCGTCGTTGATGATGTGGCCGCGGAACGAGGGAAGCTCGAGGTCGCCGACGATCTCGGTGGGCGAGGACCGCGGCTTGGCGAACTGACCCGCCATGCGGCCGACCTTCACGATCGGAACGCCGACGGAGTACGTGAGGACGACGGCCATCTGCAGGATGACGCGCAACTTCTCCCTGATGTTGTCGGCCGAGAACTCCTCGAAACTCTCGGCGCAGTCTCCGGCCTGCAGCAGGAACGCATTGCCGGCTGCGACCCGGGACAGTTCGTGCTGCAGTGACCGTGCTTCACCGGCGAACACCAGCGGCGGCATCGAACCGATGTGCTTGAGTGACTGCTCGAGCGCCCCGGAGTCGGGCCAGGCCGGCTGCTGCTTGACGGGCAGGTCGTGCCACGACGACGGCGACCAGGAACCTCGACTCTCAGGCATTGCATCAGGCTACCGGCGCGGAAAACGAAGAAACGGCCCTGGTTTCCCAGGACCGTTCCGATCGTTCAACTGTAACGGTGGTGTCTGACACCACCGTTACATCAGACGGCGAGGATGCGTTCTGCGTCGTCGCGCAGTCCGGCGACCGCACGGCTCACGAGGCGGCGAGCCGCTTCTGCCGTGACGCCGAGCTGCTCGCCGACTTCGCGGAAGCTCTTGCGCTCGCCGTCGACGAGCCCGAAACGGGACTCGACTGCGAACCGAGCGCGTGCGTCGAGGGTGCCGAGCAGTTCGTCGAGCAGGTCGCTGTCGACCAGCGTCATCACGTGGTCTTCGGGGGTGCCATCGCCGTTGGCCATCAGGTCGCCGAGCGTGGCATCGCCGTCGTCGCCGACGGTCTTGTCGAGGCTGACCGGGGTGGTGAGGCGATGCAGCTCCGCGTTCTGCTGATCGAGGGTCTCGCCGTCGCCGCTGGCCTGGCGAAGTGCGGCGCGCAGGCTGGCCGAGCGATCCCCGGGGATCCGGATGAGGCTGGCCTTCTGATCGAGGGCACGGCCGATCGCCTGGCGGATCCAGAACGTGGCGTACGTGGAGAACTTGAAGCCGCGGCGCCAGTCGAACTTGTCGACCGCGTGCTCGAGGCCGAGGTTGCCCTCCTGGATGAGGTCGAGCAGGTCCATGCCCTGAGGCAGTGGGTACCGGCGGGCGATGCTCACCACGAGGCGCAGGTTGGAACGGATGAACCGGTCCTTCGCATCGGCGGCGGCGGCCACCTTGGCCTTGAGGGCGGCGCTGCGCTTGCCGGCATCGAGCTGCTCTTGGGCCTCGCGGCCGGCTTCGATGACGCGGGAGAGTTCGCGCTCGTCTTCGGCGGTCAACAGGGGAACCTTGCCGATGTCGTTGAGGTAAAGACCGATGGAGTCATTCATGATGCTTGTTACAACCGTTCGTCGTCGTCTGGATTCCGGTCACAGCTGTGTCATCCGACACACTGCAACGACCTGTGGTGATCGGGTCCGTACACGAAGGCGCACGTCAGCGCGCACATCGGGCATGGGGATCGAGGAGGCAGATGCCGTCCTGAGGGGCTTCCGGAGGGGAAGCCGACTCAAACCGTGAACTCGGGGGTATATGGGGGAGCAATTGACAGTAACAGACCTGTCAACCCCTCGGCGGGTCGGTTCGTCGGATTTCTCGTCGAATCGTCGTACGATATGGGAATCGTGCCCCGATCCGCTCAACAACTGCGCCGCATCGGGCTCTTCGGGGGAACGTTCGACCCACCGCACGTCGGACACATGGTCACGGCGGTCAACGTGCGTCACGCGCTGTCGCTCGACCTGGTGATCCTGATGGTCGCCAACGTTCCCTGGCAGAAGGAGGGCACCCGCGTCATCAGCCCGGCGCTCGACCGTCTGGCGATGGTCGACGCTGCGGTGTCAGACGTCCCCGGGCTCCTGCCGGGCCGACACGAGATCGAACACGGCGGCCCCAGCTACACCGCCGACACGCTCTCGGTGTTGTCTCAGGAGTACCCGGGCGCCGAGTTGTTCACGATCATCGGTGACGATGCAGCGGCAGGCCTGCACACATGGACCCGGTGGGATGAGGTGGTCGCCCAGTCGCAGCTGGTGGTGGTCGACCGTCCGGGCGAGCCGGTCGAGCTCGACGACGACATCGACTGGATCCGCGTCGAGGTGCCGAGGTTGGAGGTGTCGAGCACCGACCTCCGAGCCCGGTTCACCGATGGCCGTCCGCTCGACTATCTCGTCACGCCGCCGGTGCTCGATCTGATCCGCGACCGGTCGCTGTACGCCGATGCTCCGCTCGGTGCCGGCGCCGGATGGTCGAACTCGTCGGCGAGGGGGCAGGCGCAGTGACCGCAAGCCCACAGCGCCGCCAGCGTCGAACGATCACTGCGATCACCGTGTCGGTGTTGCTGGTCGCCGTCGCCTCGGCGATGTTCACGGTCGGCGTCTTCACGTTGTCGAATTCCGAGGAGGGTGCAGCGGTCGAGGTCGACGAGCGCCCGCGAGTGGCCCTGCCGGTCACGCCGAATGCGGCCATGGCCGTGGTCGACGGAGATGGCCTGCTGGCGTCGGCGGTGGTGATGACGTTGTTGCCCGACGGCCTCGGCGGGAGTGTCGTGACCGTGCCGGTCAGCAGCGACACGACGGCAGGATTCGGTGAGGAACGGGTGCCCTTGTCCGAGGTGTTCGACCCGGACGACCCCGAGATCTTCCGCTCGGCGCTCGAGTCCGTCCTGACGCTGACGATCGAACGGGTGGCCATCGTCGATGTCGACGAGTTCGCCGAACTGATCGCGCCGATCGAGTCCGTCCAGGTCGTGTTGCCCGAAGACGTCGTCGACTCGAACGCACTCGGCTCGGGCATCATCGCTCAGGCCGGTCCCCAGAGCTTGCGTCGATCGCTCGTGGCCGAGTCGTTGGCCTCGGTGAACTCGGAGGGTGCCTCATACGAACACCACGACGTCGACGTCGCCTTGTGGACCGCTCTCGCCACGACCGCACCCGTGGTCGTGCCGCCACCGCCCGTCCCCGTCGACGACCTCGGCCGTGCCCTGCCACCGGAGACGTTCGAGGAATTCGTTGCGCGACTCTGGAACGGAGAGGTGTCGGTCCGCGACCTTGCCGTCTACGAACCGACGCCGGCTGAGAACCCCACCGGTGCCGACGTCGTGGTGATCGATCGCGCCGATGCGGTTCTCGTGTTCGCCCAGGTGTCGCCTGCACTGATGTCGACGCCGAATCCCGGCCTCACGGTGCGGATCGAAGTGCCGTTCACCGACGAGCAGCTTGCGGTGACCGGGGAGTTCGAGACCTCCTCCGAGCTCGCCCGCGACCTCGTTGCCGAGTTGCTGTTCTTCCAGGCCAACGTCGTGTCCGTCGACACGACACCCGCGCCCCAGGGCACCTCCGTCGTCACGGAGGTCGAGGTTGCCGAGGAACGATTCCTGGCCGATACCGAAGATGCTGCACCCGTGTTGTACGGACCGTCGAACGTCGAGGTTGCCTCGACGGTGATCGAAGGCGTCGACGTGGTGGTGCGCCTCGGAACCGGCTACCTCGAACATGAAGCGGGAGGGCCGTCGGGCGATGATCCTGAGGGCCTCGATACCGAGGAGCTCGATCCGGCCGGCGATTCCGACGCCACCGATCCCTCGCAGTCGATCCCAGACGAAACCTCTCCCGGTGGCTCCTCGCCTGCGGAGACGACAACCTCGGATACGGTCGACGGAGATGCCTGACGCCGACACCTCCGGAACGGACCCGATCGACGACGCCGATGGGAGGTCGGTTGCGACCGCTGCAGCGCGAGCTGCATCGGCGCTGAAGGCGAGCGACATCGTTGTGCTCGACGTCGGTGACGCCCTGTCGATCACCGGGTATTTCGTGATCGTCAGCGCGTCCAACCCACGCCAGGTCCGAGCCATCGCCGACGACGTCGAGATCCAGGTGCGGGCCGAGTTCGGTCGCTCGCCGGTCCGGGTGGAGGGGCTGCGAGAGCAACAGTGGACCTTGATCGACTACGGCGACGTGATCGTGCACGTGTTCCTGGACTCGGTGCGCGAGTTCTACGAGATCGAACGGCTCTACATGGAGTCGCCCAAGGTCGAGTGGGAACCGCCCGCCGCGGCGAACGCGTGAACAAATGGACCCTCCAGGGGTCCATTTGTTCACGCGTTGCCAACTGACGGGTCAGGAGACCGAGCTGTGCGGCGCTGACGGGTCGGTGTCGGACACCGTGGCGATCGCGGTGTCGAGCGCCGCGATCGCGATGTTCGCCGCTCGGGTCACGCTGAGCCCTCGTCCCGTCGCGAGGTGAGCGTCGAGGTCGCTCGTCTGCAGCGTCGTCTCGAGCGCCCTGCGGGCGTTCGGCCGCGGCAGGTGTCCGTTGTCGATCATCGAGCCGACGAGCAGCGCGCCGGTGTCGGCGTCGCCTGCGCGGCAGAGGGCGATCGCCGTCACTCCGAACAGGTGACTCGTTCCGGCGACATAGTGGTCGTCAACCGCCCGCTGGAGCGCGTCGCGGCACCCCGTGAGTGCAACCCGCAGATCGTCGCGCTCGACGGCGAAGTTCAGGATCAGGCCTCGCAACAGATGCTCGACGAGGTGCTCGCTCGGCAACGAACGCGTCCATTCGAGCCCGTCCGTCCATGTCTGGATCGCGCGGTCGAGGCCCTCGAATGACATGACTTGCCCGTCGGCCCATGCCGCGATGCCTGCGGCTGTCGGTGAACCGGTGTCGGCCGCGATCGCCGCAGTGGTGGCCGCGTGGATCGCTGCGTCGGCGGGGCGGCCGTTCAGGCAGAGATGAAACGTGCGGAACGCGTGCGCCCAGAGTCGGCTCCCGTTGTCGGTCGGGTCGGTCGCCAGCCACGCCGATGTCAGCCCTTCGCTGGCATCGGCCGCATGCAGGTTGTTGAGCAGTACGGCGGCCAGTGCAATGTGGCAGAAGCCCCGCGGGTCGGTCGGATCCGATGCCAGCCCGGCTTCGGCGAGGTCGGTCGCTCGCGGGTCGACCCTGAAGTACGCGCCGAGGGCAGCGGCGCCGCAGAGGTCCACATGGGCCGGGTCCGACTCGATCCCCGGAGTGGCGAGCAACTCTTCGGACCATCCGAAGAGCTCGAAGCGCATCGAGAAGGATGCGAACCAGGCCAGCGCGACGACGAGGTCAGCACCTTCACGACGGGCTCCCTCCGACTCGAAGACATCGAGGGCGGCGCGGAGGTTGGCCCATTCGAGATCGAGGACGCGCCACGCATCGGACTCGGCTCTCGTGAAGAGCCGCTCGTTCTGCACCGTTGCGACGTCGAGGAAGTGATCGGCATGTCGCCGAAGGAACTCGGGTCCGCTTCCGGACGACTCGAGGCGTTCCCATGCGAATCCGCGCAGCGTCTCGAGCATCGAGAACCGACGATGCTGCCCGTCCTGGCTGCTGACCACCATCGACTTGTCGACGAGGGCCATCAGGAGGGATGGAACTTCCTCCGTCGGCACCGTGGGATCGCCTGAGCAGACGGCTTCGATCGTCTCCAGGCTGCAGCCCCCACTGAACACGCTGAGTCGTTCGAAGAGGGCTGCCTGGGCCGGTGTGAGCAGGTCGTACGACCAGGCGATCGTGTCGCGGAGTCGTCCGTGTCGTGTTCCGCGTCGATCGTCGACGAGCAACTGGGCGTCGTTGCCGAGCCGTTCGAGCATCGCCGCCGGGCTCATCACGTTGGCCCAGCTCGAAGCCAGTTCGATCGCGAGCGGGATGCCGTCGAGCCGCTGGACCAGCCGGCGCACGTCGTCGATGTCGGCGGGTGTCAGTTCGAAGCGGGGGTCGCGCTCGCGGACGCGTTGTACGAACAGGTCGCTGCCGATCGTCTCGGCGGGGAGGGGAGACACCACGAGAAGCTGCTCCCCGGCGGCTCGGAGTGCCTCTCGGCTCGTGGCGAGCAGACTGAGGGTCTCGATGCCCTGGAGCCGGTCGACCAAGGTGCGGACGGTGTCGAGCACGTGCTCGCAGTTGTCGAGTATCAGGAGGACCTCGCGGCCAGCGAGGTAGTCGTGGATTGAGTCGATCAAGTCCATCCCCGGTTGCCGTCGAGCCCCGATTGCCGCTGCGACCGAGTCGGCGATGGCTTCGGGATCGGCGACCGCCGCCAGGTCGCAGAAGTGAACTCGTGCGTTCCTTTCGCGTTGGAGTGTGGCGCCCACCTCGGCCGAGAGCCGGGTCTTACCGATGCCGCCCGGTCCGACGAGCGTGACGATCGAGTGTTGCTCGCCAAGGAAGGTGATGGCGTCTGCGGCGTCGCTGGAGCGACCGAGGAACGACGTCCTGGTTCGGGGCAGGTTGCTCGGAACAGCGGCCTCGCGGAGCGGTCGGTCGTCCGAGTGGTACCGCGGGTCGAGCACGATGTGGATCTCTTCGACGCCGATTCCGCGCAGCTCGTGCGGCCCCTCGTTCCGGATCGGGATGTCCGGCAGGAGGCCAGCGGTGGCTGTGGAACACACGATCTGATTGCCGTTCGCCAGGTCGACGATGCGGGCGCCGCGGTTCGGTACGGGCCCGAAGTAGTCGCCATCGGTGGGCTCGACGGCCCCGGTGTGCAGGCCGATTCGAAGGTCGAGCCGATCTCCGTGGGGCCACGGGTCGTTCTGCATGCGTCGCAGGATCTCGGCGGCGGCATCGAGAGCGCTCGACGCAGATGTGAACACCGACCAGCAACCGTCGCCCAGGTGTTTGACGATCAGGCCACCGTGGGCTGCGACGGTCTCGCCGATGATCTCATCGTGGACCGCCATCACCTCGCGCATCATCGCGGCGTCGGCTTCCCAGCGTGCGGTGCTGCCCTCGATGTCGGTCCACACAAATGTGACCGTCCCTGACGGCAGCGGCTGCATCGCTCGATTGTGTCATGCCGTGTGGCTGACGTGCGCATGGCCCGGGCCGCAGGATGTTCGGGTCGTGGTTGGAGCACTTCCGCGGGGGCAGTACGATCGCGCTCTGGTCAACGACCGGCCGCACGATTCAATCGTTCACTCCGGGCGTCACGATCACCCGATGAGGGGCTATAGCTCAGTTGGTAGAGCGCTTCCATGGCATGGAAGAGGTCAGGAGTTCGATTCTCCTTAGCTCCACGGATCTAGCAGGAGTTTCTCGTGAGCGAGAAGCTCCTGTTTCGCGTCTGGTGTCCTTCCGGTGTCCTTCACGGATCGAAACCAGCGGTGCACTAGGACCCCGCCAGTGGACACCGCTTGGGTCATTGCCGGCCAGGATCGAGGTCGACCCGCTCAGCGGAGATGGCGCTTCTTGTGTGCCTCGAGGAGCCCGTGGCGCCTTAGCTCGACAGTGACCGTGCGGGCGGTGACGTGGTGCTGGCGGCAGATCTCCTTGAGCGACTGGCGGTCGTCGATGGCGCGTTGGAGGTCGCGTTGTGAGATCACCGGCACGTCCTTCAGGAAGATGCTGATGTCGGCGAGCCAGATGGCCGCGGTGTTGACCGACACGCTGAGCTGGCGGGCGACGCCCTTGATGGTCTCCTCGGTCTCCCAGATCCTCCGCAGCGTGCCCTCGTCGGGTGCGGTGAGTCGGACGTGACCGCGGTTCAGCCAGGGTGAGCGGGCGGCGTCGATGCCGTGTCGTTCGAGGGCGAGGTAGACGGTGCGCCTGGCCACGCCGAGTTCGGCAGCGATGACCGGTGGCGATACTTCGCTGAAGCGTCGACGAAGCCACTCGCCGTCGTCGAGTGCTGCCGGTGTGCGGAACCGTTGCATGGAGCTGGCGTCTCGGCGTTCGATGCCGTGGTCCCGCCGGTTATCGGTCGGGGTGGTCGTTGGGGTTGCGGGACTAGTCGTAGCCGTGGAACTCGGCACCTGGCGGGATGTGGGGATACTGGGTGGCGCTCTGTCTGAGGGCGACGATGGGAGCCATGGCGGCGCGGATCACCCAGGCGACGGTGAGCTGGGTGTCCATCAGGTCGACTTCTTCGCCAGGGTCGTCTGCGAGGTCGTAGATGGCCGGGATCTGGCGGGTCAGTATTGGTGCCGTCCACGAGTCGCTCATGGCGACGCGGAAGTGGACCTTCATTGTCTTCCACTTGACGGAGACGGGTTGGCCGTCGGATCCGAGGAACACGAAGTCGTCGCGGCCTGACTCGTCGGCTTTGCCGAGCATGAACGGTGACATGTCGATCCCGTCGATCGGACGGTCGGTGGGGACCCGGTCGGATTCGGTGGCCATCGCGGCGAGGGTGGGGAGCCAGTCGTAGGTGGCCACGATCTGGTCGGTGACCACACCGGCGGGCACGTGGCCTGGCCAGCGGATCATGGCGGGGGCGCGGATCGATCCTTCCCATCCTCCGCCGAACTTGCCGCGCCATTCTCCGCTGCTGCTGCCCATTGCCTCGGTGGCGGCGTTGTCGCTCGCCCAGACCACGATCGTGTTGTCGGCGACTCCGAGTGCGTCGAGTGCGTCGAGGATCTGACCAGCCCGAGCGTCGAGTTCGGCCATGTTGGCGGCGTACGCGGTCTCGGCGTCGGCGAAGTCGGGGTGGGCGATCATCGGCGGGTGCAGGTTCGTGAACGACGCGTACACGAAGAACGGTCGGTCATCTGCGGTGCTGCGTTCGATGAACTCGATCGTGCGTGAGGTGATCTGTTCGTCCATGAACGGCCGGGTGTCCAGGTTGAAGTCGTTGAAGCCGCGGGGAGCTTCGCCTCGTTGTGACTGGAGGATCTGCGGTCGGTGCCAGTCGTCGGGGTACAGCGGATGCGCGGTGTACGAGGCTTCGTCGCTCGATTCGCTGATCCCCCACCACTCGTCGAAGCCTTGATCGGTGGGGAATCGACCGGGAACGTTGCCGAGGTGCCACTTGCCGTAGCACGCGGTCGCGTACCCGGCGTCGGTGAAGAGGTCAGCGACGGTGTACTCCCACGGTGACAGGCCGTAGTCGCCCGGTTCCCCTGGCAGCGGGACCCGGAATGTGCCGGTCCGGAGCGGCATCCGTCCGGTGAGGAGCGCCCCCCGAGTCGGGGTGCATTGCGCTTCGGTGTTGAAGTTGTCGAAACGCATCCCCTCCGTTGCGAGCCGGTCCAGCCGTGGCGTCGCGACGGATCCGCCGTAACACGACAGGTCGCCCACCCCCACGTTGTCCGCGAGCATGAACACGACGTTGGGCGCTGCTGTGGTCATCGGCAACAACGTAGTCAACGCCGCAATCGGGTTTCCCGGCGGAGTTCGCGCGAACATCACAACGGTGGAGGGGCAACGATGAGCAACACCGAATCGGAACGGGCCGCCGAGTCGCGGTGGCGTATCCCCGACTGGTATCGCCGCGTCGGTTTGGCGAGCTGGTTCTTCGTCGGGTTCGCCGCAGCAGTCACGTTGATCGCCGTGATCATCGCCGCAACGAGCGAGATCGTCGCACCGCTCGTCCTCGGCGCCTTCCTCGCCATTGTGTTCTGGCCGGTCGCTGACTGGCTCACCAACCGTGGACTCTCCCGCGCGATGGCGTCAGTGGTGGTGCTCGTCGGTCTCGCTGCGGCGATCTTCGGGGTGGCGTGGTTCACCGGCGTGGCCTTCGTCGACCAAGCCGACGAGCTGACAGCCAACCTCGACAAGGCGATCGCTGACATCAAGGGCTGGTTGGAGAACACCCCCGTCAACCAAGAGCTGGTCGATCAAGTCCGAGCGACCACCGCCGATGTCGGACCATCACTCACCAGCGGCCTTGCGGGAGGCGTGGTCTCGTTCCTCGACTCGGCGTTCGGGTTCATCGCCGGAGCAATCCTCGGAACCATCGTCTTCTACTACCTGCTCAAAGACGGCAGCGACCTGTTCGCACGCCGTCTCGAACGCGAACAGGACCCCGAGGCGCGTGCCCTCTACAAGCGAATCGGCGACCGCACGGTGAGCAACACACAGAGCTACTTCCGGGGTCGTACTGCGATGGCGTTCGTCAACGGCGCGACAATCGGGCTCGCCGCCGCCGTGCTCGGCGTCCCCGCCGCGGGAGCGATCGCCGTGGTCAACTTCATCGGCTCCTACATCCCATATCTCGGCGCGTTCATCGGCGGAGCCTTCGCCGTGCTGATGGCACTCGGAGAAGGCGGAATCGGCCTCGCCCTCGTCATCCTCGCCATCACGCTGGTGGTCAATCTCCTCCTCGAGAACCTGCTCGAACCGATCCTGCTCGGCGGCAGCCTCGACCTCCACCCACTGCTGATCCTGCTCGCAACATCACTCGGGGGCATCATCGCCGGCATGATCGGCCTCATCCTCGCCGCCCCCGCACTCGCGATCATCCTCGACATCAAACGAGAGCTGGAAGCGGCAGGCTTCTTCTGTGAACCCCCAGAGGGATCCTGATCCCGTGAGGTTCACCGCAGCTGCGTTGATGCTGGCGCTCGTTCTCGTGATCGCCGGATGGATTATCGGGCTCATCCCCTGGTGGCTGGCCACACCCGTGCTGATGGTCATCGGCGCAGCCTCCCTCGCCGGACTCATGGGTAGAGGCGGCGAAGAGCAACCCTGAGCCCGCTCGCGTGGAACGAGCCGCCCGACCTCGGCCCAAGTCGAGCACCCGATAACAGCGTCGGCTTGGCCGCCGGGCGTGTCCGGGATTACGTGCGGGTCAACGCGGGCGGAGAGCCGCAACAGTGCGCCGGTTACCGAGTGGGCGTTCCGGCGACGGGCGACCCAGGGGGTCGAGGCCTCGCAGATCGAACGAGCCTGCATCGCCACGGCCCGGGCGAGCGTCTCGCAGGACCCTGCTACGGTGCACGAGCTGAGACCTGAGGGGGCCGACATGCTCGAGTACGTGCTCCGATTCAACGTCGAGAAGGGAAAGCAGAACGAGTTCATCGACTGGTTGCGAGCGAACGAGGATGACCTCAAGACGCACACCCGACCCGGGTGGACCTACATCGGGACACTGATGACCGTTGGCGGCTTCGGTGACTATGACGGTGAGTCGCGATGGGCGCTGGAGAGCTACGCATCGCTCGGGGAAGGCTGGGGCGACGACGTCGCGCAACGGCTGCTCGGTGAGTTCTTTGCGCTGATCGAGACTAAGCGGGACGTCAGCCTGCTCCGAAACGTGGCAACGGTGCAGTCGGCGCCGAACCTGTAGCCCGTCCGAGACCGGCCCAACCCGGACGCCCGGGAACGCACCCACCAGGCGTGGTCGGGTTATCAGCCGCTGATACCGAGTGGGCCTACCGGTCGGGACCGCCGGTTACCGTTCGCCCGACTGCCTGCAGCAGCCCGCGACTATCGCTCGGGTTCGGACTCGGCAGGACTTCGACGGCATTCGTGTCAGCCTTCCGTGAGCCGCCATACTCGTCCCCTTCGCCGACACCTCGAGGTCAGAACATGACGAGATCGCCTCTCATCGACACCCTTTGGTACCGACAGCTCCTCGCAATTGCCGCGGTGATGGGCCTCATCATCGGCATGCTCGGGCTCGCCTATCTCGGGATCACCGGCGGGTTGACCGACCGGATCTTCGGGGATCCACGGATTGACACCTGGTCCGGCGACTGGTGGTGGATCCCATTCATTGCAGCCGGCGGGCTGATGGCCGCCGCCGTGCGCAGCTGGCTGAAGATCACCGATGATGTTCCCGGTGGCGTCGCTGTCATCGAATCCGGCAAGGTCGACCACAGTGTGGCGCCGTCGTGGGTCCTCCTTGCGGCGGTCTCCGCGATTGCGGGCGCCAGCCTCGGTCCGTCGTTCGCCCTCGTGATGATCGGCGGCGGACTCGGGTCGTGGATCGCCTCGCGACGGTGGCCGGGCAATGAGGCCGCACGTCTCGACGCGACGCTGAGCGGCATCTCGGGTGGCTTCGGTGGCGCGTTCACCTCCCCGGGCCTCGGAACCTTGATCGTCAGCGAGCTGGCACCGACGCCGAAGGACCGGTACATCGAGTCGATTCTGCCGCAACTGATCGCTGCGACAGTTGCGTTCGCGGTGTTCTTCGGGGTGGTCGGTACGACCTTCCTGAACAGCTTCGCTGTTCCAGTCGACGACTTCTCGAGCTGGCATCTCCTCATCGGTGCCGGGCTCGGAATCGTCTCGAGCGTGATCATGATCGTGTTCGTCATCATCGTGAAGCTGGTTCAGGTCGCCTTCGGGAAGCTCACGAACCTGTATGCCCGCGGCGCTGTCGGGGGGGCACTCGTCGGTTTGATCGCGTTCGCACTGCCGCTCACCGTCGGGGCCGGCAACGATCAGCTGAGCACGGTGATCGACGAGTCGGCATCGATCAGCATCTGGCTGCTCGCAGCGGTGCTCATCGGCAAGATGCTGGCGATGGCGATCAGCCTCGCCGCCGGTTTCATCGGCGGCAGTGTCCTACCGATGCTCTTCGTCGGTGGAACCGCCGGGGTCATGTCGCACCTGATGTTTCCCGACATCCCCTACGCGATCGCCGTCGGAAGCATGCTGGCGGCCGTGCCCGGCGCCACGATCAAGGCACCGATCGGGCTCACCTTCATCGCCGTGCTCGCAGTGGGGCTCGGTCCGCTCACCGCCGCTCCCGTCGCGATTGCCGTGGCGATGGCGTACCTGACGACGGCCGCCGTCGTCGGGCTGATGAGGTCACGACGGATGGACGTTCCCGAGCCGCATGCCTGACCGCGCTGTCGCCATCGGCCAAGTCGAGGAACCCCTGATGTCAGGTGAGGTGCCACAGATCCCCTTGCCGTTGTTCGGGCCGAGCCTGATGCAGATCCCGGTGGTTCTCGCTGCGATGGGCGACGACCGGATCGCGAACGACGGGCGCCGAACGACCCTAGCCACGGTGTGGATCGACTGGTATCGAGGTGATCATGACCACTGAGATCGCCCGGCCCGCCGACGCACACCTTCACGCTTACAAGGCGGTGCACCATGCCAATTACCTGAAGGTGACGTCACAGGCCGCCGGTGGTACTAACCGGTTGATCCACACGACTCAGCTGCCGACCGAAGGCACTGACCCGGTCGTCACCCCTGCGTTGGATCACTTGTACACCAAGGCAGTCATCGACCTCACCGACGGACC
>Ga0316197_10001326_pt1 | contig 17717 bp, 15 predicted proteins | sample OudBiesiAoxic_MG_FD_204939 | JGI IMG/M metagenome (GOLD analysis project Ga0316197, IMG submission 204939) | Coastal sediment microbial communities from Oude Bieten Haven, Netherlands - site A oxic | ecosystem: Environmental > Aquatic > Marine > Coastal > Sediment | place: Netherlands... | reverse complement strand
AACGGGTCAGAGGCAATGACGGATCCCTGCGTGTGATCATTATTAAATGAATATTCGGCAGTGGGTGCTCCAGCGATTGCTCAATAAACTCATGCACCAGGGAAGACTGGTCCAGGTGATGATAATCATCCAGGACAATCGAACACTGATCCGTGATTGCAATGAGGTCATTCAGCAGGTGGTTTACAATCACAGGGATCGGTGGGCAATCCGGTGCACTGATCAACTGCTTCGTGGCATTGCAGGCATCTGGAAATTCATTGTGGATCGCGGCGATCAGGTATGCCAGGAATTGTTGAAGGTCACTGTCGGCCTGATCCAATGACAGCCATACTGCCGGGTGCTTTTGCCGCTGCAGCCATTGACTGACCAGCATGCTTTTACCGTAGCCCGCCGGCGCCGACACCATGGTCAGGGGGCACTCAAGTGACGTATCCATCAAGGTCAGCAATCGATCTCTTGCAACAATATCTGCGGTCACGCGAGGCCCACAGAATTTTGTCTGGATAAGCGGCAATTCCATATTTATCTCGTTATTTCCATCAGACAACCTGTGGTTTAGAAGAGTCCAGCGACAACCGGTGTTACCGGAACTTCAAGCGAAACATCCGAGAACCATCCGATAATACCAAAAGGCGCTCGCGTCCGATGATACCAATAGTCAAATACGACGCACAGAACTATGTCTGAATGATCGGTACCTGGCTTTTACCGATACTTATTCTGACGTTCTCTGATTATCGTTTGAGTTTATCAGCACTTTGCACAAGTTGATTGCCTTCAGAAAACAATCACGACCTTTACCTGACACGCTCAGATTTCTTTATGTTTGCTAAATCACCACCATTTTTTATGTATTGTGCAAGCGGTTCGGTATCATTCTCGTGCACGAGATACCAGAAAGGTTTGCTGAGAGATTGGCCGCTCATGCCCGCGCCTTCAACTTAACAACGCCGCCCGCCTCGGTATAGCCCAGGAATTTAGACCACTCACGCATCAACCGAAGCCGTTTAGACCATAAATCGGAGCGTCTATAAGCTTTTTGGATACTGTCACCAACGGAATGAGCCAACGCCATTTCTGAAACAAAGTCGGGAACGTCTTCAACTTCATTCGCCCATAACTTAAACACTGCCCGGAAGCCGTGAACCGTAGTCCGGTCAATCCATTTCATGCGTTTGAGAACGGCAAGCATTGACATTTCCGAAAGAAATTCAGAACGCGGCGCAGGGAAAATAACGCGGTCGCTGATTCCCTTAACATGGTGCAACACTGAAAGCGCCCCATCAGACAACGGCACAATATGCGGTAATTTCATCTTCATACGTTCGCCCGGAACATTCCATGCACCGCGTATAAAGTCGATTTCAGACCACAATGCGCCGCGTGATTCACCAGAACGTAAAGCGGTCAAAATGGTGAACTCCAGGCACCTGGCCGCCACGCCGTTTCTGTCGCGTAACTCTGCCATAAAGTCCGGCGCATCAATCACCTGGAGGGCGCGTAGATGGGTTGTCTTGTGTACGTTCGAACCGGATGGTAATAATTCTTTTAGATTGTCATTCCAGCGGGCCGGGTTGTCGCCTTCGCGGTAGCCTTTCACGGTTGACCATGACAATACACGTTCCATTCTGCCGCGTAGTTTCTTAGCCGTTACCGTTTTGGTTTCCCACAATGGCCGCAACACTTCCTCCACATCAGTTCTATCTAGTTTAGAAACAACACGGCTTCCGATTACTGGCAGGATCTGGCGATCCATTGACGATTCCCAATGGTGGGCGGTCTTTTCTGAAAACTCTACGCTCTTATCAGCCCAGAAGCCCAGCCAGGCATCTTTAAACGTAACTCGGCGGGATTGGTCTACCTTCATGTTTTTGCGTTGCTGGCGGCGTTCCTCGATTGGATTACGGCCCTCCCTCACCTGTCGCCGCAACTCTCGCGCTTCCTCTCTGGCACCTGCCAATGTATATTCACCAGTAGAACCAATGCCGATGTTGCAGCGCTTAATGGCATTATGCACACGCATAATCAGCCATGAATCATGGTCTGGGTGCGCGTAGGGAGCGCCAGTTTAACACATTGAAATCAGACAAATTAATTCGACAAAGCCAATTATCAGGTAAGCTGGAATACATTAACCAGGCCAGCCGTATTCTAACCTGAGAACTGCCAGACCAATTTGAACGATATACTGCTAACCTCAATTAATACCCGGAACCGGGCGTTACCCGGAAAAAAAGGAAACGAAATGCCTGCACTTACAACTTCAAATGCATGGGTAGCATTACAGGCACACCAGGCTCAAATAGCAGCAAGCCATATGCGCGACATGTTTGCCGCAGACCCCGCCCGATTTGAAAAATTCAGTCTCTCATTCGATGAAATTCTATTTGATTACTCTAAAAACCGGATCACGGAAGAAACCATCTCACTACTGCTGGGCCTGGCCGAGCAAGCTGGCTTAAAAGCAAAAATTGATGCCGCATTCAGCGGTGAAAAATTCAACAACACTGAAGACCGCGCCGTGCTGCATATCGCACTTCGCAATCGTTCCAACCGACCCATCAAGGTCGATGGACAGGATGTGATGCCCGATGTAAATGCGATCCTTGGTAAAATGAAAAGTTTTGTCGGGTCGGTACGCTCCGGCGAATGGAAGGGTTACACCGGTAAAGCCATTACCGATGTGGTTAACATTGGTATTGGTGGGTCTGATTTGGGACCGAAAATGGTGGTTTCCGCGTTATCGCCGTATACGCACCCGAATTTACACAGCCATTTTGTTTCCAATGTTGATGGCACCGATATCGCCGAAGTACTCAAGCGTGTCGACCAGGAAACAACGCTATTCCTGATCGCCTCCAAGACATTTACAACCCAGGAAACCATGACCAACGCGCACACCGCACGAAATTGGCTTATGGAAACCGTCGGGGACGACGCAGCCATTGCAAAGCACTTCGTGGCCCTTTCCACCAATCAGAAAGCGGTAGTCGAATTCGGTATTGATCCGCTGAACATGTTTGCCTTCTGGGACTGGGTGGGTGGCCGTTATTCTCTCTGGTCGGCGATTGGAACTTCAATTGCGCTGGCAATCGGGTTCGATGACTTTGAGAAGCTGCTAGGTGGCGCACATGCAGTTGATGAACATTTCCAAAACGCACCACTGGCCGAAAACATTCCTGTACTGATGGCCATGCTGGGTATCTGGTACAACAATTTCTTTGGCGCTGAATCGCATGCAATTTTGCCATATGACCAGTACATGACGTATTTCCCCATGTACTTTCAGCAGGGAGACATGGAGAGCAACGGTAAAAGTGTCACACGTCAGGGTGATGCGGTTGATTATCAGACCGGTCCCGTGATCTGGGGTCAACCTGGAACCAATGGACAGCACGCTTTCTACCAACTCATTCACCAGGGGACAAAACTGATTCCCTGCGATTTTCTCGCTCCTGCCCAAAGCCAAAACCCCATAGGCAACCATCACAACCTGTTACTCTCAAACTTCTTTGCCCAGCCCGAGGCACTTATGAAAGGGAAAACAGCAACTGAAGTCCACGGGGAACTGGAAAGCACTGGTTACTCCGGGGAAAACCTGGAACTACTCGTTGCAGCCAAAACGTTTTCGGGCAACCGGCCTTCCAACAGCTTCCTGTTCAGGAAACTCACACCGGAAACACTCGGCTCCCTGATTGCGCTGTATGAGCACAAAATATTTACACAGGGTGTTATCTGGGACATTAACTCGTTTGATCAATGGGGCGTGGAACTCGGCAAAGTGCTGGCCAATGCGATTGGCCCCGAATTGGAAAGCGAGATGGAAGTCACCAGCCATGATGCTTCAACAAATGGCCTGATCAACGCATATAAACGTTTTCGTTAGCGGTCTCCGCTTTCTTCATCGCGAATTCAGGTAAGATTTCATCTTATCCAAAAAAACCGAAACACTTTGAAGAAAATGACTCAAAACACCCCCATGGAATTTGACTTTCTACGTCGCGAACTCATCGGTGCGGATGCACCCATCCAGACACCTTTCGGTGAAAGACTGATGATGTACGCGGATTACACGGCATCCGGCCGTTGCCTGTGCTTTGTGGAAAACTACCTGCGTCAGTTGCAACGCATATACGCCAACTCGCATACCGAGGATGACATCAGTGGCCGCTCGATGACACAACTGCTTCGGGAGGCGGAGTCGAGCATCAAGAAATCCGTTAACGCTGGCGAAAGTGGTCGCATCATCTGTGTCGGCAGTGGTGCAACGGGCGCAATTGACAAATTACAGCAGATTATCGGAGTTTCATTACCACCTGTTACCCGTCAGCACCTGGGTACCTTGCTGGGCAACTCACTGGGTCTGGATAAACTGGATATATTCCAGCAGTATTTGCGCGAAAACCAGCCTATCGTTTTTGTCGGTCCCTATGAACACCACTCCAATGAGATTTCATGGCGTGAAAACCTTGCGACCGTTATACCGGTGCGACTGGATAAGGAAGGTGGCATTGACCTGAAACACCTGGAGGAGCTATTACAGGAACCCGCTTACCAAGGCCGTAAGCGTATCGGTTCATTCTCCGCTGCTTCAAATGTCACCGGGATCATATCCCCGGTGCATGAGATAGCCGCCCTGCTGCATCGGCATGACGCCATTGCCTGCTTCGACTTTGCCGCCAGCGCGCCCTATGTACAGATCGACATGAATCCACCCGCTGACCAATACGAAGGTGATGCGTCGCTGGATGCTATATTTATCTCACCACATAAGTTTCTCGGCGGGCCGGGCTCGAGCGGTGTACTGGTTTTCAATGAGCGCCTGTATCATCGAAACCTGCCACCCACGGTCAGTGCCGGTGGCACGGTTGATTATGTCGGCCCGACCAACCAGGATTTCATCACGCATATCGAAGAGCGGGAAAAGCCCGGCACACCCGGCGTCCTGCAGGTCATGAAAGCGGCCATGGTGTTCGAGATCAAGGACAATGTCACCGCAACCCGGATCGAGGAGAGAGAACACGAGTTGCTCAAGAAGGTTTTCGCCCGCTGGCTTGCCAACCCGCAAATTGAAATTCTCGGCAACCAGGATCCGGCTAAACGGGTCGGTATCGTGTCTTTCAATATTAAGACAAGCATTGACGAATCAAACGACAGTTACTATCTGCATCCGAAATTTGTCACCACGCTTTTGAATGATTTGTTCGGTATCCAGTCACGGGCAGGATGTTCCTGCGCGGGCCCTTACGGCCACCGTTTGCTGGGTATTAACGAGGAGACCTCCGAGGAGTACCGGGTATGTGTTACCGATGGTTACTCAGGTGTCAAACCCGGCTGGTGCAGGGTCTCCATGCATTATGTGATGGATGACCTTGAAGTCGATTTCCTTCTGGATGCTGTCGAGTTCGTGGCCCGCTATGGTGGACTCTTCCTGTCACTGTACGATTTCAACCTCTTCGATGGTTCCTGGAGCAAAAAAGACGACTCCAGTTCACTTCAGCGCTTCTCCCTGGAGTCGGCACTTAATGCCACGAGAACTGACGAGACACCCATGCCGTTTAAAGACCGTCAGGAACACTATGCAAACTACCTGGATGAGGCTATGAAATGGGCTCGCAAACTTCAAAAACAAAGCAAGTCCAAGACACACCAACTTGAGGGTAAACTCGGTGAACTGCAGTTCTTCGCGCTGCCGGACTGTTGTATCAACCCGGAAGCGAAAAAGGCACACAAGGGACTGATAGGCAAGATCAAGTCTATTTTCCGTGAATAAAACCGGTCGGTTTCAACCCGTCGTTAAACTGACCTGATCCAACGGTAAAACCGTGGTGTTTTTTTGCTCTTTAATAGCAAAACTGGTGTTTACCGTACGTACCACGCCCATTTTTAATAGATACTCGCTAAGAAAATCCTGGTAAGACGCCATATCAGGTGCCACCACCTTCAACATATAGTCATGCCCGCCACTGGTGGCATGGCATTCCAGCACCTGGGGTGCACGCATGATGGCACGGTCAAATTTTTTGACTTTATCTGTACTGTGATCATGCAGGGTGACGTGCGCAAACCCCATAATCGACAGGCCCACCTTGTGGCGATCCACCACCGCGGCGTAGTGGCTAATAACGCCGGCCTCCTCCAACGCACGCAAGCGACGCCAGCTCGGTGAGGGTGACAGGGAAACCTCCTTTGCAAGGTCCCGGTTAGACAAACGTCCGTCGTTTTGCACGGCCGCCAGAATAGAAATATCCGATTTATCCAGCTTCATAGAAATAATCACACATATTTATCATGTATAAACAAATTATATACCATCTTTATCACATTTTACGCATTCAATAGCAATTATATACTCGTCAAAGAGGTATATAATTTTTATAGGTAAACAACAAACGGAATACTCTGGTATGTCAAGCGTCACATCCTTCAGTCATCTCGATCACACCAAACACACCCATGCCACCGGGCTCGACTGGAAACGCATTGCATACCTGACATTGCTTTCGCGCGCGATCGATGATCTCGAGGAAACAGAACTCCTGAAGAACCGGGAGGTCCTTTACCAGTTTTCAGCACGTGGCCACGATATGGCCCAGATCATCCTGGCCTCATTACTGGATCATCCCGGTGATGCAGCCAGCGGTTACTACCGCTCCCGACCGTTTTTACTGGCACTGGATCTCAACCTGGAAGATGCCATGGCCGGGCCAATGATGCGTTCAGGCGGAATGAGTGATGGCCGCGATATCGGTGTCGTTTTCAACCTCCCCCAAAAGAACAGTAAACCCTGCTTTTTGCCCATGAGTGGCGGTGTTGGTGCGCAATACACACCCATTTCAGGCTGGGCTGAATCCATTGTTTACAAAAACAATGAATTGCCTGAAATCCAGTCTGCAGGAGCGATTGGCGTCGCGCTGGGTGGTGATGCCTCAACTGCAACCAGTGGCTTTTGGGCGGCGATCAACAATGCTACAACCCGCAAACTACCCATGCTGTTTTATATTGAAGACAACGGTTACGGCATCTCGGTACCTTCCACCGTGCAGACACCGGGCGGCAATATCGCAGCAAACCTGTCGGGATTCAAAGACCTGTACATCCTCGATGGTGATGGTTGTGATCCATTGCAGGCGGCAACCTACCTCGCACGCGCTGTGCAGCATATACGCGAAGGTCATGGCCCGGCGCTTGTGCGTTTAACCGTGCCACGGCTGTCCGGACACTCCGGTCAGGACACACAGAAATACAAAAGTGACTTACAAATCGCCACCGAAAAGAGTCGTGACCCCCTGCCCCGCTTACAGGAATTTGTTATCGCAGAACACCTGATGACGAAGCAGGACTGGGCGGCCACGGTTCAACAGGCGCATCAGGATGTCAGGGTTGCTCTGGCCAATGTTCGCAAACGTCCGCAACCTGAGCCTCTGGGTATTCAGCGTTACGTATTTAGCGAGACCGACGAAAATGGACAAGTGGAGTTGCAGCAACAAGGTGGTCTGTGGCCCGGCGGGCACGAATTTCCGGCAACGACCACCGAAGCTCAAACAGATAGTGAGCGTATCAATATGCTCACAGCCATCCGCCGCACGCTGGATACCGAGTTAACGGCCAATCCGAAGCTGGTTGTATTCGGCGAGGATGTCGGCCCCAAGGGCGGTGTTCATGCAGCGACACTGGGTTTGCAGGATAAACACGGCAAAGGACGTGTATTTGATACCAGCCTCTCAGAGGAAGGTATCATCGGCCGGGCCGTGGGTATGGCTGCCGCAGGACTGATGCCGGTACCAGAGATTCAATTCCGCAAATACGCCGACCCGGCCGAAGAGCAGTTAAATGACTGTGGCACAATGCGCTGGCGCACAGCAAACCGTTTTGCTGCACCGATGGTTGTACGTATTCCCGGTGGCTTTTTCAAGGTGGGCGATCCCTGGCACAGCCAGGCCAATGAGGTGAAGTGGTTACACTCTATCGGCTGGCAATTGGCCATGCCATCGAACGCTCAGGATGCCGTTGGCCTGTTACGCACTGCCATGCGGGATAACAACCCAACCATCTTTTTTGAACATCGTTCAATGCTGGATGATGCGTGGGCCAGGCGCCCGTATCCAGGCGATGACTACACGATCCCGTTTGGTTCAGCCAGCACGGTATGTGAGGGAGACAAACTGACGGTCGTCACCTGGGGTGCGATGGTAATGCGTTGTGAAAAAGCGGCAGCTGACCTCGGTGGAGATATCGAAGTTATCGATCTGCGTACCCTGTCTCCTTGGGACAAAGATACTGTCATCAATTCGGTCAAACGCACCAACCGCTGCCTGATCGTGCACGAGGACAACATCACCGCCGGGTTTGGTGCAGAAATCGCCGCTTACCTGACGGAAAACATATTTTTTGAACTCGATGCACCGCCTCGCCGTCTTGCGATGCCGGATGTGCCTAGCCCGCATAATCCATTACTGATGGATGCCGTCGTACCGAATATTGAGCGTATTACCTCGGCCATGAAAGACCTCATCGAGTTCTAGATACATGTCAAACATCATTGAAATCCGGTTTCCTGAAGACCAGCAGGAAGGCACCGAAGCGACCGTCACCGGCTGGCTGGTTGCTGAAGGTGACATCGTTGCAGCACATGACCCGGTGGTTGAAATTGAAACCGACAAAGTTGTGGTTGAAGTCGCCGCACCTGAAGCAGGGCGAATCGCTGAAATCAGGATTAAAGTTGATGAAGCCGTCAACCCCGGCGAGCTGCTTTGCACCTTGAATACCGATACTGAATCCGGAACGAAGGAAACCTCTCAAGCCCCTGTAGAAACATCCGAGCCCTCCACAGACACAGGGGCGGAACGGAGTAGACTGAGCCCTGCAGTCCGGCAGAGGATTACCGAACATCAACTGGACCCAAGTGGACTCGCCGGCAGCGGCAAGGGCGGCAGAATCACCCTGCAGGATGTCGAGGACTTTCTGGCAGACCAGCCATCCGGTTCTGCCGGACAGGTAGCACGCAGTACTGAAAAAGCCGATTTTCAAACCGAAGGCTCAGACATCATTCCGCATGACAGGATGCGTAAACGTATCGCTGAGAGCATGGTCGCCAGCCTGATGCACAGCGCTCCGCACGTTACGGCCGTTTTTGAAGCCGACCTGAGCGCCGTATTTAAACACCGTGCGGTAAACAAGCAAGCATTTGCCAAAGCTGGTGCAGCACTTACCCTGACAGCTTATTTTGTCGCCGCCGCCATTGCCGCTATTAAAAAAGTGCCACAGGTCAACAGTCGCTGGTTCGACGAACACCTGGAAGTTTTTCATCACATCAACATGGGTATCGGTACCGCTTTGGGTGACCAGGGTTTGATTGTTCCGGTATTAAAATATTCGCAAAGTATGGATTTGCAGGCTATCGCAACTGGACTCACCGATCTGACCGGTCGTGCACGTGACAACAAACTCAAACCCGAAGACGTTCGTGATGGCACATTCACGATATCCAATCACGGTGTCTCCGGCAGCCTGATTGCCACGCCTATCATCATCAATCAACCTCAATCCGCTATCCTGGGTGTTGGAAAGATTGAAAAACGCATCAAAATACTGGAAATTGAAGGTGAAGATGTCATTTCCGTCCGGCCGATGTGTTACGTCAGTCTGACCATTGATCACCGTGTGCTGGACGGCTACCAGACCAATGCCTTTCTGACCGAACTGGTCAGCACACTGGAAAACTGGTCTTAGAACAGAAACGCACCTCGCTGCCGGACGAATCGGCTGCCATTCAATATTTCGGAGACCCTGAATGAAAATTGAAAGTTATGCATATGGTTCCTGGATAGCAGGAAGCGACGAAGGTGTCGAAGTCCGGAATGCCATCAACGGTCAGCCCATCGGGCGTGTCAGCAGTACCGGAATCGATTTTGCAGATATGCTGAGACACGGTCGCAACCTGGGTGGCCTTGCACTGCGCAAGATGACCATTCACGACCGCGCGAATATGTTGAAGGCCCTGGCCAAACACCTTTTGGCCAGGAAAGAGCTCTTCTACGACATCTCCGCAAAAACCGGCGCCACGCGAGCGGACAGCTGGGTGGACATTGAAGGTGGTATAGGCACGGTATTCGCCTACTCAGGTATAGCACGACGTGAACTGCCCAACGAAACCTTCGCGGTTGAAGGCCCGACAGAAAGGCTGTCTGCGAAAGGCAGTTTTGTGGGGCGTCATATCTTGACGGCGAAACACGGCATCTCCCTGCATATCAACGCCTTCAATTTTCCGTGCTGGGGTATGCTTGAAAAAATTGCACCCAGCCTGATCGCCGGTGTGCCGGTCATCGTTAAGCCGGCCACGGTTTCGTGCTACCTGACCGAGGCCATGGTCAGGGAAATCATCGCGTCAGGTATTCTGCCTGAAGGAACCCTGCAGTTGGTCTGCGGGCGTACCGGTGATATTTTTGATCATCTTGATGAGCAGGACAGCGTCACCTTTACGGGCTCAGCCTCCACCGGCCAGATGCTAAAAAGCCACCCCAACATCATCGCCAACAGTATCCCGTTCAATATGGAAGCCGACTCCCTGAACTGCTCCATACTCGGTGCAAACGCCGCACCGGGAACCGCAGAATTTGATCTGTTTATAAAAGGTGTGTCACAGGAAGTGATCGTAAAAGCCGGTCAGAAATGTACCGCCATTCGCCGCACGATTGTTCCGCAGGCTCATGTGGAAGCGGTGCTAGAGGCATTGGGTTCACGACTTGACAGAACACCTGTTGGCGACCCTTCCGTTGAGGGTGTAAGAATGGGCTCACTGGTGGGTATTGACCAGGTCAATGACGTCTGGAGTGCCGTTGACAGGCTGGCCGAAGACAGTGAGATTGTCTACGGTGGAAAACATGAATTTGATATCGTGGGTGCCGATCGTGACAAGGGTGCATTTTTCCCTCCCACCCTCTTGTATTGTGATCAGCCATTCGCCAAGGATTCGCCGCACTCGGTTGAGGCCTTTGGACCGGTCACCACGATTATGCCGTACAGCGATGAGGACGAAGCCATCGAACTGGCCCGCATGGGACGTGGCAGCCTGGTGGGCTCCCTTGTCACTGCCGACAATGAGGAAGCCGCCAGAATCGTACTTGGCACAGCCGCATGGCATGGCCGTATGCTGGTATTGAACAGCGAATGCGCCGGGGAATCCACCGGTCATGGCTCACCACTGGCACCACTGGTCCATGGCGGACCCGGCCGTGCGGGTGGTGGAGAAGAACTGGGTGGTAGCCGGGCGATTAAACACTATATGCAACGAACCGCTATCCAGGGTTCACCGGACACCCTGACTGCCATCACGCGCCAGTTCACGACCGGTGCCACACCAAAAATCACAGTACTTCATCCGTTCAAAAAGACCTTTGATGAACTGGAAATCGGTGACTCCCTCCTCAGCCACCGGCGCACGGTGACAGAAGCTGATATCGTCAACTTCGGTTGTTTATCGGGTGACCACTTCTACGTCCACTTCGACGAGATCGGTGCAAAGGACTCACTTTTCGGCAAAAGAGTGGCCCACGGTTACTTTGTAATTTCTGCTGCTGCAGGTCTGTTTGTTGATCCTGCGCAGGGCCCCTTGCTGGCCAATTACGGCCTGGAGAACCTGAGGTTTGTAGAGCCGGTCGGTATCGGCGACACGATCCGTGTGCGATTAACCGCAAAGCAAAAAATCCGCAAAGACAAACGGCCCGATGAAGACCGCGCCACCGGGGTCGTGGTCTGGGATGCTGAAATCACTAATCAGGATAATGTAACCGTGGCGGTTTATGACATCATGACACTGGTGGAGCGCGCCGAAGACTGATTGCTACTCCTGAATTTTTGCAGCCATAACCGTTACCCGGACACGTCTGATCAACTCGTTGTTATCAGCTATATCCCGTATTCCGGTACCCACCGAACCCTGCTCTCCCGGTTTCAATCGTTGGTCGATCTTTCGTGAAAATTCGCGGAGCTTTCCATTGTCATCGATATATTCCACCTTTAACGTGATGTTCCTTACCGTCACTGGCGAATTGTTTCGTACTGCGGCACTCACCCTGCCGTTTTTCTCAAGCACTGCCACGGTCTGAATATATTTACCCGGGTTACGGGGCAAATCTATGATGACCAGTTCTTTGGCCGCTTGCTTGCTGATCTCCGAGTCGGACCCGGCAGCTGCCTGATAATATTTAAGTGCAGAATCCATATTGCCCGCACGTTTGTCCATGTTGCCCAACAGGAAATTGGCATGTGCCGTGGGTAACAGTTCCAGGCTGTACTCAAGATCGGTCCGCGCCGGCCTCATTTTGCCCAGTTCATAGCGGGCCTGGCCACGCCGCAGATGGTGATAGAAAAAACTATTATCCAACCGTAATGCATCACTGTAAGCGTTTTCTGCTTTGCGGTAATTGTCATTGGCGGCATAAATATCACCCGACAGGGCGTGAAAAAGCGCTTCCCGGGGCTCCCGCTTGATGGCCCGGTTTACCAGGGTGCGTGCTTCCCTGGTATTGTCTTCAGCCAAGGCCTTACGGGCGTTGGAGTAGTCTTCATAGACCGGCTTCATCTCACGCAGATGAGCTGTTTTACGCAGGTAAGTATCCCGTCCAAACTCACCACTGTCCGGCAGGGTCTTTGCGGTAGCCTTGTTGTTGGCTACCCGCTCAGCCGATGGTGGATGTGACGCAAACATGCCTGAAATCCAGTCGCTGCGACGCTCTGCGGATAATTTGACAAAAGTTTCCTGTAACTCCACCGCGCCCTGGGGGTTGTAACCTGCTGCCGACATATAGCGCATACCATAGAGATCGGATTCCCGTTCTGCGTCACGCCCGTACTTGGTCGTAATAAGCTGTGCACCCAACTGCGGTACGATCATGGCCACCTGCTGACCCATCTCGGAATTGGCCATGGAACTGCCAAAAATCATCGCGGCAACCATACCAACCTGTGTAAGCATGCCCTTGGATTGCTGACGGGCACCATGGGCGGCGTCGGCATGAACAATTTCATGACCCAATACAGCCGCCAGTTCTGCTTCAGAATTCAGTTCGGTCAGAAGCCCCCGGTTCACCACGATTTTACCCCCGGGCAACGCCCATGCATTGGGAACCGAATCGTTCAGAATATGAAATTCGTAGGGCAAATCGCGTTTGGCCTGTGCAGCGAGACGATTGCCTACGCCCTCAACGTACGCTGTAAGAGCCGGGTCCAGTATGTAATCTCCACCCTGCGATTGCCGCATTGGGGCATACATTTGCTGACCCACCTCGCGCTCCCAGCTTTCATCCAGATTGGGTAACACAAAATTTTTCTCGCCCGTGACCGGGTTGGTACTGCAACCGGTCAGCACGAAAGAAAGGCTAAGAATAACGATCAATAAACGACGCATAATTTTTCTCTTACCTCGACAGTACAATGTACAACCATCTATGGTTTAAACCCGAATGCACCCGCATCCATCCTTCTGCGGTCAACTTCCGCTTCAGTCAATGGTTCGGTTTTTTCCAGTGACGCACGGCAACGTTTCGCGAGTTGCTGGTACTCAAGCGTTCCCCGGGTTTTCCACTCGATTTCCTTGTCCGACAATTGGCGTTTAATTTTTGCCGGTGCACCTATCACCAGGCTACGTGGTGGGCATTCGAAATTCGCACTTACAAAAGCCATCGCACCGACTATCGAAGATTCCCCGATACTGGCGTCATCCATCACCACCGCATTCATACCGACCATCGCATTCGTGCCAATACGGCAACCGTGTAACACGGCACCATGCCCGATATGACCATTGCGTTCCACGATACAATCTTTACCGGGAAAGCTATGCATGACGCAGGTATCCTGCACATTGGCTCCCTGCTCCACGATAATGCGGCCAAAATCACCTCGTAATGATGCATGCGGGCCGATATAGCAATCGGCACCGATAAAAACATCACCGATCAATACAGCAGCTTCATGAACAAAGGCATCCGGATGTACAACTGGTGTAATTCCTTCAAGACGATATACGGGCATGGGCAGGAACACCTTATAATGGTCTGTTAAGAGGCATGATACACAACTATTAATTCATTGCCCGAATTTGTAACCTTTTGCAACAAACAGGCGGAATCAATCACCATGAACTTCAACAATATTGAGTTTGAGACCAAAGAAGGTGTGGCCACACTGACTCTGAATCGACCGAAATCACTCAACAGCTTCACCGTCGAAATGCATACTGAAATCCGTGAAGTGATGCAGCAGGTCATTGAAGACCCCGACATTCGCTGCCTTGTTATCACCGGTGCGGGCCGTGGTTTCTGTGCGGGACAGGATCTGGGTGACCGGGCCAGTTCGGGTGAGGGAGCCGTGCCTGATGTGGGTGCGTCCGTTGAAAAATACTATAACCCGTTCATTCGCAGCATCATGAATCTGCCAAAGCCCGTGATCTGCGCGGTCAACGGTGTGGCAGCGGGTGCCGGCGCGAGCATCGCCCTGGCATGCGACATTGTTTTGGCGGCACGCTCTGCCAGTTTTATCCAGGTATTTTGCAAAATCGGCCTGATCCCCGATTCAGGCGGTACATGGAACCTGCCACGCGCAGTGGGCCTGGCCCGGGCCAAGGGTTTGGCCATGCTGGGTGACCGTTTACCCGCTGAAACTGCTGAATCATGGGGCCTGATCTGGAAGTGTGTGGATGACGAGGCCTTACAGGAAGAGACTCAGAAAATGGCAGGGCATTTTGCAACCCAGCCCACTGCGGCACTCGGTCGTATCAAAAAGCTGTTGCACCAGTCTTCCAGCAACACCTTATCCGCGCAACTGGACCTGGAGCAAAGGGCCATGCAGGATCTTGGACAGAGTGATGATTATCGCGAGGGCGTGGCCGCGTTTTTAGAGAAACGGCCACCTGAATTCAAAGGTCTGTGAGTTAAAGGGTGACACTGAAAATGAATGAAGCCTACCTGTGTGATGCCATCAGAACGCCAATCGGCCGTTATGGCGGTAGTTTATCCGGTATCCGCGCTGACGACCTGGGTGCCATTCCAATCAAGACCATCATGGATAGAAACAACCATGTCGATTGGTCCGGGATCGATGATGTTTACTATGGTTGCGCCAACCAGGCGGGCGAAGATAACCGAAATGTGGCCCGTATGAGCGCCTTGCTTGCCGGTCTGCCCCCGGCCGTTCCCGCAGTGACACTCAACCGTTTATGCGGTTCGGGGATGGATGCGGTCGGAAGCGCTGCCAGGACGATCAGAAGCGGTGAGGCACAAATGATTATTGCCGGGGGTATTGAATCCATGAGCCGGGCACCCTTTGTCATGCCCAAGGCCGGGGCTGCTTTTAGTCGCACTGCCCAAATTTACGACACGACGATGGGCTGGCGGTTTGTCAATCAACTCTTCAAAGCCCAGTATGGGATCGACTCCATGCCGGAAACTGCCGAAAACGTCGCCGAGGAATTCAATATCAGCCGGGGCGATCAGGATGCTTTTGCATTACGGAGTCAATTGCGAACCGAGTCAGCCCTCAACATGGGCACTTTTACCAACGAAATCTGCCCCGTCAGTATTCCCCGCAAAAAGCAGGAGCCATTGTTATTTGACCGCGACGAGCATCCCCGTGCAGGCAGCACACTTGAAACCATGGCGAAACTTCCAACACCATTCCGCAAAAACGGCACAGTGACGGCAGGGAACGCCAGTGGTATCAACGATGGCGCCTGCGCACTTTTGGTTGCATCGGCAGATGCAGCTGAGCAATACAGCCTGCAACCAAAGGCCCGCGTGGTGGCGATGGCCACTGCCGGTGTATCACCAAGCATCATGGGCATCGGCCCGGTAGACGCGAGCAATAAGGTTCTCAAGCTGGCGGGCTTAAAGCTGGAGCAGATGGATGTGATCGAATTGAACGAAGCCTTCGCTGCCCAGTCACTGGCCTGTCTGCGATTACTTGGACTACCGGATGACGCCGAACACGTTAACCCGAATGGCGGCGCCATTGCACTCGGTCACCCCCTTGGCATGAGTGGCGCCAGGCTGGTCACAACAGCCATGTACCAGTTGCATCGAACCGGGGGTCGCTACGCCCTTTGCACCATGTGTATCGGTGTTGGTCAGGGTATTGCCCTCATCATTGAAAGAGTCTAGACGCTTCCGAAACACTCAGGCGGACCAGGGAACTCAACCATGCATGAAATGTCCATTTGCCAGGCCTTGCTAGACCAGGTCGAGCGTGTTGCCCTTGAGCAGGGCGCCAGCCAGGTGGATAGTATTGTACTTTCCATAGGCCCATTGTCAGGTGTTGAGCCGGACCTGCTTAACAGGGCGTTTGAAGTCGCTTGTCTGTGCACGATTGCCGAAAATGCCACGCTTGAAATAGAGACCGGACCCATCGTGGTTGAATGTCGCAGTTGCGGTGCCAAAGGCGAAGCCGCGGTAAACCGCTTGCTATGCGCATCTTGTGGTGATTGGCAGGTAACCCTGGTTCAGGGCGATGAATTGTTACTCATGCGTCTTGAAGTCAGCGGTGTTTCGCCACCTACCCAAGCGGGAAGTTAAGACCAGTTCAAAACCAGTACTGTACTTAATCAGGACGCCGACAACACCCAATTTTCAATGATACTCTTCTGCCTGGAAATGGCTATAAGTATTTATTTTTATTAGCACAAAAAGCAGTTTTCCAGTTGATCCAGATCAGTTTATTGCCTGATTGCCAGGCAGATAATTCAGTGGTAGTCCTGCACGAACCTTAATGCGACCGGACCACTGAAAAGGAGTGGAAAAATGGACAAACAACTAAAGAATCAATTGGCCCATTTTATAGATGGGCGTGTATGCCTGCTGGGTATCGGCAACCGTTATCACCACGATGATGCAGTGGGACCCTATCTGGCAGAGGCCATCGAATCCCACCCGGACTATGATGTCATTGATGCCGGAACCTTCCCCGAAGACTACATTGAAACGACAGCCCACAAACACCCTGACACCATTCTTATGGTAGATGCCACGGATTTTGGCGGTGAGCCGGGTGAAGTCAGGCTTCTTTACCCCGAGCATGTAGCCTATTCAGGCGTGTCCACCCAGGCTGACTCACTTCGAGTGCTGTCAGAACACTTGCAGGCGAGAACCCACGCAAGAGTTGGCTTGCTGGCGGTCCAACCGGCCGACACAAGCAACGGAAAAGGCCTGTCTCAACCCGTTTCCCAAACACTTGATGATCTGCTTGAATCTTTACCGGAAATTTGTGGGCATACGATTTCGGTGCTGAAGCATTAGCATTGCGGACAGGAGATGAGGGGGGCACCCGCCGGGCTGGTTTTCAACGTAGAACCGGTCCGGATTAAAATTTACTCGGCTTCACTTCTAACAAACACAAGGACGTCATCATCATCAGCCGTGACGTCGAAAATAATCGGTCGGCAACATACCTGGCAGTCCTCAATGTAATTCTGATGCGGCACCGATGGGTCGAGCAACACGTCGATTCGCTCCCCGCAATAGGGGCATGACACACTTTTTTCGTGAAGTTCGTGCATTGCTGGTTTCCGATCTGATATTGCGCTTGATTAACATTTTAAGGAATCCCTCTAGTTTATGCATCCAGAGTCGAAGCAATAGTCAATCGCGTGTGTGACGCTTGCTATCACTGGACTCTGATTGATGCTTTGCTTTAGGGGTACCGGGGTGCATGCAAAACTGACA
>Ga0316197_10001324_pt1 | contig 17729 bp, 12 predicted proteins | sample OudBiesiAoxic_MG_FD_204939 | JGI IMG/M metagenome (GOLD analysis project Ga0316197, IMG submission 204939) | Coastal sediment microbial communities from Oude Bieten Haven, Netherlands - site A oxic | ecosystem: Environmental > Aquatic > Marine > Coastal > Sediment | place: Netherlands... | reverse complement strand
ACATGGTGCGCAGCATCCACCTGCCTGCTGCCATTCAATGCCAGCAGCGCCCGGGCATGCCCCATTTCCAGTTCGCCACGTTGCACCATGCCGGTTGCGACCTCGCCAAGCTCCAGCAAACGCAGCAGATTGGAAACCGCAGTGCGCGAGCGGCCAACGGCTTCGGCCGCCTGCTGGTGGGTCATTTCAAATTCATCGATCAGCCGCTGCAGAGCGTGCGCTTCTTCCAGCGGATTCAGATTTTCACGCTGGATATTTTCGATCAGGGCAACAGCAATGGTGGTTCGATCGTCCATCTCCCGTACCACCACCGGCACATCCTGCAGCTCAGCCAGTTGGGCTGCACGCCAACGCCGCTCACCGGCTATGATTTCGTAATTAGAGCCGTCGATCGGTCGCACCAGGATGGGCTGGACCACCCCCTGGACACGTATGGAATCGGCCAGATCCTCCAGGCTTTCATCATGCATGTCGATGCGTGGCTGGTATTTGCCGCGCTGGAGCTGCTCTACGCCCAGGGTGCGCAGTTCGCCATCCACATGGCCCGCATAGCCGTCAACATCCCCGGCGGGAGACACTGTTACCGGTTCCACCGGTCTCGCCTGCACTTTTGCCGGTCCGAGCAGAGCGTCTAGCCCGCGTCCTAATCCTCGTTTCTTGGCTGCCATAGTCAAATTATGTCTGTCACCTTAAAAAACAAAACTCGTGATTCAAGCTTCTGCCCGCAGTTCATCAGACTGTGCGGCTTCACGCTCCCGACGGACCAGCTCGGCGGCCAGCGCCAGATAAGCTATTGCGCCACGTGATGCCTTGTCGTACTTGATTATCGGCGCACCATAGCTGGGCGCCTCGGCCAGCCTGACATTACGCGGGATGATGGTGCGATACACCTTTTCACCAAAGTGTTCCAGCAGCTGCTGGGAAACCTCGTTGGCGAGATTGTTACGCGCATCGAACATGGTACGCAGCAGACCCTCGATTTCGAGCCTCGGATTGATCACTTCGCGTATCTGCCGCACCGTTTCCATCAGGGCGCTCAAGCCTTCCAGTGCATAATATTCGCACTGAATGGGAATGAATACGGCGTCGGCCGCCGTCAGTGCATTTAGCGTCAGCATATTGAGCGACGGGGGACAGTCGATCAGAACATAGTCATACTGGCCGACAATCGGTTGCAGACGCCTGCCCAGGCGTGTTTCACGTTCGTCGAGCTGCATGAGCTGGACTTCCGCTGCGGTCAGGTCGCTGTTTCCGGGCAACAACTTATAACCCGCCTCGGCTGCATCGACAATGATATCCGCGATCGGAGTCTCTTCCAGCAACAGGTGGTAACCGCCCAGTTCCAGCTCGTGTTTGTTAACGCCGCTGCCCATGGTGGCGTTACCTTGCGGGTCCAGGTCGACCAGCAAAACCCTGCGGCGTGTTGCCGCCAGTGATGCAGCAAGGTTCACGCAGGTCGTGGTTTTACCCACGCCGCCTTTCTGATTGGTAATGGCTATGATGCGACTCATGTTTCGGTGGAAGACTCCAATGTTTTTTCCATCCAGAGCAGATGACGCTCGGCCTTCAACCCGGGTATTATCAGGCGTTCAATATGCAAGGTTTCACGACCCGGTTCCAGTTCCTGTATTTCCTCTGCAGGCAGGCTGCCTTTCATAAATAAAATGCGACCGCCGGGACGGACCAGGCGGGCAGTCTGCCGGTACAGCTCGCCCAGGTTCGCTACCGCTCGGCTGATCACCATATCAAATGACCGCGCCGGCTGATACTCCTGCATGCGACTCTGTACCACTTCAACGTTGCCCAGCCCCAGCTCAGACACGGCCTGACGTACAAAACGCAACTTTTTGGCATTGGCATCGAGCAGAGTAACCGGCAACTCCGGTCTGGCAATGGCAATCGGCAGTCCCGGCAGGCCGGCCCCGGTACCCACATCCAGCAGAGTCCCCTGGCTCAGGTATGGCAGCACCACCAGGCTGTCGAGGATATGACGGTCGACCATAGCCCGCGGATCGCGTACTGCGGTGAGATTGTAAACACGAGTCCATTTTTTCAGTAAGCCGATAAATCCGGCAAGCTTTTCCGCGGCCGTATCCGTCACGTCGATTTGCAGCGCTGTACAGCCCCGCCGGATTTCCTGTTGCAGAGACGTCAAATGCATACCTTGTCCAGGAGCGAGCGCTGATCAAGCCGTCTTGCGCGACAGGCCGGCTTTCTTCAGATGAACCAACAACAGCGAAATGGCCGCCGGTGTTACCCCGGGGATTCTGGCAGCCTGTCCGATGGTCTCCGGGCACGTTGCAGTCAATTTTTCTCTGACTTCCGAGGACAACCCCTTCACCCGATGATACTCAAAATCCGCCGGCAGGACTTTGTGCTCGTTACGCCGCTGGCGTTCGATTTCTTCCTGCTGACGTTCTATATAGCCGTAATACCTGGCCTGGATCTCCACCTGTTCGGCGATTTTGACATCTTCGACACCCGGGCCGAGTCCTTCCAGCTGCATCAGGCCAGTGTAAGTCAATGCCGGTCGTCGCAACAGGTCCGCGACTCGCTGCTCGTTGTTGAGCAGTTCGCCGTGACGCAACGCCAGCTGCCGCGCGGCCGACGTTTCCGGCCTGACCCAGAGCGTGTGCAGGCGTTGCTGTTCCTGTTGTATGGCTTCCCGCTTTTCGGAAAAGCGTTGCCAGTACGCGTTGTCAACCAGGCCGAGGCGGTAGCCGATTTCGGTGAGCCGCAGGTCGGCATTATCTTCACGCAGCAGCAGTCGGTATTCCGCACGACTGGTAAACATACGGTAGGGTTCACTGGTGCCGCGGGTAATCAGGTCATCTATCATTACACCCATATAGGCCTGGTCACGTCGCGGACTCCAGCTGTCTTCACCTCCGGCTCTGCGTGCTGCATTAAGCCCTGCAATCAAGCCCTGTGCTGCGGCTTCCTCGTAGCCGGTGGTACCGTTGATCTGTCCGGCAAAAAACAGTCCGGCAATAAACCTGGTTTCCAGCGATGCCTTCAGGTCTCGTGGATCAAAAAAATCATACTCAATGGCATAGCCGGGTCGGGTGATATGGGCATTTTCAAAACCGGGCACGGATTGGACCAGGTCTTTCTGTACGTCAAACGGCAGGCTGGTGGAAATACCATTGGGGTAAATCTCGTGGGTACACAGTCCTTCGGGCTCAACAAAAATCTGGTGGGAGCCCTTGTCGGAAAAACGCATCACCTTGTCTTCGATGGAAGGGCAGTAGCGTGGTCCGACACCCTCTATCAGACCTGAATACATGGGTGAACGATCCAGCCCGTTGCGAATGATGTCGTGGCTGTGCTCGGTGGTCGCGGTCAGGTAACAGCAAATCTGTCGCGGGTGCTCCTGGCCGGTGGCCAGAAAGGAAAAGCTGGGAACGGGGTCGTCACCCGGCTGCTCCCGCAGCTTGCTGTAATCAAGACTGCGACCATCGATACGCGGCGGAGTCCCGGTCTTCAGCCGCTCAACCCGGAAGGGCAATTCGCGCAAGCGTCTCGCCAGTGCATTAGCCGGCGGATCACCGGCCCGGCCGCCTTCATAATTCGACAGTCCGATATGAATCCGCCCCCCGAGAAAGGTCCCGACTGTCAATACCACACAGTCGGCGAAAAAACGCAGCCCCATCTGGGTAACAACGCCCCTGACCTGATCGTGCTCGACTATCAGGTCATCAACGGCTTGCTGGAACAACGACAGGTGGGGCTGGTTTTCGAGTTTTGAGCGAATAGCCTGCTTGTAGAGCTGCCGGTCCGCCTGGCAGCGGGTAGCTCTTACCGCGGGACCTTTACTGGCGTTCAGGCGTCGGAACTGGATACCCGCGTGATCGGCTGCCTGGCCCATCGCACCACCCATGGCGTCGATCTCCTTGACCAGATGCCCCTTGCCGATGCCGCCGATGGCCGGGTTGCAACTCATCTGCCCGAGGGTTTCGATGTTATGGGTCAGCAGCAGCGTGTCGGCACCGGTGCGCGCAGCAGCCAGCGCGGCCTCGGTGCCTGCATGACCGCCGCCCACCACAATAACTGCGAAATTACGCTTGAAATCCACGGCCATAACCAAGTAAAAAGGTGGGAAATTATACTCCGAAAGCGCGGTTTTAACCTATCCCTTTTGTGCACACTGTGTACTTCGCCGGCTTCACGGCAGAAAGAGTTCCTTCTCGACTCTTGGCACCCATAATTAAATATAACCTTAAGTATATAGAATTATATATAATTACAGTTAATTATATTTATTGTAATATTTATTTATACTTTCAATGGCATGGAACAGCTTGTCACTCACCGCTGTTTCGCTGTAATCGCTTACGGTCCGCCGAAACGCCGCCTGGCGAAGACGCTCTGCCAGCTCCGGATCTTTCATCAGCCGCGTCAATTGGTCCGCCGTGGACAGCGGTTCTCCGACTTCACAGAACAGCGCCTCGGCCTCACCCTCAAACATTTCACGATGCCCGGACGCCGTTGACAGCAACAGCGGGACCCCGGCCACCGCAGCCTGCAGCGGCGTCAATCCGAACGCGTCCGAGCGCGCCGGCACCACCAGAATGTCGACGTCGGCAAGAAATCTGTCGGCCTGAGCGATCCAGCCCGGCAAGCTCAGCTGGTCGCTCAGCCCCAGCAGTCGGGCCCGCTCAGTTAATCGCTGCTGCTCGATTCCGCAACCGCCGAGCACGGCCTCGAACGGCATACGGCGCGCCCGCAACACGCCCAGAGCCTCAACGAACACGTCAAATCCTTTGACCTTATCGAAACGGCCCAGGGCACCAATTCGCAGCGGATGGTGGCGCTGTCGGACCGGCGGTAGCCGCGACGCTTCGACGGCTATCATGTTGGGCACGATGAAGCAGGGCTTGCCGGGCGACACTTTGTCTTCCCGTTTTATGGCCTGCTCAATATGGGACGTCAACGGCAGGTAAGCATCTGCCGGTAACAGGCGCTTGACCTTGTTGCTGTGAGTCACTGCCACCACCGGGGCAAGACCCCGGGTGGCACGTTTCAGCAGGGCGACCGACCGGCTGCAGTGCGCGATGGCCAGGTCCGGCGCAAAATCCCGCAATCGCCGCCCCGCTGACCAGGCCGCCAGGTAGTCGTAGTGACCACGATTGCGAATAAGTTCCACGCTTACGCCAGCGGGGATTTTGTCCAGATCCGGCAGGTGCTTTTCACTCAGCAACATCAGCACGGCGTGGCCGCACTGGCTCATGAGGCGGCTGTAATTGCACACCACCTGCCAGCGCCCACCCGTCGCATCCCCCAGGACACTGTTAACAATTCGCATCGCGAAACCCGAACCAACCCTTTAGCAGAAGTGCCCGCGTAATTGCTCTAAGACAATGTCCGGGCAACTCGTGAGTCGTGCCCGGACTTTCGCTGTAACAGCGATTACTCGGCAGTGGCGGCGGCGGTGAAATGACTCATCGCCTTGCGCATCTTTACCACTACCGGGTCACGGTTGGTAATGGCGTGCCGCTTCACCAGGTAACCAGGCTCGTTATAGGCGATCCACACCTGTCCACCTTCGTCTTCCCAGGCCAGCAGTTTCAGGGGCAGGTCTATAGCCACCGTCTGCTCGCTCTGCATCAGCAGGGTACCGATATTCGGATTTCCGAAAATCAGCACCACGGTCGGCCGCAATGCCTTGCCAAGCTTTGCCGCGCCCGCGGCGTGATCGATGCGCGTGAATATCGTCATACCCTTTTTTGTCACCGCCGCTTCGAAGCGGTCCAGCGTCTCGTCCACAGTGTAGGGACTTTTCACCGTGACCAAGCCGTTGTCTGCGTTTGCCAGCGACAGACAGGGCAGCGTAGCTAACAATACAAACAGAACTCGATACATTTTTTGCTCCTCCCAATTTCATAGTCAGCTGCTAAAGGTAAGCACCACAGCAGGCGTCGACCACCTTGTGCTCCTCGTTTGTCCACCTTAACCTTTGACTGATCTTTGTGCGCACCGCCAACCATATGGATGCCACAAACGGCCGCCTTATCACTCCTGGCACCGCGCTTGCGTTGCTACTCTTTACAGCTTAACCGGTCTCTGTCGTATGGACAGGGGGAAGATGTATTATCTTGAATAGATTTTCTTCAGCGCTGCTGCTAGTTGAGGGCGGCAGCACTCCGGCCAGAAGAGTGGAGAACGCCTATTTCCCGATGCAGAATCCCGAAAATATTTCTCCCAGCAAATCATCGCTGGAAAATTCGCCCGTGATCTCCGACAAATGCTGCTGGGCCAGACGCAATTCTTCGGCCAGCAATTCGCCCGCAGCACTGTCCAGGCAGCCTTGCGCATTATTCAGGTTCAATTCTGCCAGCTGCAGTGCATGCATATGGCGTCGTCTGACGCTGAAACCACCGGCGGCAGATTCACTGTATCCCATGACATCTTTCAGGTGGGAACGAAGATCTTCCATGCCTTCACCCGATAGCGCGCTTACAGATATTTCCGCGGCCGACCCCTGGTTACAAACACCGGCAGGGCGGCCGCTCAGGTCAATTTTGTTGTACACCAATGTATGGGGAAGCTTGGGCGGCAAACGACCGAGAACCGTTTTGTCGTGATTGCTGAAGCCGGCCTGATCATCGATGATCAACAGAACCCGGTCGGCCTGTTCGATCTGAGTCCAGGCTCGACGCACGCCTTCCTTTTCTATCGGGTCGCTGCTGTCGCGCAGGCCCGCCGTATCGATGATATGCAAGGGCATGCCGTCGATCTGGATATGTTCCCTCAGTACATCACGGGTGGTACCGGCTATGGCGGTTACGATGGCGGTTTCCCTGCCGGCCAATGCATTGAGCAGGCTGGACTTGCCGGCATTCGGCTGTCCGGCCAACACCAGGGTCATACCTTCCGTCAACAAACACCCCTGCCGGGCTTGCGCCTGTACGGCGTGAAGATCATCGCTCACAACGGTCAATCGTTGCTGCACTTCCCCGTCACTGAGGAAATCTATTTCCTCTTCCGGAAAATCTATGGCGGCTTCTACATACAGTCGCAATTGAATCAGCGACTCAAGCAGCGCCTGTACCAGTCTGGAAAATTCACCCTGCAGGGAACGGCTTGCTGCGCGGGCCGCCTGTTCGCTACTGCTGTCGATAAGGTCGGCGATAGCTTCGGCCTGGGCCAGGTCCAGTTTGTCATTCAGAAAGGCACGCTCTGAAAATTCGCCTGGCCATGCCTGGCGTGCACCCAGTTGCAATAGCCGCGCCAGCAGTAAATCCATAACCACCGGCCCACCGTGTCCATGCAGCTCGAAAACGTGTTCTCCCGTGAAGGAGTGGGGCTCGGGAAAATAGAGGACTAAACCCTGGTCGATTAGCCGGCCTTGCCCATCGTTGAAGGTATGAAGTTCCGCAATACGCGGCTGTGGGAGTCTGCCCAGCAGCCGCTCGGCTATTGCAGGCACCTGCGGGCCCGAAACACGAATCATGCCGACACCGGCGCGGCCCGGCGCTGTTGCCACAGCTGCAATCGTGTCTGTGTTCGAAGTCATAGCAGCGCATACCCCGGGGCAGGGCTTGCCGCGCTGGAATCAGGATGCCGCTTCCACACGTTTGGTGATAACGTATTGCTGCGCAATCGAGAGCGTGTTATTGACCACCCAGTACAACACCAGACCGGAGGGAAAGAAGGCAAAGAATACCGTAAACACCACCGGCAGAACCATCATGACCTTGGCCTGCATAGGATCCATGGGCGCAGGGTTCAGTCTCTGTTGGATCAGCATGGTGGCGCCCATAATGAGGGGTAGGATGAAATAGGGGTCCGGCGCTGACAGATTCTGTATCCACAGCATGAACGGTGCCTGGCGCATTTCAACACTCTCCAGCAGCACCCAGTAAAGCGCGATAAAGACCGGGATCTGGACCAGCACCGGCAGACAGCCACCCAGCGGGTTTATCTTCTCCTTTTTATACATGTCCATCATGGCCTGGTTGAGCTTCTGCTTGTCATCGCCATAACGTTCTTTAAGGGTCTTCAGGCGAGGCGCCAGCTTGCGCATATTGGCCATGGATTTGTAGCTGGTTTCGGAGAGTTTGAAGAAAGCCAGTTTGATCAGCATGGTAAGGAAGATGATTGACCAGCCCCAGTTACCCACCAGGGCGTGAATTTTCTCCAGCAACCAGAAAATAGGTTGCGCCAGTATAGTGAGCACACCGTAGTCGACGGTCAGCTCCAGACCCGGGGCAACATCTTCCATGACGTGCTGCAATTTGGGGCCTACGTAAAGCCGTGCCTGGGTACTTTGATCGCCGCCTGCGGCCACCTTGACGGAAGGCCCGATCATCCCGATCACATAACGCTCGCCTTGCAGGGCCCTTGAATAATAACGTGCCGTCTGTTCAAGCGGCGGTATCCAGGCGCCGAGGAAGTAATGCTGGATCATTGCAGCCCAGCCGTTTTTCACGTCACGGCTTAGGTCTTCATCCTGCATATCGTCGAACTTGATTTTTTGGTATTTCTCCTCGGGGCTGTACAGCACGCCACCGGTATAGGTATAGAGAAAACGGCTCTGCTGCTGCAATGGTGTACGCTGCAACTGATGGTAAGGGCGCGCCGACCAGTCTTTGTCACCCAGATTACGAATCTGGTGGTCCACCTCAACGACATAGCTGCCACGTCGGAAACGGTATAGTTTGGTGACTTCGACGCCGGCGTCATTGCTCCAGCGCAGCGGTACTTCCAGTACATCTGCATCGTCAGCGAGTTCAAAGCGGTTCTGATCCACCTGAAAATCTGCGTGGTGGGTGGGTTCCGGACCCTTGGTTGCGCGTAAGCCGCTTTGTGCGATGAAAAGCTGATTGGCACTTTCTTCCAGCAAGCGAAAAGCTTCACTGCCTTCCTCGGGACTCTGCATATAGTGCAGCAAGTCCACTTCGCGAAGGTCTCCACCGCGCGTATCAATGACCGCCCTGAACATATCGGTAACAATTTCAACACGCTGACCGGCCGGTAGCTGCACCGGGACGTCTTCCTCACCGACCGTCGGAGGCCGATCATCCGGCGCAACAGGCAGATCTTCACCGCTTTCGCTGACCGCCGGAGTTTCAGTAACCGCTATCTGTTCACCCGGTTTCGGCTGGGGACCGTAGTCCTCCATCCAGGCCTGCCAGATGAGCATCACCAGAAAGGAAAGGGCAATTGCCAGTAAAACGCGTGGATTATCCATGAGTGTGATTCGGTGAATGCTCTCGTGATGATGAATGGGTGCAAGGTTTCTCGGGCACCGGGTCGACTCCGCCTTCATGCCAGGGGTGGCAGGATCCAATACGGCGCAGGGCAAGCCATCCACCGCGCATCATCCCAAAACGTTCGATGGCCGTGATCGCGTACTGTGAACAGCTGGGCGTAAAACGGCAATGGTTACCCAGCCAGGGGCTGATGACCATGCGGTAGCCTTTAATGAGTATCAGAACCAGTGTGCGCATGCCCTGCAATTGTACGCCAGTGAGTATCCAGTGCGTTGAGTAACTGCTGATTGCTCAACGTGCTTATACCCGGCCGTACCAGAACAACCAGATCGAAGCTGCCAAACATATCCTGGTGCAGACGAAAGCTCTCTCGTAACAGCCGCTTGATACGGTTCCGTTTCACCGCGTTGCCGGCCGCCGTTATGGAAACAGCTGTGCCAAGACGCGGGTGCAGCAAATCATTTGAAACCGCCAGCACCGTTATCAATCGGTCGTTGGCTTTGACTTCGCAATGCCGAAATACCCGCCGGTATTGTGCTGCCCCCAGCAGACGATAGTCGCGAGGATAAGCAGCTGCTGCTCCGGCCAAGAAAGCGTTGTCAGACAGACAAACGCGCGCGCCCTTTGGCCCGGCGGGCCTTGATAATAAGGCGGCCGTTCTTGGTACGCATCCGGGCACGGAAACCGTGGCTGCGCTTGCGCTTTAAATTGCTTGGTTGAAAAGTTCTCTTCATGGCGCAATCCGTTCCCAAATAGTTGAAGGCCCGAGCTATGTACGGGCCAAAACAGGGCGCGCAGGTTACTGTTTTTATGCCCCGCCTGTCAACTGCTTTAGTCAGGCGAACAGGGCCGGTTAAAACGCTAATTTCCCGGTATTTGCTTTGCCTTTTCAGACTTGTGTCTTCGCCGGCGGGAAACGCGGGGTGGTTGTGGATAACTTCCAGTCGGCACGTTAGACTTGTCAGCCCGGTGCTTTGTAAAGCACCGCAAACCGAACGGGGACTACCTTTGCAAGGCTCACTCTGGCAACAGTGTCTGGCGCGGCTCGAGAGCGAGCTGCCTGAACAACAGTTCAATACCTGGATCAGACCGCTGCATGCGATCGAAAAAGGCCAGGATCTCAAATTGCTGGCACCTAATCGCTTCGTGCTGGATTGGGTGAAAGAACACTACATAAACAGTATCCAGGATACGGTCGACACCCTCAGCAAGGATGTGCCGCAACGTGTGAAGCTCGAAATAGGGTCGCAGACAACCGTTGCCGAAGTCGCTGCGGAACGCAGGAGCGAAGAATCGGCGCCAAGAGTAGACCGGCGCCGTGAAAAAAGGGAATTGCCGCGTGGTAACTTGAACCCCGGTTTCACCTTCGACAGTTTTGTGGAAGGAAAATCCAACCAGCTCGCCCGCGCTGCATCCATTCAGATCGGAGAAAACCCCGGCAGTGCCTATAACCCGTTGTTTATCTACGGAGGTGTCGGTCTGGGCAAAACCCACCTGATGCACGCGGTAGGGCACATGATCGTATCCAATCGGCCCGATGCCCATGTCGTGTATCTTCACTCAGAGCGTTTTGTAGCTGATATGGTCAAGGCGCTACAGCACAACGCCATGAACGAATTCAAGCGCTATTACCGTTCCGTTGATGCACTTTTAATCGACGATATTCAGTTCTTCGCCGGTAAAGAACGCTCCCAGGAAGAATTCTTTCACACCTTCAACGCACTTCTGGACAGTCACAGCCAGATCATCCTGACCTGCGACCGCTATCCAAAAGAGGTCAAAGGTCTTGAAGAAAGACTCAAATCCCGCTTTGGCTGGGGACTTACCGTGGCTATTGAGCCACCGGAACTCGAAACACGGGTTGCCATTCTGGTCAATAAGGCGACTCAGACCAACGTCGACATACCCAACGATGTAGCCTTTTTTATTGCCAAACGCATTAACTCCAATGTCCGCGAACTGGAGGGTGCATTGAAACGTGTCATTGCCAGCGCCCGATTCACCGGACGCAACATCGACATCAAGTTCACCAAGGAGGCATTGCGCGACCTGTTGGCGCTGCAGGACAAACTGGTTTCAATTGATAACATCCAGAAAACTGTCGCTGAGTACTACAAGATACGAGTCTCTGACCTGCACTCGGCGCGACGCACGCGTTCCATTACCCGGCCGCGGCAGGTTGCCATGGCCCTGGCCAAGGAGCTGACCGGTCACAGCTTACCGGAGATCGGATCATCTTTTGGCGGGCGGGACCACACTACGGTGATGCATGCCTGCCGCAAGGTGAATGAATTGAAAGAGTCAGACCTCAGAATCGCCGAGGACTATAGCAACCTGTGGAGAATTCTAACCACATGATGTGGATAAACGGTGAATAAAGTTGCCGCGAAAAAGTTTTCCGATATTATCCACAGCTGATCCACAGTTTCCCGGTGTATTGTCAGAACCTAAAAAACCTTGTAACATGTTGAAATACAAATAAATAAGTAGAGATATCAACAGCATGCCGGGTTACTAATAACAGTAACTAGAGATATATAAAGGATATATATTTAATGAAATTCACTATTGACCGGGAGTCCATACTTAAACCTCTCCAGCAAGTCATTGGTGTAGTAGAACGTCGTCAGACACTGCCGGTGTTAGGAAACTTACTGGTTGTTGCCAATGAGGAAGGCTTACAGGTAACAGCGACAGATCTTGAAGTCGAGATCCAGGCAAAGGCAACTGTTGATATCGCTGAAGGCGGAGAAATAACACTGCCAGCACGCAAGCTGATCGATATCTGCAAAGCGCTGCCTGAAAATGCGCAAATCGAGTTTTCCTTTCGAGACCAGAAAGCACAGATCCGCTCCGGTAAAAGTCGCTTCAGTTTATCGACATTGCCGGCTGCTGATTTTCCGGTGGTGGAAAAAGTGCACAGCGACTATCAGTTTGCAATCTCACAAAGCAAATTTAAGGAGCTTATCGATCGTACTCAATTTTCCATGGCGCAGCAGGATGTGCGCTATTACCTGAATGGCTTGATGCTGGAGATCGGTAACGGTTTATTACGCGCTGTGGCAACCGATGGGCATCGGCTCGCGCTCTGTGATATGGAGGTCGATCTCAAACTCAATGATTCGCGCCAGGTGATAGTTCCGCGCAAGGGTATTCAGGAGTTGCAGCGATTGCTTGAAGGCAGCGATGATCCTGTCCAGGTGGAAGTGGGCAGCAACCATATTCGTATTCGTACCGATGATGTTTGTTTTACATCCAAACTGGTGGACGGGCGCTTCCCGGATTATGACCGTGTTGTCCCCAAGGGTGGAGACAAGCTGGTTGTTGCTGACCGTGAATTGTTCCGCCGTGCTTTGTCCAGGACATCGATACTGTCAAACGAGAAATATCGTGGTATTCGCCTTAATCTTGAAAAAAATAACGTTAAAATACAAGCGCATAATCCAGAACAGGAAGAGGCCGACGAAGAATTTGAAGTTGACTATCAGGGTGGTGGTCTGGAAATCGGTTTCAATGTGACCTACTTGCTGGATGTATTGTCGACGGTGCGTAGCGATAAAGTGGAGATTACCCTCAGCGATTCCAATAGCAGCTGCCTGATTCGCCAGCCGGGAACCGAACAGTATCGCTATGTGGTCATGCCGATGCGCTTGTAAACGGACTGAGAACCGGAAAAATTAAAGCCGATTTATCATATTGTTCCTTTAAGCCCTTTGAGTAACTGTGACCTTCGTAGCCTTTGCCGTTGTTGCGTTCCGACCCTTGCGCTGACCTCGTGGGGTCGCTCTGAATGGGGCAGTATTAGTGGTGAGATGCCCTAATCACATGCTGGCAGCTCAGCAAATGTTCATCGTCAGGTTGAATTTCAAGTTTTTGCGCAAAGGGTACAAAATTACTAATACAGCTACAGACAGGATGATTCCTGGTTTAGTTAAATGGGTTCGGGGGCATGAGCCATCCTCGGTGGTCTTCTGCCCGTATCGTCTAATCTGTTATTCCATAACGACCTCCCCAGTATATGTGGTAAACGTGTTGATAAATCCAGGATAAGGGGACTATTGCTCTCAATGCCTCTTATTTCGCTTTCAATCGATCAGTTTCGAAATCTGGCACCGGTTACCCTGCAGTTTTCTCCTCAACTAAATATTTTCATCGGTGCGAATGCGGCAGGCAAAACGAGTTTGCTTGAATCCCTGTATGCCTTGGCCAGAGCACGTTCATTTCGAAGCAGAAGCCTGGAAAAGGCTATAAAAACCGGTGCTACGGGTTTCCAGTTGGTCGCTACGCTTAGAACAGCGCATAATCGGGACATACCGGTGGGATTGAAGTGCAGTGAAAAAAAGCTGATTGCGCGCATCGACGGCCGGCCGGTTAGGCGACTGTCAGACCTGGCGGCACTATTCCCTGTCCAGTGGCTTGGCGGTAATCTTCATCGGTTAATCGAAGAAGGACCGGGATATAGGCGCCAGTATATTGACTGGGGTTTGTTTCACGTGAAACCTGCCTATGTGGCGGTATGGAAACGGTTCCAGAGGTTGTTGAAACAGCGAAATGCCGCGCTGCGATCGGGCGTTACCACAAAGGAAATTCACGCATGGGATTATGAACTGGCGAACAGTGGCGAAGAGCTACACCAGTTCAGAGAAAAATATATCTTGAGCCTTGCTGACGTGATTAAGAGTGTAAGCGGGCAGCTGCTGGAATTACCGGAAGATATACAGATTTCATACCGAAAGGGTTGGGCATCCGAAATGCCTTACCTCAAGGCGCTGGAAGTGGGATTAGCAAAGGATAGGGAGCAGAGATACACGAGATCAGGTCCACAAAGAGCCGAACTGCTTTTTCTCTATCAGGACAGACCGGCTAACGAACGCCTTTCTCGGGGGCAGCAGAAACTTTTTGTTCTGGCGTTGAAAGTCGCTCAGGCAAGCCTGCTACGGCAGTTAACCCTGCAAACGAGTCTTTTCCTGATGGATGACCTCGGGGCAGAACTGGATACTGAGAATCAGCAGCGCGTTATGCATTTACTCCAGTCAATCGAAGCTCAGGCATTTGTAACCGCCATCGATGATCCGCGGGAATCGGGATGGAACGTGGAAGCGGTTAATCGGTTTCACGTGAAACACGGTTTTGTCTCTGAGGTGCTATAATCCCCCAGTTCACTCCGGATAAGTACTTATGAGTAAAGATTCCAGTTACGATTCCTCTAATATCAAGGTCCTGAAGGGGCTCGACGCCGTTCGAAAAAGACCGGGCATGTACATCGGTGATACCGATGATGGTACAGGCTTACACCATATGGTGTTTGAGGTCGTTGATAATTCGATCGATGAGGCGCTGGCTCATTATTGTTCCGGGATCTCTGTGAAGCTGCATAGCGATAACTCGGTGACCATTACCGATGATGGCCGAGGGGTACCAGTTGATATTCATCCGGAGGAAGGGCGTTCAGCCGCAGAAGTTATTATGACGGTGCTGCACGCTGGCGGGAAATTTGACGATAACTCCTACAAGGTTTCAGGTGGTTTGCACGGTGTTGGCATATCGGTTGTCAATGCGTTATCGGAGTACCTGAAGTTAACGATTCGGCGTGATGGCAAGATTCATTACCAGGAATATATTTATGGTGAGCCAAAGGAGCCCTTGAAGGCGATTGGCGATTCAGATCAGACCGGTACAGAGGTGAGATTCAAGCCAAGCGCCAGGATTTTCAGTGATACAGAGTTTCACTACGATATTCTGGCCAAGAGATTGAGAGAATTATCGTTCCTCAACTCTGGCGTACGCATAAAACTGAGCGATGAGCGCAGCGACAAGCAGGATATTTTTGAGTATCAGGGCGGTATCCGGGCCTTTGTCGAACATCTGAATAAAAACAAAACACCACTGCATCCGAATGTTTTCTACCTTACCGGCCAAAAGGATGGTGTGGGTGTAGAAGTCGCCATGCAATGGAATGATTCCTATCAGGAGAATATTTTCTGCTTTACCAATAATATTCCCCAGCTGGACGGTGGCAGCCACCTGGCGGGCTTCCGCGCTGCGCTGACACGTACCCTGAATCAGTACATGGAAACGCGGGTCAGTAAGAAGAACAAGGTGAATACCACCGGTGACGATGCCCGGGAAGGCTTGACCGCGGTGCTTTCGGTTAAAGTGCCTGATCCCAAGTTTTCATCCCAGACCAAAGACAAGCTGGTATCGTCTGAAGTAAAGGGCGTTGTTGAATCCACGATTTCTGAGAAACTGGAAAGCTATCTGCTTGAAAATCCGATAGATTCCAAGTCTATCACAGCAAAAATCGTGGAGGCGGCGATGGCTCGCGAAGCGGCCCGAAAAGCGCGCGAGATGACGCGGCGTAAGGGTGCACTGGATATCGCGGGCCTGCCCGGCAAGCTGGCTGACTGCCAGGAACGTGATCCGGCGCAAAGTGAACTGTACCTGGTCGAGGGTGATTCAGCCGGTGGATCGGCTAAACAGGGCAGAGATCGAAAAACCCAGGCGATTCTTCCGCTCAAGGGCAAAATCCTCAACGTAGAAAAAGCCCGGTTTGACAAAATGCTTTCATCCGTTGAGGTCGGCACGTTGATTACGGCCCTGGGCTGCGGAATCGGCAGGGATGAATTCAATATCGAAAAATTGCGTTATCATCGAATCATTATCATGACCGATGCGGATGTCGACGGATCGCATATTCGTACCCTGCTGCTGACCTTCTTCTACCGACAGATGCGGGAGCTGATTGAGAATGGCTATATCTATATCGCTCAGCCGCCGCTGTATAAGGCTAAGAAAGGAAAGCAGGAACAATATGTAAAAGATGATCTGGCATTACAGGAGTATCTTTTGCAGGCGGCCCTCGATAAAGCCAGTTTATACGTGAGTGCAGATGCACCCGCCTTAAAAGGACCGGGCCTGGAAAGTCTCGCCAAACAATACATCGCTGTGATGGCGTCGATTCACCGTCTCGCACGTCGTTACAACCTCATGGTGCTGGAAAAGATGCTGTATCTGCCAGCTCTGGAAGAGGTTGATCTGCACAACATGGAGAAGGTGCAGGGTTGGTGCAAAGAACTCATGGAACGCATCAACAGCCATCAGAAAGGGGGTGAACGTTACGAAATCAAAGTCGTGCGGGATGTCGACCACGAAGCCTTCGCCATTCACATCCGTAAATTGACACACGGTATCGTTTCCAGTGATCAACAGATCCCGAGTGAGTTTTTTTCCATGGCAGAGTACGGGCGCATAGTCACGCTGGGCAAACAGCTGGATGGCCTGTTAGGCAGTGATGCCTATGTTCAACGCGGTGACAAACAGAAACAGGTCTCAAGCTTTAAACAGGTCATGGACTGGCTTATGGAGGAAGCCAAACGTGGGCGTCAAATACAGCGTTACAAGGGACTCGGTGAAATGAATCCTGATCAATTATGGGACACCACCATGAACCCGGATACCCGTCGCATGTTGCAGGTGAAGATCGAGGACGCGGTTGCTGCTGACGAGATTTTCACGACTTTAATGGGGGACCAGGTTGAACCGCGTCGTGATTTTATTGAAACAAACGCGTTGTCCGTTTCCAACCTGGATATCTAAGGTTGAGAGAAATGCGTGCATGGCGCCTCTGCTTATGAGGGGTGGTCAGAATCTTTCAAACCATATTGATGGTGTTTTAGTGTTGTAATCGCGGCCATCTCGGTTTCTATCCACTGTTTAGCTTCGGCAAGAATCACTGGCGCCGATTTGTTCTTTGTCTCAATAGAGGGCCCGATACGAACCTGTATCACGCCGGGTCGTTTTATGAATTTTCTTCTTGGCCAGTATTCACCGGCATTATGGGCGATCGGTGTCACGGGATAACCGGTACGTTCTGCCAGTATCGCTCCACCGATCCGATAGCGACCCGTCTTGCCAGGTGCAATACGGGTACCCTCTGGAAATATAATGATCCAGCGGCCCTTTTCCAGCCGTTCGCGACCCTGTCGAACCAACTGATCAACAGCCTTTTTGCCGGCGCCGCGGTTCAAAGCGATCGGATCCATCATGAAGACAGCCCAGCCAAACACAGGTACCCAGAGCAGTTCACGTTTTACGACCCATGACTGGGCTGCAAACCAGAGGTTAAGCGACGTAGTTTCCCAGGTAGACTGGTGTTTGGAAAAAATAATGCCCGGCGTGTCCGGAATGTTTTCAGTCCCCGTGATTTCATAACGCAGGTTACAGGTGATCTGCAGCCACCAGAGCACCGATCTTGACCATGCGCGTGTGAGCACAAAACGTTTTTCCAAGGGGAAAGGGAAACTCAACACCAGCAGTGTCGTAAATATCAGGATGATAAATGCGAAAACAATCCAGAAAACAAGGGAGCGAAGGTACAAGGAAACCGTCTCTGCTTGCAGCGTATCTTCATTCAAAGTCAGAAAACCTCCCCATCAGCTCCGCTTCAGCGTTATCAGCAACTGCTATCCTGTAATATGAAAATGTATTGGTAAACAATACGTAACGAGTGTTATA
>Ga0316197_10001322_pt1 | contig 17748 bp, 17 predicted proteins | sample OudBiesiAoxic_MG_FD_204939 | JGI IMG/M metagenome (GOLD analysis project Ga0316197, IMG submission 204939) | Coastal sediment microbial communities from Oude Bieten Haven, Netherlands - site A oxic | ecosystem: Environmental > Aquatic > Marine > Coastal > Sediment | place: Netherlands... | reverse complement strand
TCTTGCGTCAGAATAACCCGTCGTCCGACCCGATGGGTGGGAACTTCGACTACGCCGCGGCGTTCAACAGTCTCGACTTCGACGAACTGGCCCGGGACGTCGACGCCCTCATGACCGACTCCCAAGACTGGTGGCCGGCCGACTACGGGCACTACGGGCCGTTCTTCGTCCGGATGACCTGGCACTCCGCCGGCACCTACCGCACTCTCGATGGCCGTGGCGGCGGCGGCAGCGGAGCACAGCGCTTCGCCCCGCTCGATAGTTGGCCCGACAACGTCAACCTCGACAAGGCCCGCCGGCTGCTGTGGCCGATCAAGCAGAAATACGGGCGGAGGATCTCGTGGGCCGATCTGCTCATCTTCAGCGGCAACCGTGCGATCGAGACGATGGGTCTGAAGACCTTCGGTTTTGGTGGTGGCCGTGAGGACATCTGGGCACCGGAGGAGGATGTCTACTGGGGTCCTGAGACCACCTGGCTCGGCGACGAGCGGTATAGCGGCGATAGGGAACTCGAGCGCCCCCTCGGCGCGGTCCAAATGGGTCTCATTTATGTCAACCCCGAAGGTCCGAACGGCAAGCCGGACCCGATCGCCGCGGCCCGGGACATCCGCGAAACCTTCGGCCGGATGGCCATGAACGACGAGGAGACCGTTGCGCTCATCGCCGGTGGCCACACGTTCGGCAAGGCCCACGGTGCGGCCGATCCGGACGAATACGTCGGCCCTGACCCCGAGGGCGCCGATCTCGCCGAACAAGGTCTCGGCTGGAAGAGCGGCTTCCGCACCGGCAAGGGTGACGACACCATCAGCAGCGGGCTGGAAGGTGCGTGGACGACGAGCCCGATCCGGTGGGACCACGAGTACTTCGACTTGCTCTTCAAGTACGACTGGGAGCTGACCAAGAGCCCGGCGGGCGCCTACCAATGGCACCCGAAAGACATCGCCGAGGAGGACATGCCGCCAGCGGCTCATGATCCCTCGAAACGGGTGTTGCCGATGATGGCCACGACGGATCTCTCCCTGAAGTTCGACCCGGTCTACAAAGAGATCTCGCAGCGGTTCTACGAGAATCCGGATGAGTTCGCCGATGTGTTTGCCCGCGCCTGGTTCAAGTTGGTGCACCGCGACATGGGGCCCGTGACCCGCTACCTCGGGCCGTGGGTGCCGGACGAAGAGCTGATCTGGCAGGATCCCGTCCCTGCCGTCGACCACGCGCTGATCGACGACGCCGACATTGCAGCGCTCAAGGTCAAGATCCTCGACACTGGGCTGTCGATCTCCCAGCTGGTCTCGACCGCGTGGGCGTCGGCCTCGACGTACCGGGACACCGACAAGCGCGGGGGCGCCAACGGAGCGCGGATCCGCCTCTCGCCTCAGGCAGAGTGGGACGTCAACCTGACCTCGGGCGTGGCGCAGGTCGTGGGCACCCTGGAGGGGATCCAGAGGCAGTTCAACGACTCCCAGGCCGGCGGGAAGAGGGTCTCGCTGGCCGATCTGATCGTGCTGGCCGGGTGCGCCGCCGTCGAGGCGGCAGCCAAGCGGGCCGGATATGACGTGGAGGTTCCGTTCGCACCGGGACGCACCGACGCCACCCAGGACCAGACCGACGTCGAGTCGTTCGCCCTGCTCGAGCCAGTCGCCGATGGGTTCCGCAACTACCTGCAGAAGGGCGCTGCCTTGGGGGCAGAGCACATGCTGGTAGACAAGGCCTTCATGCTGAGTTTGTCCGCCCCTGAGATGACTGCCCTAGTTGGCGGAATGCGTGTCTTGGACGCCAATGTCGGGCAGTCCCAGTACGGCGTGTTCACCAGCCGACCGGGGACGCTGACCAACGACTTCTTCGTGAACCTGCTCGACATGGGCACGGAGTGGACGTCGGTCGCGGAGGGCGACGACGTGTTCGAGGGTCATGGCCGCGACACCGGCGAGGTCCGGTGGACCGGCACCCGCGTCGACGTCGTCTTCGGATCGAACTCCGAGCTCCGTGCCCTCGCCGAGGTGTACGGAAGTTCCGACGGCGAGGAGAAACTGGTGCGGGACTTCGTCGCCGCCTGGGACAAGGTGATGATGCTCGATCGCTTCGATCTCTCCTGATCTGAATCGACAGCTGTGGATGCCGGGAGGTCCATCTCTCGGCATCCACTCGTCTGTGGAGTTGATCGGGCCAGTTGCCAGGGTTACGCAATGGATTGGCGGACATCGCTCCCTATGCTGAAGAGACGCGTTGGACCCCGAGGAGGTTGTCGTTGACCCGTTTCGCTTACTTCTGTGGCCACGAGCAGTGGCAACCCGAGCAACTCGTCCGCCACGCGGTGCTCGCCGAACAGGCCGGCTTCGACTTCCTCGTGGTTTCCGAGCACTTCCACCCATGGGTCGACGACGCCGGCTCGTCGGGATTCGCTTTCTCGACCCTGGGAGCGATCGCCGAGGCTACCGAACGGGTTGAGTTTGCGACTGGGGTCACCACCCCACTGTTCCGCTTCCACCCCGGCGTGGTCGCCCAAGCCGCCGCCACCATCGACCGCCTCTCCGGCGGACGCTTCCATCTCGGGGTCGGCACCGGCGAGAACCTCAACGAGGGCCCTCTCGGGTATCCCTTCCCGAAGTACGCGGAACGGGCGGCCAGGATGGAGGAGGCGTTGGTGATCATGCGCCGTCTGCTGGATGGCGGGAAACTCTCCTACGAGGGCGAGTACTACCGCACCGATCGGGCCAAGCTGTACAGCCCGCCGATTGGGCCGGTGCCAATCTGGATGGCAGCCGGCGGACCGAAGTCCGCGGCTCTGGCCGCCCGCCTGGGCGACGGCATCATCACCTCAGTCAAGGTGCCCGCCGTCACCAAAGAGCGGGTAACCGACCCCGCCCACGAGGCCGCAGCAGCAGCAGGCAAACCCGACCCCAAGATCCTCGGAACCCGCTGGTCGATCTACGCCCAAAACGACGACGAAGCGTGGGAGGCGTTGGCCGCCTGGCGTGGGCTGCGCGCCCCGGGCCGGCTTCAAGCCGTCGACCCGATCGAGTTGCGCCAGAAGGCGGACGAAATGCCGCGTGAGGAGATTCTGGGGCAATACAGCGTGGTCCGCTCCGCCGACGACTACGTCGAAACGTACCTGCCCCTGGTGACCACAGTTGGGGCTGAAATCGTCACCATCCAGACAACGTCGCTCGATCAGGAAGCGACAATCGCCATGTTGGGGGACGAAGTACTCCCCCGCCTGCGGGCCGCGGCCGCCGCGGACTGATCAACGGCCACCCGGAGAAGACCGCCCGTTGGGTCAGGTGTCGTCGTGGATGATCTCGGAGATCACCCGGCGCCCGAGGATGGAGCCCCAACCAAGCCCAGGTAACCGAGGACGTCGAGCAAGGTCACCGTGCCGAACATCACGAGGGTGCCAGGTCGCAGCCTACCGAGACCTCGCCCGACTCACCCTCCTGTGGTGGTGGTCGAAGTGGCTGCAGCCTGGTCGAGGATCTCCTGCAGTCGGCCGATGTCGGCGGTGAGGACGCGGTTGCCCGGATCGCGCGCCGACGCGGCCCGCAGGGCAGGCAACGCCGAAACCCGGAGGGCCTCGCGCACCCGATCGCCGGCTGCCCCCGCAGGGAGCTCCTCGGCAAGCCGCCGCATCTGAGCGGCAAACGCCGGCCCGATGGTCGCCAGCATGTCGACCTGCCAGCCGACGGAATCGTTGGAGCGGGTCATCACCTCGACCTGATCCTCCTGCCCTCTGACCTCGACGGCGGCAAAGGCGATATCGTCGACGGCGAGGATCTCGTATCTGCCGACCTCGAGCGTGTCGAGGCTTCCGCCCGAGAATTGCGAGAACTCGTCGCGGAACGATTGCCAGTAGCTGGCGGCGAAGGCTGGGTCGAGGCCATCGTCGAGCATGGTGGCGATCTGTGACGCATCGAGTCCGTTCTCAACCGCGATCACCAACGTCAGCGATTCCTGGTAGACCGCAGCGCCGATGGCTGCAGCATCGCCGACGGCAACGCCAGAGAGCCAATCGTTGACGACCACGGGGGGGAAAGTGGGCAGCGTTGTGTCCGCGTCGGATTCCCCGCCACCGCACGCGGTCGCAAGGAGGAAGATGAGCAGAGACGCGGAGACTGGCCGGCGCATCCCGCGAGGCTACCCCAGGTACCGCCAAAGCAGCGCTCCTACACTCGCCCCATGCCGTCGTTCTACGTGCGTGGCGTTACCGTCGGACTCGTCGCCGGCTTCATCAGCGGACTCTTCGGCGTTGGCGGCGGAGTCATCGTCGTGCCCGGCTTGGTGCTTTGGCTCGGTCTAGATCAGCGCCGGGCATCCGGAACCTCCATGGCCACCATCGTCGTGTCCGCCTCCGCGGCGGCGCTCTTGTTCAGCGCCGACCGCGCCGTCGACTGGTCTGCGGCGTGGTGGCTCTTCATTGGTGCCGGCGTCGGTGCCGTGATCGGGGCTCGCGCCATCACCAGGGTGCCCGAGATCTGGCTGACGCGAGCGTTTGCCGTAGTGATGGTGCTCGCCGCCGTGCGGTTGCTGCTGCCATGACGGTGGCGTTGCTGATCGTGGTTGGTTTGCTGGCCGGGACGATGGCCGCCGCCCTCGGGGTCGGCGGCGGAATCGTCTTTGTGCCCGCCCTGGTGGTGCTGTTGGATTTCACCCAGCACGAGGCCCAAGGAACTTCGCTGGCGGTGATCATCCCGACCGCGATCATTGCCACCATCGTCCACGCCAGACACGGCAGGGTCGATTGGCGGGCCGCCGTCCCCGTCGCCCTTGGCGGGGCCGTCGGCGCCTTGGCGGGCGCCGCGTTGGCGTTGCGCCTCGACGGTGACCTACTCCGGCGACTGTTTGCCGTTCTGCTGATCGCTCTGGCGGTTCGCATGCTGCTGAGCACCCGGCGGCCGAACCCCGATCACGCGTCCCGCTAGTGGTTCGACGAGCAACCTGCGGTTGCTCGTCGAGTTGTCGCCTGCGCCCCTATCGGGGGCTTGGCTCCGCTCGTGCGGCCTCTCGGCCGTGCTCATTGCCCCACGTGGGGGCCGGCACAAGGGCCGCCCCCTCGTGCACCCCCACCGACAATGGGAACGCTGCTGGTCGAAGCACTAGCGGCCGATGGGGACATCGATCCTTCCGGTTGACCACAAGGTGGCCCGGGCTGCGGCCGACCCCAGCCCGGCCCGCTTCCACAGCCATGCCAGATAGACGAATCCGGCCAACTCCCCCGCCCACATGACAGGATTTGTCAGCACCTCGCGCAGATACCCGCCGACTGTGGCCGGCCCGGCTGCGGTGAACTCCCACCCAAGGAAGGGCCAGAGGAAGGTTTCCTGGTCGGCCCACATCGCGTCGAGCACGAGATGCGCCAGCATGCCAACCGCGAGCGCCATCCAACGGCGGCGCGGCCGGCCCCGCCGTGTCAGCGCCACAACGACCACCATGACCACCGAAGCAACAAGCAACGAGTGTGAGCCCAACCGCACTGCTCCCAGGCTGCCGTACCCGAGGAGACCGATCGGCGTGTCGACCAGATCCGCGACGACGGCACCAAGTACCAAGAACCGAAGATCCATTCGTTCATCGCGAAAGGCGTAGCGGATCAGCGCAATCGTGCCACCGATGTGCCAGAAGAACATGAAGGGTCAGGCGGCGTCGCTAGAGAACGAGAATGCGGCGACAGTGAATGCAGCGAGTCGGCTCGCTGCGAGTGACGTCGAGCCGTTCCGCGGCGGTGAGTCTCAGGTGGCAGCCCCCGCAGATGCTGTCCACCAATCGGCCGATGGCGACACCTTCCTTGATGGGGCGCAGCTCTTCGTACAGCGCCAGTAGGTCCTCGGGGATGAGCGGCACGATTTCAACCTTGCGGGCTTCCTTGCGGGCGAGATCTACGTCGATACCTCGCCACGCCTCTTGGATGGCAGACTCGAGCGTGGCCTTCCCCTCGGACGCGATCTCCAACTCTCCCTGGAGCGCAACGAGGGCCTGTTCCTGCTCCTCACGCTGCTCCATGAACACGAGCAGCGCGTCTTCCATCTCGACCTTCTTGCGACCCAGCATCTCGACTTCCTGGCGCATGAAGTCGGCGTCCCTGGCGCTGAGCCCACCGGCGTAGAGCCGATTCTGCTCAGACTCGAGCTTGGCCGCTGCGATATCGAGTTCCCCGCTGGTCTTGTCGAACGACAGGGTGGTCTCGCGTAGCGCCGCCTCAGCCGCGCCGACCTGAACCTTCAAGTCTTCCTCGCGAGCGTGCGCGGCGCGGTACTCGGCGAGCGCGGGCAATGACTGCCGCTCATTCAACAGGCGATCGATTTGGAGGTCGACGTCCTGGAGGTCCAGCAGATCCGCCAGGCTGTTCATCTCCTCCATCAAAGCTCCTCCCACGGACTCGGGTCGAGATCGGTCAGGTCCACCACCACGGTGGTCAATTGTGCGACCGCAGCGTACAAGGTCGCGATGCCCGGCCGTTCGGTCGCTGCGTGACCTGGGTCGATGACGGCCAATCCCCGCTCCAGCGCGGCACGCGCCTGGTGATGGGACACATCTCCGGTGACCAACACATCGGCACCAGCCGCAGCCGCCGCGACAAAGTCGCCTCCCGACCCGGGCACAACGGCAACCCGGGTCACCGGATCTTGGACTCGCCCGGCAATCCTGATATTGCCGCCGATGGCGTCCGCGACGCGCCGGGCCAGGGCTCCGAGCGTGACCTCCCCGTCGACCAGCCCAGTCCGTCCCACAAATCCGGCGTTGGCCTTCACCTCGTAGACGTCGTAGGCAGGCTCCTCATATGGGTGCGCCGCAACCAGCGCCGCTACAACCCGCTCGACACTCGACCGAGGTGCGATCATCTCGATCCGGACCTCCGCCTCACGGCTGAACATCCCCGCCGTCCCGGTGACGGGAGCGGCTCCGGCTTCGGGCCGGAACGTGCCAACGCCCTCTGTACGGAACGAGCACCCGGAGTACCGCCCAATCGTCCCTGCCCCGGCCGCCGCCATGGCCGCCGCCACTGCATCCGCGCCGCCATCGGGGACAAAGACCACCACCTTGGCAGAGTCTGGCCCCCACAACGGGGCGAACCCGACTGAATCCGAGAGACCGAGCGCGGCGGCAAGGGCGTCCGCGGTTCCGCCGCCGGCCACATCGAACGCGGTGTGCACCACGGCCAACGCCACACCGGCCCTGAGCAGACCGAATGCTCGACCCGAGGCCGAGTTCCCCGCCACGATCCGCGTCGTGGGGCGAAAAAGGAGCGGGTGATAGGCGATCAGCAGGTCAACGGGGTCCACCTCAACGGCGGCCACCACGTCCGGCGTGACCTCATGGCACACCGCCACGCGGGCTGCCGGCGCAGCCGGATCCCCGAGTTGGAGCCCGACCGGGTCCCAGCCGGCTGCCTTGCCTAAAGGAGCCACCACATCGAGGTGGTCGAGGACGTCGGCAACGGTGAGTGCGCTCATGGGCCGCGATGGTACCGGCAAGATGCCAGATGCCAGGAGCCGGTCAGAGGGTGGGTATCACCTCAGCGGCGAACGTCGCCAGACCTACCAGTCGTGGCATCCCCGGTACCGGTTACCCGGTACCCAATAACAGCGGCGGGTTCAGCCAACGAGCCCTCAGGACTCAGTACAGCTCCGGCACGAACTCTTGCTCTCCGATCGGAGGACGGATGTAGCTCTCGTCGGTCCCGCGGGGTGGAAGCTCGATGGGCTCAGGTGTGGTGTCCTCATACGGGACCACGGTGAGCAGATGGCTGATGCAGTTGAGCCGAGCCCGCTTCTTGTCATCTGCGTTGACGACATACCAGGGAGCCTGCTTGATGTCGGTGTGGTCGAACATGATGTCTTTGGCCTTCGAGAACTCGACCCACCTCGAGCGCGATTCGAGGTCCATCGGGCTCAGCTTCCAGCGCTTGCGGGGATCGGCCATCCGGTCGCGGAAACGACGCTCCTGCTCCTCGTCGCTGACGGAGAACCAGTACTTGATGAGGATGATCCCCGAGCGCACCAGCATCCGCTCGAATTCGGGGCACGAACGCAGGAATTCGGTGTATTCCTCCTGCGTGCAGAATCCCATGATCGGCTCGACCAGCGCCCGGTTGTACCACGACCGATCGAACAGCACCATCTCGCCCGCGGCAGGGAGATGGTTGACGTAGCGCTGGAACCACCACTGTGTCTTGTCACGCTCGGTTGGGGTACCGACGGCGACGACCCGGCAGACCCGCGGATTCATCCGCTCGTCGATCCGCTTGATCACGCCGCCCTTCCCGGCGGCATCACGGCCCTCGAAGATGACCACCACCCGCAGGCCCTCCGCCTTCACCCACTCCTGGAGCTTGACGAGTTCCTGCTGTAGGCGCCGCAGTTCCTTCTCGTAGAACTTCTTCGCCAACTTCGCTTTCTTCTTGGCCTTCTTCGGCTCGACTACGTTGAAGTTCCGTGTGTCCGGCTCGTCAGTGGCGGTCATCGCTCTTGCCTCCCGGCTTCGATATAGGTCCGACAATACCGCGCTGGAGCACTCGTTGGCCAGAGGAGCTCGGCGCGATCGGCCACCGAATCGGGATCGTCACAACTTCCCAACCCCTTGAGAAGCCATCCGCGGTCGCTGCCGCGGTTGAAGAGGTTCCCCGGTCTACCGGTCACCTTCCCTTGTGACCTTGGTCCTCTACCCCGCCGTGCCGCAAAGCCGGACGCTGCGGGGTGAACTTCCATGACAGCATCTCGCAAACCATCTCGGACCAGGGGATTCTTCCTCGCTGCACTCATCGCCGTAGCCAGTTTCGGCACCGCTGCCTCTGCCGCGGCGGCCGAAACGAGTGCGGACGACTCCCTCTGGTACGAGGTCGGCGACGACGACATCACCGTCGACTTGTACTTCGTGTGGTCTTCGAGCTGCCCGCATTGTCGCGAGGCACACCCCTTCGTCGAGGAACTCGAGGACCGCTACGACTGGCTGCGGGTCCAATGGCTTCAGGCGAACGGTGACGACCCGGCCGCCATCGATACCGCGATCGCCGTCGCCGACTCCATCGGCCAGACGATCCCGGCCGTGCCCACCTTCCTCTACTGCGAAACCATGCACACCGGCTACGACGATGAGAACGGCATCGGGGCGCTGCTCGACACCGAATTACAGGCCTGCCACACGGAACTGGTGGCGGCCCATTTCCCCGACGGTACGTCGCCACCCACGACAAAGGCCGCGGAAGAAGATGAGGGCGTCACCCTCCCTATCATCGGCCGGGTTGACGCCGGCGCGGTCTCGCTGCCGATCTTCACCATCACGGTGGCCGGATTGGACGCCTTCAACCCCTGTGCCTTCTTCGTGCTGCTGTTTCTGCTCAGCTTGCTGGTCCATGCCAAGAGCCGGACGCGGATGGCGGTCATCGGCGGCGTCTTTGTCCTCTTCTCAGGTCTGATCTACTTCGCGTTCATGACGGCGTGGCTGAACATATTCCTGATCACCGGGACCCTGCGCTGGATCACGCTGGTCGCCGGAGCGGTGGCCGTTGTGATCGCCTTGTTCAATATCAAGGACTACTTCGCCCCAGGCACCGGGGCATCCCTGTCGATTCCGGAGAGCGCCAAGCCCGGCCTGTTCAAGCGAATGAGGACATTGGCGGCAGCCGACCGCTATCCGGCAATTCTGGCCGGAACGGTCACACTCGCCGTTGCTGCCAACAGCTACGAGCTGCTCTGCACGGCCGGACTGCCGATGGCCTTCACTCGGGTGCTGACCCTCAACGACCTGCCGACTTCGACCTACTACGGCTATCTCTTGCTCTACAACGTGATCTACGTGATCCCGCTGCTCGTGATCGTCGGCGTCTTTGTTTGGGCGCTTGGCTCCCGCAAGCTGCAGGAACATGAGGGGCGGACACTCAAGCTGTTGTCCGGCGCGATGATGCTGGGCCTTGGTCTGGTGCTGCTCTTTGCTCCCGAGTTGCTGGACAACATGCTGACGGCTGTTGTAGTCCTGGCGCTAGCGGTCGCAGTGACCGCCGCCGTCGCTGTCGGCAGTCGGCTCCGCCACCGCCAGCGACCCGCCCACCGCTGATCGACGCCCACTGACCACGCATAGGTCCCTCGACCCAATTGCGTCTCGCAATAAACCTCATCGACCGCTGCGACGAGTGACGGGTGGAGTGGGCAATCACCCACCGTGGTAGCGAGCGGAGGTCAGCACATGTTCAAGAAGTTGAGTTTCCAGAAACAGCGCGGCATCGCCGTGCTGATCGCGGCATTTGCCGTCGTCCTCATCGGGGGCGTTGCCCTCGCCCAACTCGGATCTCTGGGTGGCGACGCAGCCGAGCCCGGCGAACCAGCCTCGCTGTCGGCTGCCACAAGTGGCGAGCAGGCATCAAACGCGCCGGCCGCACCCGCGACAGAAGTCGCCAGAACCGCCACCGAGGTGACGACGTTCCCGGCCGAGCCCCCACCGTCCGATGAGCCCAAGCCGCCGGGCGACGAGGTCAAGCCACCGGTCGACGACGAAGAGCCGCCGGAGGACGACACCACCCCACCCAAACTGGCGATCCTGCGCCCCGACGACGGAGCACACACCAACGACGAGACGATCACGGTCAAGGGCGAAACCGAACCCGGCGCCGTGGTCACTTACGGCAGCTACTGGGCCGACATGGACGACGCGGGCTTCTGGGCCATTCGGATCAAGCTGGACATCGGTCGCAACGTTTTGGTGTTCCACGCCACCGACGAGGCAGGCAACACCAGCGAGGCTTCGATCACGGTCATCCGAGACGAACCAAAGCCCAAGCCCGAGCCGGAGCCGGAGCACAAGTTCACCGCACACCAGAAGTGGGAAGCCGTCGACGGCGAACCCGTCGTCAACAAGTACTACGGAACCGCCGAACCCGACACCAAGATCTACGTCGCATCGGAATACGGCAAAGCCGAAACCAAGGCCGACAAGAACGGCGAATGGTACGTCGCAGTCACCTTCAAAGAAACCGAGTGCAACACATCGTGGAAGGTCGTCGTCGAGGCCAGCAGCGGCCACCGCGCCGAATTCCGCATGAAGCGAGTCTGCAAGACCGACACCAAGTTCACCGCACACCAGAAGTATGGGTCATGCAGCGAAGCCGTCCCTTACGACGTCTTCTCCGGCACGGGGGCTCCTGGCCTCGAAGTGATGGTCCACTCCGAATTTGGAAGCGGCAGCACCGTGATCGGCGAAGACGGGAAGTGGCGTATCAAGGTCGAATTCCCGAACGCTCCATTCGACAAGGAGTTCCCGGTGAAGGTGAAGAGCTCAGCCGGTGATCGGGTCGACTTCTGGTTCGTCCGTACCGGCGACGGCAAGTGACCACCGTTCGGTAGGGGAAACCAAGCGGAGCCCGGATTCACATCCGGGCTCCGGCGCGTTCACAGCAAGTCAGGCAAGGCCGGCTTGCCGACGTGCTCGAACACCAGCGCCGTTTCGATGTGGGCGACCTCCGGCATCGAGGTGAACCCGGTCACGGCGAGTTGGCGTAGATGCTCGGCGTCGCGCACCACAACGTGGACGAGGAAGTCGTTGGCGCCGGTGACGTGAGACCAGCCGATGACCTCGGGGATCGCCAAGGCGTGGTCGCGGAACCGGTCGACCTCGCTGGCGGCGTGGCGCGACAGCCGGATGGCCACCATGGCCCGCAGACCGATCCCGAGGGCACGGGGATCGACCGCCGCATGCGAGCCGAGTAGCACCCCTTCTGCCTCGAGCCGCTTTACTCGTTCCGAACACGTCGATGGTGCGATCCCGATGGCGGCGGCGAGTTCCTTGTTGGAGCGCCGTGCATCGTCCTGGAGAAGCCGCACAATTTCACGATCTGTTCGGTCCAGCCGCCTCATTCTGCCTCCTCGCCGAAATTCCTACGGATTCTATTGACCATCTTCGGCGATTCCATAACCTAGACCCTAGAGAGGCGGACAACCTGCGGCTGGAATTGGTCGGCGCCGAACATCAATGCACGAGGAGACGAGAAATGCGCAAGAGCTGGGCCGAGCCCTACAAGATCAAGATGGTCGAGCCGATCCGGATGACTACCCGCCAAGAACGCGAAGATGCCATCGTCGCTGCCGGCTACAACACCTTCCTACTCCGCTCCGACGACGTGTACATCGACCTCCTCACCGACTCGGGCACATCGGCGATGTCCGACCACCAATGGGCCGGACTGATGACGGGTGACGAGGCATACGCAGGCTCGCGCAGCTTCTACAACCTCGTCGACGCCGTTCGCGATGTGTACGGCTACGAAGAGCTGATTCCCACCCACCAGGGCAGAGGCGCCGAGCACCTCCTCAGCCAGATCCTGATCAAGCCGGGCGACTACGTGCCGGGCAACATGTACTTCACCACCACCCGCTTCCACCAGGAGTACGCCGGGGGCGTCTTCGTCGACGTGATCATCGACGAGGCCCACCAACCCGCCTCTCAATACCCCTTCAAGGGCAACGTCGATCTCGACAAGCTGCGCGCCTTGATCGACGAGGTCGGCGCCGACCATATCCCCTACATCTCGGTCGAGACCAACGTGAACATGGCGGGCGGCCAGCCGCTCTCACTTGCCAACCTGCGGGCGACCTACGAGTTGTGCCATGAGCACGGCATTCTGGTGATGCTCGATGCCACCCGGGCGCTGGAGAACGCCTGGTTCATCAAGGAGCGCGAAGCGGGCTACGAGAACCACAGCGTCGCCGAGATCGTGCGCCAGATCTGTGATCTGTCCGACGGCGCCACGGTTTCTTCCAAGAAGGACAACCTGGTCAACATCGGCGGCTTCCTCGCCCTGCGAGATCCCGAACTCGCACGCCAGGCGCGCGCCCTGCTCGTCGCATTCGAGGGCCTCCACACGTATGGCGGCATGTCGGGCCGCGACATGGAGGCGCTGGCTCGCGGTATCAGGGAAATGGTCGACACCGACGACCATGTGCACGCCAGGGTTGGCCAGGTCGAGTATCTGGGCAACGCCTTGATCAAGGCGGGCATCCCTATCGTGCAGCCGGTCGGCGGCCATGGGATCTTCCTCGACGCAGCATCGATCCTCCCTCACCTGCCCCAGGACCAGTTCCCGGCGGAGGCGCTGACGGCCGCGCTCTACCTCGAGTCGGGGGTACGCGGCATGGAACGCGGCATCGTGTCGGCGGGCCGCGACCCGAAGACGGGCGAACACCACTATCCCAAGCTCGAACTCGTTCGCCTCGCCATACCCCGCCGGGTCTACACCCAGGCTCATATGGATGTCGTCGCCGAGTCGGTCGTCGAGGTCTACGAGCACCGCGATCGAGTCCGCGGGCTCCAGTTCACCTACGAGCCGCCCGAGCTACGGTTCTTCCAAGCCCGCTTCGAACCGGTCGCATAGGCCGCCGAACGCGGACCGGCTCGCTCAGCCAAACTGTCCGGGGCGCCTACCGGCCCCGGGCGGTCCGGCAAACGCCTGGGCGATGTCGAGCCACTCATCAGCGTTTGCACCTGTGGCAACAAGTGCCGTGTCGGCGCGGTGACGACGCTGGGTGACAAGCAAGGCGAAGTCGAGCGCCGGGCCTTCCACCCTGTTGTCGGCTCCGGGGTCGCCCCACTCCCAGGTGGTTCCGTCTGGTGCGGCGAGGACCACCGCGACATCGTCACCGGGCACGGCGCGACCGTTGGCTTGGTAGGCGAACGGCCGAGCCCGCACCCCGATGTGACAGACATGACGGAGCCGGCCGGTTGGAATCGCATGGATTCCCAACGCATCGCGCACATCCTGTCCGTGCGCCCAGGTCTCCATGATCCGGGCGGTGATCTTCGACCTGGCGCCCATGGCGGGGCCGTACCAGGGCACCCCCGTGCCGGGATCAAGCCCTGCGTAGGCGGCGCGCAAGCGGGTGTTGGCATCCACCCACCAGGCCAACAGATCGGCGCCCGCCATCGCCCTTCCCCGGGCGAGGTGTTCCCGCTCCAATGAGAGGAGGTCTCCCGACACCAACAGCGTTTCGAACTCGGCGGCGAACAGCTCGGGATCGGTGTGCGCGAGCGCAGCCTTCTCGTCGAAGTAGGCGAGATGCGACACCTGATCGCCTACTGTCCAGCCCTCGGCCGGCGTCGGCGTACCCCACGTCACCTCGTCACATTCGGCGAGGACCGCAGCAAGGGCTTCGTGCTCGGCAGCGAGGTCGGCGCAGATCGATTGCATCACATCGCTCATCAGCGGCGAGCGTAGCCAGAGTCAGGCGACGGCGAGGCTCCGCTCTACGAGCTTGGCCACGGCGGCCGCCGTCGGCGTGCCGGCGAAGCGAAGGACCTCCCGGCCGTCAACTTCGATCAGCGTGGTCGGCAGCACGATGATGTCCCGGTCGATGATCGTCGTCGGTTCGTTTCGCGGATCGATCATCAGCGTGGTCAGGTCGGCGTCGCCAACTTGAACCTGACCGAGCATCGCCGCGTGGTTGTTGCATGAGCGACAGTCGCTGGTCGCAAACCAGACCAATCGCACGCTTCGTGTCACGGTCTCCGGTCGCATCTCTACCAAGGTCATTGGATCTCCTCCCGCATACCCAACAGATACGAGCGCGTCGACTCATCCCTGATACGCCCGATCTGCGCGGTAGCGTTCACCAAGTGTTCAGGAACAGTCCGCGGACCTTCGGCGTTGCAGTCGACAAGCAAAGGAGACATCACATGAACCTGTGGTCCAACCGCAAGAAGACCGAGATGCCGGCACCAGGCGATGCCTTGCCCGGCCGCGACGACCCCATTGCGGTGTCGGGCATCCACTTCGTCAACGGCGACTCCTACCTGCCGCCCTTTCCCGACACGGCAGAAGTCGCCATGTTCGGCATGGGATGCTTCTGGGGTGCCGAGCGCATCTTCTGGCAGATCCCAGGGGTGATCACCACTGCCGTCGGCTACAGCGGCGGCTACAGCAAGAACCCCACCTACGAGGAGGTCTGCACCGGCCGGACCGGCCACAACGAGGTTGCCATCGTGGTCTTCGACCCATCCGAGGTCGATTACGAGACGTTGCTCAAGGCGTTCTGGGAGAACCACGATCCGACCCAAGGCATGCGCCAAGGCAACGATGTCGGCACCCAATACCGTTCCGGGATCTACGTCACCAGCGACGAACAGCGCGATGTCGCCAAACGATCCCTCGACCGCTATCAGGCCGACCTGACCGCCAATGGTTTTGGAATGATCACCACGGAGATCGTTGACGCCGGTGAGTTCTACTACGGCGAGGAGTACCACCAGCAGTACCTTGCCAAGAACCCGGCGGGCTATTGCAACCATGGCTTCTGCCAGGTGTCCTACGGGAGTACCCCGACGTCCTGAGTTCGGCGGCCCCGGCAGTACGCTTCGCCGCATGGAACGACCTCTGGACCGCGAGTCTCTCACCGAGATCGAGCGGTCCCTGGCGCGGGCGACCATGCGGCTCGGCCGGCTCCGGGGCCGCAATCGTGGCAGTGGCCTCCATCGCGACCTGACCGCAGTCTTCTACGACGTGCAGGCGGCACGATTCGAGATCGTCAGACTGCTCGGAGACGGCGACGCCACCGACGAGGCCCCGGTGTCATGACCTCTCCGCCTTGCCCAACCCTTTACGGACTTCACCACCGCTTGTAGTGTTCTCAAGGCCACATTGGGTGGTAGGGGAGCTAGAAACGGCCGGGTCCTTCGATCGACAAAGGCGCCGCCGAGGAGGGATCTCACGATGACCATCAGCCGTCTTCGCTCGACCCGAGTCGTCGCGCTCGGTCTTCTGTTCGCCGGATTGTCGCTGGTGGTGATCCCCGAGGCCGACGCTGCGCTGACCTGCAAGGGCCTCGCCGTCACCATCGTCGGCACGCCCGGCGCAGATACCCTGAACGGGACCCCAAACGACGATGTCATCCACGGTCGCGGCGGCAACGACGTGATCAAGGGACGCGGCGGCAACGACGTCATCTGCGGCGGCTGGGGCGACGACAAGCTCAACGGCGGAGACGGCGACGACATCCTGCTCGGCGCCGGCGCCGCCGACAAGCTGTACGGCGGAGAAGGCAACGATGAACTGTTGGGCGGCGACGGACCCGACTCCCTGTTTGGCGGCAACGGCGCCGACACGCTCAGGGGCGGCGACCACGGCGACTCGATTGACGCCGGCGCCGGCTCGGATACGGTTTACGGCGGCGGCGGCAGCGACAAGGTCTGGGGCCGGAACGGCAACGACGACATCCAGACCGGCGCAGGCAACGACTCCGTCTGGGGAGGATCGGGCAACGACGACGTCAGCGGTGGCGGCGACAACGACTACCTCGCCGGATGGACCGGCCTCGATACCCTCGACGGCGGCCCCGGGTCGGACAAGGCCAAAGGCGGCGCCGACTACGACGTGTGCCTTTCGGCAAAACGGCTGGACGACTGTGAGGGCCCCGAGTTTCTCGAGACCTTCGATGGCGACCCGGCTCACCCGACCCCATTCGGCAGTACCGCAGACATCACCGTCTCAGTCAACTCCCGCGACGAAACCACTCAGGATCGGCTTTACCCAATGCAGGGTCACCACGGCCCCAACTGCGAGCCGCCGTTCGATACACATCTCGTGCGGGACTACGAGGACGCGCTCTACAACTGCAAGAACCACATGATGACGGCAATCAGTTCAGGACCGGTGTCGTTGGGTAACTATGCGGTGTCGATGTTCTCGCCGAACCATCTGCTCGACTTCTCCGGCGGAGCGGCAACCATCCGCTTCGACGTCTCGACCCACCGCGCCTCGGCCCGAGACTGGTTTGAGGTTTGGATCACCCCCTACGACGACCTGATTCGCATCCCCGTTCAGAAGGACCGGCCCTCGATGCAGGGCACACCACGCAACGGGGTCCTGGTCGCATTGAAGTCCTTCACCCGGATCGGCGCCCCCGATGTCAAGATCGTGGAGAACTTCGGCGTCACCGAGATCGACGGACCGGTTGAGTGGGTCGGCTACGAGAGCTTCCTCACCCCGAGCGCGACCGATCGATCGACTTTCGAGATCAAGATCTCCAAGAACCACATCACCGTCGGCATGCCGGGCGAGAACTTCTACTGGGTGTCGAAGGACATTCCGGGTGGTCTCAACTTCAGCAAGGGGATCGTCCAGATCGGCCACAACTCGTATGACGTGTTCCACTGTGACGAGTGCGGCTCGGGGCCCAACACCTGGCACTGGGACAACGTCTCGCTGCAGCCGGCCGAGCCCATCACGGCACTTCCCGCCAATCGACGGGTCGTCAACGGCTCGGGCGCATCCTATGTGACCTTCACCAAGGGAGCGCACGCCGGTGCCGACCTGCAATTCACTGGGATCGGGTTCAATCTCGAGGTCAGTTTCAACAATGGAGCCACCTGGCTGCCGGTGGTTGAAGCCCACAACCGTGAAATTCACCACTGGCGGTACAAGAACTACTCCATGCCGATTCCTGCCGGGACCAAACGCGTGGACTTCCGCGGCGACGATCCGTACTCGGGTCATTGGCAGATCCAGGACATCTCGGTCTTGAGCCTCACCCCGCCATAGAGGGTTGACCACGGAACGCTACAAAGGAGCCTTCGACTTCGAGTTGAGGGGACCAAAGGTCCCGGTTCCGAAGGGGCTAGTCAATTCGGCGTGTTCGAGCCCGACGCATCTCGCCCGGGCCTCCAGAACGCCCTATGCATGGGGCCATTTGACGGTGACTAGCCATCTACGCCCTGCTGCGTTGGCGCAGCTCGTCCCAAAGAATGGTGCCTAAACAGGGATTATCGCGGTCAAGAACACGC
>Ga0316197_10001321_pt1 | contig 17750 bp, 15 predicted proteins | sample OudBiesiAoxic_MG_FD_204939 | JGI IMG/M metagenome (GOLD analysis project Ga0316197, IMG submission 204939) | Coastal sediment microbial communities from Oude Bieten Haven, Netherlands - site A oxic | ecosystem: Environmental > Aquatic > Marine > Coastal > Sediment | place: Netherlands... | reverse complement strand
AGGAGATTGTTTAGTAATAGGGATTGCGATTAAAAAAACTATAAATGTTAAAATGGCACAAAATATAAATGGATCAGGCAGATATTTTTGTATTAATATTACACATAAGTTCGTAAATTTTTCAAAAATATTTTTTTGTCTAATATTTACTTCTTTAGTTGCAGTTTTATTCATAGAATCTACTCCTTTTAAATTAAAAAATAATAAAAGATTTCAAATTCCTACGAAAAACTCTAAATTTTATGAAAACGGGTAGTAAGAACTCACCGGAAAAGTTCTGGCTAGACTAATTAGCGTAATTCGTAGTTAAACGTTGTTATTACATTACTCTTTTTGACCTCCCTTTAAGAACATTTTTTATAGAAAAATTGGATTCAGACCTCTTTTATTTAAAACATTAAGTAAAAAAAACTTTGAATTTAAATTAAATTATACTTAATATTTTATAAAGCCAGTACAAGTATACTCTATTATTTTCAAAAGTAAAGCAGATATTTCATTGTTTTTTATTTGATAATTACATTATGATTTTTATCTGTAGTGCTATCTTTTTGAGGTGATTTTATTAATAGTATTAAGTTCGTCAGAAAAAAGTAATGAGACCCCCTCTATTTAATAGATCATCTACCATTGCTAACCCTGATTCAGCTGAATAACCATAGTGTAAAGTGGGAAATACCGATCTCAATGATGCTTCTTGGAAGACCTTTGGAAAATAAGGGATTAATTAAAAAGCTCTCAAAAAGGCTTGCTTCCTATAATTTATAGGAAACAAGCCTTTTTGGGGAAAATAAGTTTTATTCTTCCAATAAAAAGCTACTGGGAAATCTTGTATTGTTTTGTAATAGACTAGATACAAGGATAAGAACTATACTATATTACTTTAGCTATGAGTAAATTCTCTTGTCTTATATTTTTTGAGAGTGACCTCTGAGTCTGACGGAAGAGCAAACAATGGTATAAACCTATCAAAACCTGTTAGGGTAAGAAAAAGAATACTAAATACTGCTATGACAGCCATTATATTAAACTTAATAAGGTCTATTGCCACGAAATTATGCAAGGGATATACGGCATTAGCTATACCAATGAAGAATCCAACGTATACATGCCAAGGAACAAGCTGAGAACCAAAAACTCCAAGAGCATCACTGAATGTAGCATTTCTCAGTCTGAGTTTTTCAATGGCTTCAGGGGATCCGTCTACATTTTTTTCAACAAGTTCTCTGATGATAGGTCCAACAGTAACTATCTGTGCCATCTCATCTGAAAGAGCTGCGTTACCAAGAATAGATAGTACACCATTGTAAAACATAAGCTGTCTAACATTTCTAGAGATTGTTACAACAAGAGTTGATAGTGGTTTGAATGCATCGATTCTTTTCATGATACCACCAAAAGCAGCAACCCACATCATCATAATGATAACCCATGAACCAGCATCAGCAAATCCACCTTCGATAAGTCCGATGAACTCATTGAATCCACCAATGGTACCTGCAAATGTTCCAAAGATATATGCAGACACAATACCTGAGAATAGACAAGCTAATGTAGGGAGACCTTTTATAGCAAGAATTAAAACTATAAGTAAAGGAATAATCATATATAATGGAACTCCCGTTTGAACTTGCTCAAGAAGAGTAACAGCTGAAGGTCTTTCATTAGCTAGTGCTGCCCATACTCCCTCAGGAATCTGTGAAATAGCTGTAGAAGCCTCGATAGAAACAGATGGAAGACCCATAAAGATAGCAACAATATAAAATGTAATAGCAGAGAATAGAAGAACTAAAGCTGACCAAACCCCTTGGTGCCTAATTCTTTTGATAACCTCTACTCCTTGGATACCAGAACTAACTACTGTAGTATCTGAGATAAGTCCAATATTGTCTCCGAAACACGCCCCCCCTGCAATAGAAGCAAGTGTAAGAACTATATTACCACCAAGAAGGTGACTTAACCAAAGGAAAATAGGGGCGGCGGCCGCAAATGTTCCCCAGCTAGTACCAGTAGCGATAGATAAGATAGATGAAACAAGAAGTGCCACAACGGCAACTGACTGAGCAGTAACTCCCATAGAAAGAGAGAGATTGATAATAGCAGCTCCTACTCCTGTAGACATAAATACTTCTGCCATGGCATAAGCAGCCATAAGAATAAAGAATACAATCTGCATCTCTTTTACATTGTCTATTCCTGCATCAAGAATTTCTTTGAAAGAAAGTTTCTCTGTGACAGTAGCTACAAATGCAGCGTAGATAGTAGCAATTGGGGCTACGATAAGTACATCAAATCCTAAGACCATCAGACTAGCCATTACAAATACTGGTGAAATCTTAAGTAATCCATTTAAATTCATTTAACATTACCTCCAGATAAAATTAAATTTCTCTTTTCATTTTATTTACTCCTTTTATAAATCAAATATTTTTATGTGAATTAGTGTTTTATTAAGGAGTTGGTTCTTTTTTGTTTAAAGTTTTCTATACCATCTCTCTTTTTACCATCTCTTCTACAATAAAGGTTGCTACGTCATCTGCATATTTTCCTGGTCCAAAACCAGCATCATAACCTAGTTCCTTGGCTAGTTCATGGGAAATCCTAGGACCTCCAGCAATAAGTACGACTTTATCTCTGATTCCTTCAGCTTCCATTAATTCTACTAAATGAGTCAAATTTTGAATGTGGATATTTTTTTGAGTAACTGTTTGAGAAACTAATAATGCATCAGCTTTTAATTCAATTGCTTTTTTTATAAACTCCTCATTTTCTACTTGAGATCCCAAGTTATAAGCTTCTATCCCTTTATATCTTTCAAGGCCGTAGTGACCAGCATACCCCTTCATATTCATAACAGCATCTATTCCTACTGTATGAGCGTCAGTTCCAGTACTAGCTCCTACGATAACTACTTCTCTTTTAATGTTTTCTTTAATAAAGTTTTGAACACCGTACATATCCATAGTTTCTATGTCTACTGTTTCTACATGAATTTCATCATAATTTACAGTATGATTTAATGATCCGTAGACTACATAAAATGAGAAGTGAGTGTCTAAAGCTCCATAATGAGAAACAGCTGGTTCAGATATTCCCATTTTTTTAGCTAATTCTTTGGCAGCTTCAGCACCTTTTTCATCAGCAGGAACTGGTAGAGTCAAACTAATCTGTACCTTTCCATCATTCATAGTATCCCCATAAGGTTTTAATTTTTTTAGGTCTAATGTAGTATCAAAACTTTTATCTTCAGTTGAATATAATCCTCCACTCATTATTTGTCACCCCCAATCATCAATTCCATAAATGGATTAAAGTATGTAGTGTCCTTTACAAATACTCCATTTAATCCTTTTCCACCATCAATAGGTCTCTTTATTCCTGCAAATTTACCTTTTTGTAGGGTATCAAACATCCCTGTAGCTTCGATCTCTTTGATTAGATCTCTACCTTTTTCAAGGACTTCTTTGGCACGATTTACAATTATTCCATCTTTTTTAAATGTTATTTCAGAACCGAAATCTTTCATATTTTTAAAGATATATTGGGCATTATCTATAGCCAACGCTCTATCAGACATAAATGGAGTATGGATAGCCTCAGTCATCATTCCCATGAGGTGAAGTCTTTGTCCAGTCATAATAGTTACCATATTAAAGAGAGCATCTTGTACATGTCCTTTGAAAATATCTCCAGTCATAAACTTTGTAGGAGGCATATACTTAAGTGGTGCCTTTGGAAATATTTCTCTAGCCATTTGAGCTTGAGATAGTTCTAGTAAGAATCCATTTTCTGTATCTGGATGAATCTCAAATGCATGTCCTAACCCTTGCTGTTCCTCAGGAAGATTAGCAAGAAGTGCAAATTGTTCATTTATAAATTGAGAAGCAAGGACCGTATGAGCTTCCTCTATGGCATCTGCTGTAGTAAGATAGTTATCTTCTCCAGTATTTATGATTACTCCTGCAAAACCATTTATTATTCTAGAAAAATATTGGTCTACAAATGTTCTCTTCATATTGATATCTCTAAATAAGATTCCATAAAGTGCATCGTTTAACATTACATCTAGTCTTTCAAATGCTCCCATGGCAGCGATCTCAGGCATACATAGACCAGAGCAGTAGTTACAAAGTCTGATATATCTACCTAATTCCTCTCCTACTTCATCTAGAGCTTTTCTCATTATTCTAAAGTTTTCTTGGGTCGCTAATGTCCCACCGAACCCTTCTGTACTGGCTCCAAAAGGTACGTAGTCTAATAAACTTTGACCTGTACTTCTGATAACTGCTATAATATCGGCTCCTTGTTTAGCAGCGGCTACAGCTTGAGTAACATCTTCATATATATTTCCAGTAGCAACGATAAGATATAGAAGTGGTCCTGTTTTATCTCCAAATCTTTCTAGATAAGATTCTCTATCCTTTCTGTTATTTGCAATTTTATCTGTATTTTCACGAGCGATTTTATCGATAGCTAATTTTATTTCAAATGCGTCATGGGTAGATATTTTTCCTAGATTTAATTCTCCATGAGATATCTTTTCAGCAATCTCTTGAGGAGAAAGACCTGTTTCTACCATGGCATTTCCAATATAGTGGGAAACTCCTAAAGTAAGGTTTCCTTCTTTTTCAATATGTTCTACAACTATATTTGGTAGCGGCACTTCAAATTTATCGATTCCGTCTATACCAAGTAAACGGCAAATTGTTCTTTCAACCGATACTGTAGAATGATCATCTATATAAGTCTGAACATCGATAGCGATATTTTTAGCTGATTTTCTGGCATCTGCCACTACATCCCAATCTAAGTGTAATTTTGAATCTTGCATATCTTTACCTCCATGACTTTCTTTTTGACCTCTTCCTTTCTATGGTTTCTCCTAAACTAGGAGAAACCTAGTTAAAAGTTTAGCTTTTTTCTCTCCTAGTTTAGGAGAGAAATTAAGAAAAAGTGAGGTCAAGGAAAGAGTTAGTATAATTTTTTTATTATGTTTTTTAAATTCTCATCGATCCCAATTAGTGTTGCGACATTGAGTGCATCCTTTGGAACTTCAAAGTTAGAATGAATTTTTTCTATGGAATAATCCATATGTTTTTGTATCAGAGAAATTGAATTTTGATTATTTAGATCAATCTTTCGTTTTAAGTTGTCAAAATCTATATTTTTTAATCCAACAACTTGATAATGAGGAGTCAAATCATCGACTACACCATCATAGTGAGTTGCCATGATTGAAAAACTATCAAAGTCTTTCATATAATTAGATAGTCCCTTTACAAATTTTTTACCTTCACTTGGGTTGGTGCCCCGGGCAAATTCATCTAGAGCAATAAATCCCTTGTCATAAGTTGTAAGACATCCTGTGATCTCCCTAAGTTTCATTATTTCTGCTCCAAAACTACTGAGTCCCTTAGATACATCTTGAATATCGTCGGATAAAAACTGTATAAAATTTAATATAGGTATAGTTGCATGATCTGAAAAAACATAAAACCCCATTTGGGCCAGGATGAGATTTAGGGTAAGAGTTTTTAAAATAACACTTTTTCCTCCCATATTAGCTCCTGTTAAGATGGTATTACCATTTTTTAATAGGATATCTAATTTTTGAAATTCTTGATTTTTTACCTTTAAAGTTTCTAAAATTTCTGGATTAAACATCCCGATAAATTCGATATGTTCACCTATTGTAGGCCTATTGGCACCATATTTTATGGCAAGTTTTGCTTTAGCCAAGGTAAAATCAATATTCTTAATTTTATTGATATCTATAAGGATATCATCGGTATAAGAGATTAATTTTTTACTTATATCTATTTTGACTTTAGATTCTTCACAATTTTCTAAAACAACGATCTCTCTTCTTTCCTCTTTTAATTTTATCTGTAGTTCATTATCTGAAGTTGAAAAAATTAATTTTTCAATTTTTGATTTTTTATTTCTAATATCTTTTAATTTTTCTGAGTACTCGTTATAGATATGAAAGGTAGGTATTTTTTTGGCTCCTGGATCTAAAACATCTATAATAGAACTTAGGTCAACAAGATGAAAACCTTTTGAAAATATATTATTTGAAATACTTTTAATTTCCATAAAGATCATAGTATTTATTTTTAATTCAAATAACTCGACCTCATCTAAAATTTTTCCTTTTTGAAGATTTAAAACTATATTGGATATATTTTTTAACTTCATAAGTAGAAGTTCTATCTTTTGAATCTCTTTTTTATTATTTTGGCATCTTTTTATAAAAAATCCCAAATGATCAAAAATTTCTTTTAAAGTTTTAGAATCTTCTATAGGAGCAATATCTCTTTTTTTTTGGTTACCATATGGAGATATTGTAGTCAGATTATTTATGATATATTCTAACCCAATTTTTTCTCTGTTTTTAAGATCAAGGTATCTCATAATAGTCCTCCTACAACATCTATAACATCTATATCTATAGATGTTTTTAATAGTTCACAAAATTTCTCACTTTCAAATGAATAACCATAAGGGGATGTAGGATTACAGGTCAAACATAGAAGGTTAATGCTGTCTAAAACCTCTAAGTTGACTGGTATCATAGATAATTTATGATAGAGATTAGAATCTATAAAAATCTTTGTTCCATCTTCTATGATGATTGTAAAACTTTTAAACAACTCTCTATTTTGTATGATAGATTCTATTAGTCCCTTAGAAACAGCACCACCTAAAACTAAAAATTTATGATTAGGTTTGACTGCGTCTACTATTTCCCTATGGGAATTAAGGGAGGTAGGGAGATCTAAGACCTCTATATTTGACTCTGTATCTATAAATCCAATCCTTCCCTTTTTTAATATTATTTTGGTTAAATCTGCTATTTTTTCAGAGCATTTTGGTAATTTCAACATTTTTACATTGTGACTACTTTCCTCTACTACCTTTGTAAGATCAGGAGAAAAACTAGCTCCAGTGGCCAATATAGTGGCTTCTGAAACTAAATTTCCTGCACTGCCTTTTCGACTCAGTGCACCATCAATGAGGACTAAGTCACATCCAAAACCTAACATAAGATCTCTGACCTTTATGAGGGCTGAATTGTAGGAGGGACCAGCCACATCTACAAATCCATTGCTGAGAGCCTTCATAATTATTATTTCACCCATAGGAGTCGAGATTCCTGTTGTAGCTAAAATTTCTTTTGTTATATCACATTTACAGAGTAAATTTTTAGCTGTAGCAACGATACTACCTTTCTCCACATAAATTTTAGGTTTATGTGTGTTGGTTACCTTGTCACAATCCTCCCCATCACGTCCAATAGAAGTAAGACCGACAACTTTAGTTCCCTTTAAATTTTTTAATATATAATTTAAAGTGGTAGTTTTCCCTGAATTTTTTTCCATCCCTATAATAGACACACTATTATAGGGAAAAAGGGAAGTGATGATTTTTTTAGTGTTCATTTCTAATATGTCTATCTAGTACTTTAGGTTCGATTGCCAGTTGTTTACCATCTAAAAGTTTAGCTATTCCAATGTGTTGTTTTTCTTCTTGACAATGTTTACAGTTACATACGTCTTCATATGGTTTAGGTTCTGTATATGTTGTGATAACTCCTTCAAAGTTTCTAAGAACAACTCTTTTTGGACTTTGAGAGATAATATATTGCGGCATAACTGGAGTTTTACCTCCGCCACCAGGAGCGTCTACAACAAATGTTGGGATTGCGTATCCAGATGTATGTCCACGAAGACCTTCAATGATCTCAATTCCTTTTGATACAGGAGTTCTAAAGTGCTCTAATCCTACTGATAGATCACATTGGTAGATATAGTAAGGTCTTACTCTTATAGCGACTAAGTCTTGTACTAATTCTTTCATGATATGAGTACAGTCATTTATCCCTCTAAGTAAAACAGATTGATTTCCTAATGGAATACCAGCATCAGCCATTAATTCACACGCAGCTTTAGAAGCAGATGTGATCTCATCTGAGTGATTGAAATGAGTATTTAACCAAATTGGATGGTATTTTTTTATCATATTTACGAGTTCAGGAGTAATTCTTTGAGGTAGTACAACTGGAGTTCTAGATCCTATTCTCACAATCTGTACATGTGGAATAGCTCTCAGTCTTTTGATGATATATTCTAATTTTTCATCTGAAATAAGTAAAGCGTCTCCTCCAGAAAGTAATACATCTCTGATTACAGGAGTTTTAGCGATATAATCGATAGCAGTATCTATCTTGTCCATTCCCAAAGCAGCATCTGTCTGACCTGCAAATCTTCTTCTAGTACAATGTCTACAATACATAGAACACATATCTGTAACTAATAATAATACTCTATCAGGATATCTATGAGTAAGTCCTGGAACTGGTGAATCTTCATCCTCATGTAGAGGATCATCTAGATCAGCATCAGCTTTGTGTACTTCAGCAGCTGTAGGGATAGCCTGTTGTCTTACAGGACATTTTGGATTTGTTGGATCGATCAAAGTTAAATAATATGGAGTGATTCCCATTCTAAGGATAGAGTTAGCTGTTCTTACTCCTTCTTCCTCTTCTGGTGTTAGGTCAAAATATTTTTTTAAATCTTCTAAAGTTTCAATTCTATTTCTTACTTGCCAGTGCCAGTCGTTCCATTGCTCGTCACTTACATTTGGAAATAATTCTTTTTTTCTTCTTTCGTAGTTTAAATTAATCATATTTTTTATCCTCCCTCTCTCTATTTTTTATACATATAATTTTTCAAATAAATTCCTAATAGTTTTAGATTCACGTATGATACCTAATGTAAGGTCAGCATGACCCTTAGCATATCCATTTCCTACGATCATTTGTACGTCTTTTCCGACACCTTCAGCTCCTAAAGCTGCCTTTGTAAATGATGTTGCCATAGAGAAAAAATAAACTACCCCATCATCTTTAGTAATAAGGATAGATGACATCTCTGTATTAGCTACATTTACATTATTAATAACTACGTCACACATATCTTCCCCTGTGATCTCTTTTACTTTTTCATAAACTTCAACAGGTTTAGTAGCGTCTGCAATAATTACATGGTGAGCTAGTTTCATATCTAGTATTCTTTTTGCATTTTCTTCACTGTATTCAATTACTATAACTTTACCAGAATCTCCAGCATTTACCATGGCTTGATAAGCACATAAAACACCAGATTTTCCACCTCCACCGATAATACAAACAGTGTCACCCTCTTTAACTAATCTTTCTACTTGTGCAGGGGCACCAGCTACATCTAGTGCAGCTAAAGCTAGTTTTTCAGGAATATCTGTAGGTAAAACAGAATAGATTCCAGTTTCAAATAAAATAGCCTGTCCATCTATATCAACTTGGTCGTTGGATACATTTACATTATTGATCTTATTAATTTTTAATGGTGTAAGGGACAATGAAACTAAAGTAGCTAACTTATCTCCTACTTTTAAAGTTTTATCAGGGAAATCAGAACCGATCTCTTTAACAACACCGATTAACATTCCTCCAGATCCAGTTACTGGATTTTGCATCTTCCCTCTTTCTCCTACAATCTCATTGATCATAGCAGTCATCTTATCTATATCTTTATTGCATGCATCCTTTATTTGTGTAAATGATGCAGAATCAATGTTTAATGTCATTACATCGAGTAATAACTCATTATTTTTAATCTTCATTGTGTTATCAATTTTTATTGCAGCTTGTGGCATAGTTCCCATAGGTTCTATTACTCTGTGTGTTCCAAATGGACATCCTTTTATCATTTGTTACCCTCCTTATAATCCTAATATAGCTCTTGCTTCTGCTGGTGTGGCTATTTGTCTTCCCAGTTCCTTTGCAATCCTTACGACTTTGGATACTAATACACCGTTAGATTCAGCTAATACACCTTTTTCTAAATAGATATTATCTTCAAAACCAACCCTTACATGACCGCCACTTATGATTGCTGCTGTAGCGAGTGGAAATTCAAATCTTCCAAGACCGGCAACTGAATAAGTAGAGCCACAAGGTAAACTGTCTCTTAAAAATAAAAAGTCTCTTAGGTCTCCCCCGATCCCTCCATTAACTCCCATTACAAAGCTAAAATGCATAGGAGATTTTATGAATCCTTTTTTATTTAATCTGATAGCCATCTCAATCATAGATTTATCAAAGCATTCTAATTCAGGTTTTACATTTCTTTCTATCATCTTTTCACCGAATTCTTTTATGGTGTTTTCTGTATTGGTAAAAACTTCGTCTCCACCAAAATTTAAAGTACCACAATCTAATGTTGCCATCTCAGGATATAATTCTGTAGGTTGTAATCTCTCTTCGTTGGTCATCCCTACAGCTCCCCCAGTAGATGGTTGGACAATAACGTCTGGACACTTTTCTTTTATGGCATCTATACATAGTTTAAATCTTTCTTTTGATTGGGTAGGAGTACCATCATCTTCTCTTACATGAAGATGTATAATACTAGCTCCCTCTATATATGCTCCGTATGCTTGCTCTACAATTTCTTCTACAGTATAAGGAACGTTAGGGTTGTGCTCCTTAGTAACTTCTGCTCCACATATGGCAGCTGTTATGATTAACTTTTCCATATATTGCCTCCCTTTTTTATTTTCTAAGAAAGTATAAATTAACTTTAAAAATTTAAATTACGCTTATCTGGGCAAAGCGTTACGTTTTTAATTTCTTTGTTTATCTTTAGGTGTAACGCAAGTTCCAGTGGCTTTACAAACAACAATTGGGTTTTCTAAGACCTCACATGCAGAATCACTGATATCAATTCTAGGAATGATAACCTTTCTTGCTTCAAAAACCATCCTTCTAGATGTGTTCCCAACTTTTTCTATATAACCTACAGCTTCGATGAAATCTCCTGCGTATACTGGAGCCATAAACTCAACATTGTCATAGGCTTTAAATAATCCCTCGTCACCATCTTGTCTAATGAGAAGTTCGGTAGCTACATCTCCAAATAAACCTAACATTCTAGCACCATCTACTAAATTACCCCCATAATGAGCATCGTGGGTACTCATCCTCAATCTAATCATTACTTCTTTCATAACTCATTCCCCCTTTTATTATTATGTAGGAAATTATAAAATTTATAGAATAAATAAAAAATATAAAAACCTAAATTATGTTTGTTTGGATGCAACGTCACATTGCTTTTTTATTTTTTTGCATCAAAAAAACACCTATCTATGACTTCAGACAGAAAATTACCAAGAACTAAAAAGAAATAGCTCTCCACAACTAAAGTTGTGACAGTCAAGATGGATTTTCCCACATTAACCAAGGTTAGTTTGTTAGTTCCAACCTTTCGGCAATTAAGTCCTTCACTCCTAAACTCTTTAGATCTTACGATCTGCTGAATATAAAAGTTACCACAATAAATGCTCCTCTATTATATATTTGATTTATGTTACCTATCTAAAAAAATGAAAACTCATTCATAGATTCGTTCTAATACATTTTTACTATATAAAGAACACAAAGTCAAGTGAAAAAAATAATTTTATCTTTGAAAGGTAGGGTAGAAAGGAATAGGACTCTATGGGAGTATTTATTTATTTGTTTATCTAATTGATAAACTTATTTTTCAAAGGTTAACTTTATCAAGGAAAAACTAAAAATAGGACGATAATAAAGCTATTTATTAAAATAAAAAAAAACATTTATTATATTTAAAATGAATAGTTATCATAATAAAGTTATATGTGTATAATTAAATTTTTTTAATCATAACAACCTATGGAAATGAAAAATATAAATTTAATAAAAGAGGAAGTTTGTTAAAATCATGAAATAAAGAATAAAGAATAAATATTTTTTAGGAGGAGGTCATATGTATAAACCAAAGAGTATATATACAAAAATAGCTTTAGAAACTATAGTAGCTGAATTAGGTTTAGGTGAAAAAAATCAAGGAGAAGAAGAGAAATATCAAGGAATGCAAGAATTGATGGTAAAAAAATCTTGTTTTGTTACTCTGTACAAAGAAAATGAACTAAGGGGATGTATAGGAACCATGATACCATACCGAGAAAATTTATTAGAGGAAATAAGAGGAAGTGCTGTTTCAGCAGCTTTTAATGATCCTAGGTTTGAACCATTAAAAAAAGATGAATTAGAAGAGATAAAAATTTCGGTAGATGTCCTTTCTCCTATGGAGGAGGTAGAAGATATAAAAGAATTAGATCCTAAGAAATACGGTATATTAATCAGTGATGGAAGGGCTCAAGGGGTACTTTTACCAGATTTAGAGGGAGTAGATAGTGTAGAGCAGCAGATAGAGATAGCTATGAATAAAGCTGGAATAACTCGTAAACCTGGATTGGTTATAAAAAAATTTACTGTGAAAAGGTATAGGTGAGAAGATGAGAGAAGCTTTGTTTTATAAGAGGTTAGGGGATAAAAAAATAATCTGTGAACTGTGTCCTCATAGGTGTACCTTAGAGGAAGGGCATATTGGAAGATGTGGGGTAAGAGAAAATATAGGTGGAACTTTAATAGTTAAAAATTATGGGATGATTTCAGCTGTTAATATAGATCCCATTGAAAAAAAACCATTTTATCATTTTTATCCAGGAGAAGAGGTTTTATCTATTGGAAGTATAGGATGTAATATGAATTGTGCCTATTGTCAAAATTATGAAATAGCCAAAGAATTTAAAGGGGTACCAACTAAAGAATATACATATGAAGATATATTGAGAAACTTTAAAGGCTTTGGAGTGGCATTTACCTATAATGAACCTACTATTTGGTATGAATTTATGTTAGATGTGGCAAAATTAGCTAAATGTTGTTCTAAAAAAACTATGATGATAACTAATGGATTTATAGAGAAGGAGCCTTTGTTAGAATTAACTTCATATATAGATGGATTTAGTGTGGATTTAAAAGGTTTTACAGAAGAAGTTTATTCTAAATTAGGCGGAACTTTAGAAGGGGTCAAAGATGCCCTAAAAGTGATAGTAGGTAGAAAAAAACACTTAGAGATAGAGTTTTTATTGGTACCTGAATTAAATGATGATAGGAAGAAATTTGAAGATATGGTCAAGTGGATAAGGGATGAATTAGGGTCAGATATTGTTTTACATATAAATGGATATTATCCTAATTATAAGCTAAAGACTCCAGCAACAGAAAAAAAACTCCTTTTAGAATTTTATGAGATAGCTAAAAAACATTTAAACTATGTATATATAGGAAATGTAGGTATAGATTTTGATACAGTTTGCAGTTGTGGGAATTTACTTATTCAAAGGAATGGATGGAATATAGAGATGGTAGGATTAACTGAGGATGGCAAGTGCAAAAAATGTGGAGAAAAGGTAGTGGAAAGAGGAGGCAGTTATGAAAAAAAGGGAGGAGTTTGTAAAAGGTAAATTTTATCCTGCTAAAAAGGAAAATATAGAAAAAATGATTGAAAATTTCTTGGAAGTGGAATCTCCTAAAAAAATAGGTGATGAAATCTTAGGAGGGATAGTTCCTCATGCAGGTTATGAATTTTCTGGACCGTCTGCAGTTCATTTTTTTGATGTATTGAAAGGAAAAGATATAGATACTGTAGTCATAGTAAATCCAAGCCATACAGGATATGGAGGAGATATAAGTTTAGATACAAATGAGGTGTGGAAATCTCCCATGGGAGACTTAGAGGTTGACGTTGAGTTTGAAAAAGAATTAGATCTATCGTATTCGGAAAATGCACATAAATATGAACACTCTGGAGAGGTCATGCTGCCCTTTTTAAAATATTTTATAGAAAGTGAATTTAAAATAATTCCTATTACCATGAAGATTCAAACTTATAAAAATGCAAAATATTTGGCTGGAAAAATATATGAAACTGCTAAAAAACAAGGAAAAAGGATTCTGGTAATAGCATCTTCTGATTTTTCTCACTATGTAAAAAGAGAGTTGGGATATAAATTAGATCAATTAGCTATAGATAAAATAATGAAATTTGATAGCCAAGGGTTTGAAGAGGTAGTAAAAGAATACAATTTAACTATATGTGGGTACGGGCCTATTATGACAATTTTAGAGTATAGTAAGTTGGTGGCTGATGATTCTAAGATAGAAATTTTGAGAAGGGGCGATTCAGGGGAAAATTACCCTATGGAAGAAGTTGTAGATTATATAACTTTTGTAGTCTATAAATAATGGGTTGTATTTGTCTAGATTTAATATCACGTTGCTTTTTTAGTGGAATTATTAAAATATGTTAAAATAGAAAAAAATGACAAATTTAATCTAGAATTCATGACATACATATATGAATATACTTAGAACTATATGTTTTGAGTATGTTTTATTGGGCTTGAAGTTTTATAATAGAACAAAAAGGGGTGTAATAATACTCTTTAATGATTAATGTATATATAATAAATATATTTAATAGTTATTGTGATAAATTGAATAAATACTTCTTGACGTAGAATAAATAATGATATATAATATGTATATAAAATTAAATTATTATTTATTTAAAATATATTAGGAGGGGTGTAAATGAAATTATTTTTTAAAAATTTAAACGAGACAAAGATAATTATGGAGAATATGGTTTCTTTCAAAAAAGAAAATGGAGCATTTATTGTGAAAAGCTTTAAAGGTAATGAAAAAGTGATAGCGGGAAAAGTAATAGAGATGACAAACTCAAAATTAGTAATTGAAGGAAGTTCAGTTAGAGAAACATATAGATTAGCACCACTTAATTTCTAAAATTATATAAACTTTTATTAAACACGGGATATCCGTGTTTTTTTTGTGATCAATACAAATTTACTGAAATAGCATATAAAATTTGATTTTGTTGACAAAACTAAAAACTAAAGGTATAATACACGACGTAATATAAAATTAAATACATTGTTTGACTTGAAATAGTCGATTCAATGGTGCTGTGAGAGTGTCGTTAGGCAAGAATTGTCCATCTCATTGGTGCTACAGGAGTATCATTAAGCTAAAGCTCATCCTGTGAATTGATATTTGAAGTTGAACCTTTAGGGGTCGACTTTTTAATGTTGACCTTTTTTTATTGTATTTTATTTATTTTTAGGAGGAAGAGATGAAGAGAAGTTTTTATAAAACGTTACTTATATTGGCGTTGCCAATAACAATTCAAAGCTTAATATTGGCATCTGTAAATATGGCAGATGTATTTATGATAGGGAAATTAGGAGGAATGCAGGTAGCATCCTTAGGTTTAGCTAATCAAATAGTATTTTTGATGACGACATTTATAATGGGTGTAAATAGTGGAGCTGCTATATTTATTGCTCAGTATCATGGAAAAAAAGATTATTCCAAAGTAAAATATATCGTATCTATATCTACTATATTAAGTATATTGATGGCTATATTTTTTTGGTTTATTTCGTATATTACACCAGAGTATATCATGGGACTTTATACAAAAGATCCATTGGTTATAGAGACAGCTTCAAAATATCTTAAGGTGGTAGCTTGGTCATATGTAGCTTCGGCTATCTCATTTTCATTTTCGATATTACTCAGAGGATTAGGAGAGAGTCAGTTACCTATGCTGACAAGCTTTTTATCATTAGTAGTAAATATTGTACTAAACTACTTACTAATATTTGGTAATTATGGATTTCCAGAATTAGGAGTAGAAGGTGCCGCGTTAGCCACATCTATAGCTCGTGGGATAGAGTGTATAGTGGTAGTAGGAGTTATCTATAAAAGAAAATACTCAATAGCTATAAAGTTAAGAGAATTCTTCTGTTTTGACATAGTTGTATTAAAGTTGTTTATTGTAACTGCAGGAGCCGTTATTGTAAATGATATATTATGGGCATTGGGACAGACTGTGTATAGTGCTATTTATGGAAGGATAGGAACAGAATCCTTGGCTGCAATAAACATAGAAAATAGTTTTGAGAGGTTAGCAGTAGTAGGAGTAATTGGATTTGCCAATGCAGCTACAGTAATGATAGCTCATAAAATAGGACAAGGAAAATCAGAGGAAGCCTATTCTGATGGGAAGAAATTTTATAAAGTATCATTTGGGTTAGCACTTCTTTTGGCAATCCCTTTAGGACTATTCTCTTCTAAATTAGTTGGGATGTATAATGTAGATGAAAATGTATTGAAATTAGGTAAATATACGTTGATAGCATTTTGTATATCTTTCCCATTTAAGGCTCTCAGTATGACTAAGATGGTTGGAGTATTAAGAGGTGGAGGAGATACGAAATTCGCCATGGGAATAAATCTTGTAGCTCTATGGATGGTAGGAATACCTGGTGCAATATTTGCAGCGTTTTATTTAGGCCTTCCTATATATATAGTATACTTAGCTACCTTAGCAGAGGAGTTTGTACGTATAGCAATTGGAATGAGAAGGTTTGTAAGTAAAAGATGGATAAATAAACTAGCATAAAAGATAAAGTATAAAAATAGGCAGCGATTAGCTGCCTATTTTTATACTATTTGTTTGAGTTATAGTTTTTAAATATTATTTTTGAAAATTATATATCTTTAGGAAGAGCTTTATTTAAAACTACTCCTACAATGGCAGCTACTGCTAAACCAGATAGAGAGATTGTTCCCCATAAAACTACATTACTGATAGCTATTCCTAAAACAAAGATAAGTGATGCAATAATTAAATTTCTTGAGTGAGCAAAATCTAATTTAGCTTCAATTAATGTTCTTACTCCTACACTTGAGATCATTCCGAATAAAATAATAGATATTCCTCCCATAACAGGAGTAGGGATTGTCTGTAAAACAGCACCAAATTTACCTATAAATGATAGTGCAATTGCATATACAGCTGCGATTCTAAGTACAGCAGGATCATATACCTTTGTAACGGCTAAGACACCCGTGTTCTCACCATAAGTTGTGTTAGCTGGTCCACCGATTAATCCAGCGAAAAGTGTAGCAATTCCATCTCCTAACATAGTTCTATGGATTCCAGGTTCTTCGAAGAAGTCTTTTCCAACAACAGCACCGTTAGTTGTGATATCTCCAATATGTTCTATAAATACTACTAGAGCTATAGGAGCTATTGCAATAACAGATGTCCATGAAAACTTAGGTAGAGTTGTAAGGTCTTTTAAAGCACTGTCTGTAAATCCGATCCATTTAGCATTTGCAATAGGGGTAAAATCTACCAGTCCAAATAGAACTGCTAAGGTATATCCAACCATAACTGAAACAAGGATAGGAACTAATCTAAAGAAAGATTTTTCTAAAACAGAGATTATTACCATAGTAGCCACTACAACCAGAGCAATAATTAAACCTTTTAATTCAAATTTACCATTAGTATATCCAATCATATTCAGAGCAACTGGACTCATTCTAAGACCGATTACCATGATGATAGGTCCAACAACTATTGGAGGGAAAAATGATTTTACTTTTTCAACACCAAATACTTTGATAGTTAGAGCCATTAAAATATAGATAAACCCTGCTGAGATAACTCCTGCCTTTACAGCACCGATACCGTCATGCTTTAGAACTAAAGAGATAGCTCCAATAAATGCAAAACTAGATCCTAAAAATACAGGTACAATTTTCTTTGTACAAAAGTGAAATAATAGTGTACCTCCACCAGCAGCTAATAGTGCGATAGATGGGTTTAGTCCAGTTAAAAATGGTACCAATACAGTAGCTCCAAACATAGCTAGTACATGTTGTAACCCCAATAAATATTTTGTTTTTCCATTAATCTTATGCATTTTTTTCTCAATCCTCCTAATTTTTTTTCAAAAAA
>Ga0316197_10001320_pt1 | contig 17759 bp, 12 predicted proteins | sample OudBiesiAoxic_MG_FD_204939 | JGI IMG/M metagenome (GOLD analysis project Ga0316197, IMG submission 204939) | Coastal sediment microbial communities from Oude Bieten Haven, Netherlands - site A oxic | ecosystem: Environmental > Aquatic > Marine > Coastal > Sediment | place: Netherlands... | reverse complement strand
TGCTTTTTCAAGTACAGGGCCGGATGTTGTTTTAATACTTACGTGTAATTCGTTGGCAACGATATTTGCAAGCGTGGTTTTACCAAGCCCTGGTGGGCCAAATATTAATAAATGATCGAGCGCTTCGCCACGGGTTCGGGCAGCTTCAATAAAAATTTCCATTTGCTGCTTAACATGAGGCTGGCCTCTGTAGTCGGCTAAAAGTTTTGGTCTTATTGCACGATCTATAGAGTCTTCATTTGTTTTTTCAGTCGCATCAATTAAGCGATCCGCTTCAATCATGGGTTACTCACAACATTGATTTTAAAGATTCTCTAATAAGAACCTCAGTAGACATATCGGGTTTGCTTATCGATTTTACTGCTTTTTGAGCTTGTGGCAATTTATAACCTAATGCAAGCAGTGCCGATACGGCATCATCGGCTGCGTTATTAGCTATTGTCGCATCGCTCATTGGCTCTATTACTGCGCTGTCGCTAAATGGCGTAAATAAATCATTACCCCAATCTTTTAATCTGTCTTTCATTTCGAGTACTAAACGCTCGGCTGTTTTTTTACCTACACCCGGTAATTTAACTAGCGATGTTGAGTCTTCGTTATTTACACAGCTTACAAATTGCTTTGCCGACATACCCGATAAAATAGCTAAGCCAAGTTTTGGACCAACGCCATTTGCTTTTAATAGCTCTCTAAATAAGGCACGCTCAACTTTATTATTAAAACCAAATAATAACTGAGCATCTTCGCGCACTACAAAGTGCGTATAAACAATCGCGTTTTCACCAATTTTTGGTAAATCGTAAAAACAGGTCATTGGCATTTGTACTTCGTAACCTACACCACTTACTTCGAGTAAGATTTCTGGTGGCTGTTTTTCGACTAAAATACCATTTAAGCGGCCTATCATAGTTATTTCCTTAAACGTCCTCTAACGGTTTTGCTTGCGCTACCCGCTAGTTTAATTAAATTTTGTTCTGAGTGGGCGTGGCAAATCGCAATAGCGAGTGCATCAGCTGCATCGGCCTGTGGCGTACCGGGTAGTTTTAAAATATTCTTTACCATGTGTTGCACTTGTGTTTTATCAGCGCCACCGTTTCCTACTACCGCTTGCTTAATTTGCCTAGCTGAGTATTCAAATACGGGTAAGTCGGCCATTGCAGCGCCAACAATCGCGGCGCCTCTAGCTTGGCCTAGTTTTAAAGCTGAATCGGGGTTATGCGCCATAAATACTTTTTCAATGGCAAAGGTTTCTGGCGAAAACTGCTCAATAAGCTGTGTAATGCCTTGGTAAATCATTTTAAGCCTAACCGGAAAAGGATGATCGGCTAACTTAATACAGCCACTGCCTAAGTATGTAAATTTAGAACCTTGGTGGGCAACAACGCCATATCCGGTCAAACGTGAACCAGGATCGATCCCTAAAATAATGGCCAAACTTGCATTCTCATTATTGTTATTTTTAAATTACGCTAATAATGCCAGAGCACTGTATAAATTACCAGTACAAAGAAAAACAAAAATGCCCATGTGTTAGATGGGCATTTGAAGGTGCATGTTAGTTTAAGCTTACCCTAGGGCACGTACTAATCCTTGAGTGTTTTGTTTAAGTGTTCGGGCAATCATTAAATAGCCTAAACCTGCTACAAATACACCGCCCGCTACCGGCCCAATAATCCATATATGTGGGTGTAGCTTACCGGCTAAATCAAACATTTGTTGCTGCACAATTAAAAGCGCTATATCACTAAAAAATGCAGCGACTAAACCGGCTAAACCACCGAGTAATAAAAACTCATACAGGGTCGCGTTTTTAATTAATCGGCTTTTAGCGCCAAGCGTTCGCAGTATTACAATTTCTTGCATACGTTCACCCAAACTAGCTTGCACTTGCGATATAAGTACAAGCGCCCCACACAGCACAACAATAGCCAGTACAAAGCCAATGGCGAGAGAGACTTGCGAAATAGTTGTTTGTATTTGCTTAACAAAATTATCAATGTCAATGGCTGTAATAGTTGGGTAAGTGCGCAGTAACTGGCTAAAGTCACGCTTTTGCTCTGGGTTTATGCGTACCGACGAAATATACGTTGCAGGAAAATCTGCAAGTACATCGGGGCTTAAAATAATAAAAAAGTTAGGTTTAAGCGTGGCCCAATTAACTTTACGAACACTGGTAATTTTAGCGTCGAACGACTGCGAACCAATTAAAAATGTAAGCGTATCGCCTATTTCAACATCTAAACGCTCAAGCATCGACTCCTCTACTGAGGCTTCGGCTATTGCATTTTCACCAAACCACGCGCCTTGTGTTACTTCGTTTTGATCAGGCACATCTTTAAGCCATGTAAGGTTTAGCTCACGGCCAATACCTGCTCGTGCTTCTTCGTCTTTTTTCTCATTATCTTGAAGTGATACAGAACGTGCTACCAACTCGCCGTTCACCGCATTTACGCGCCCACGAATAGTTGGATAAAACTCTGATACCTGAATATCTTTTTGAGCTAAATATTCATTAATTGGCTCAAGCTCATTTTGCGTAATATTAACTAAAAACGCATTAGGCGCATCGTTTGGCAGTTGCGACTGCCAATCAGATATCATGTCGTTTTTAAGTACCACTAAAAACAGCAGTAATTTAATCGCTAACGAAAAGCTAATTAACTGCACTGCATTTACGTTTGCACGTTTTTGAATAGAGGCAATTGCAAGCGACCAACTGTTACCTGGCTTTAAGCCAAGCTTTCGGCCGCCACCAAATATCAATTTAGATACTAAAAACAGCACACCAATTAGTGCAAGTGTTGAGGCAAACAAAATAAGCGTTATTTTTATGTTGTTACTAAACAACCACATTAATAAAAACACAGTTAGTGCACTCATACCTAAATGCACACGACTTACTGCTAACTTGTCCCCTAAGTTGCGACGCAGTACTCTAAGCGGTGGAATATCAAATAAATCAAACAACGGTTTAATAGAAAACATAACAGCACAAATTACGCCAGTACTAATAGCCACCAGCCACGGCTTAAAACCACCTAAAGGTAGCTCTGTGCCCATACTTTTTGATAAGTAACTTGTTGCTATTTCTTGCAAGCCATAACCAATTAATAGCCCAATACTTACCGCCATTGCACACACAAGCAATAAATGAAGCATGTATATTTTGCGGATCATGGAGCGACTACCGCCCAATGTTTTCATCATTGCTACTGGGTCGTATTGACGTTCACAATAACGTTTTGCTGAAACAGCTATAGCCACTGCTGCTAAAATAATACCCAATAGGCCGGCAAGTAATAAAAAGCTCTCTGCGCGGTTTAAGCTGTTTGAAATAGGTGATTGGCGGTCTTTAACGCCGTACCATTGCTGGTTTTCTTTTATTTGTGGTTTAAGCCACTCATAAAAGCTATTTATATCGGCCTCACTACCGGCATAAAGTTGGCGGTAATAAACTCGGCTACCCGGTTGCACAACTTCGGTTTTTGCCACATCATCAATATTAATAAGCACACGGCGGCTGCTCGAAAATACATTAAATGGCGCATCGGGCTCTTCTACAATAACTTTTGAAACATTAAATAATGCAGCGCCAAGCTCTACCTGCGCGCCTATATCAATATTTAAACTGTAAAATACCGACTCGCTTAGCCACACATTACCAGGCGTTGGTCCGCTATTAGCAACCTTAGTTTCACCTGTTAAGGTATCTTTAACTTTTAACTGCCCTTTTAACGGGTACGCATTAGATGCTGCTTTTACTGAGCTAAACTGCATTTCATCATCGGCAAACAACATAGTGTCGAAATACACCATTTGTGCCGTTTTTAAATTTTGGCTTTGTGCTTGAGTAATAAAGGCCGTATCAAGCACATGATCACTGGCAAGAACACGGTCTGCTGCAATAAATGCACTACTTTTTTGTGCAATACTTTGCCCTATTCGCTCAGTAACCATCGACAGTGTAAGCACGGTTAACACAGCAAGTGCAATAGCCGCGCTTATAACGGTTAACTCACCACGGCGAAATTCTCGCGAAAATAACTTAAGCGCTAACTTAACCCACATCGGCAACGTCCTCTACTTCGCTTTTTACCAGTAAACCCGCTTCTATTTGAATAATATGCTCACATTTTTGTGCAAGCCCTTCATCGTGAGTAACTAAAATAAGCGTAGTGCCATGTTGAGTGTTTAAATCAAATAATAAGGATTCAATCATTTTACCGTTTTTGCTGTCTAAGTTAGCCGAAGGCTCATCAGCAAACAGTATTTTAGGTGTACCAATAAAAGCACGCGCAATAGCAACACGTTGTTGCTCACCGCCAGAGAGTTGCGACGGGTAATGATCAATTCGATGGCTCAAACCTACTTTTTCAAGTAAGGCAATTGCTTGCTCTTTCGCATCACTTTCGCCAGCAAGCTCTGCAGGTAACATAACGTTTTCAAGTGCCGTTAAGCTTTGTACTAACATAAATGACTGGAACACAAATCCAATTTTAGCCGCGCGCAGTGCAGCACGCTCTTCTTCATCTAAATTGTGTAATGGCTCACCATCTAAAAATATTTCGCCGCTGCTTGCTGTATCCAGCCCTGCTAATAAACTGAGTAACGTTGATTTACCAGAGCCCGACGTGCCAACAATAGCAACAGACTCGCCATGCTTGACATTAAAGCTGATGTCGCTGAGGATGGGCAGCTCACCTTCAAAGGTAGAGACTACTTTAGACAAACCATTAACTTGTATTATATTTAATTGAGAAAGCGCTGACATATGACTCATTCAATCCTACGTTTAGTATTCATTTTATTTTTAGTTATCAAACCGCTGAGTGCAGCAGCCAACAACACGATTTTAATACTCGGTGACAGTTTAAGTGCAGCCTACGGACTTCAACAAGAAGAAGGCTGGGTAAAATTGTTACAAGATAAATACGATGACGAACAAACCGACATTGAACTTATCAACGCCAGTATTAGTGGCGAAACATCTGGAGGCGCCCTACGTCGTTTAGATGCATTGCTTGAGCAATACGAACCCTCTCATGTACTTATTGAGCTAGGTGCTAACGACGGTTTACGTGGTTTTCCAGTTAAAAAAATGCAAGCTAACTTAACGTCTCTTATTCAAAAAAGCCAAGCAGCTAATGCGATGACCGCCTTAATGGAGATTTACATTCCCCCTAATTACGGTCCGCGTTATAGCAAAATGTTTACAGACACTTTTACAGACGTTAGCGAAGAAACAAATGCGCATTTAATGAACTTTTTTATGCTAAATATTGCCAGCCAATCTGATCTAATGCAAAACGATAGTTTACACCCTAACAAAAAGGCCCAACCATTAATACGAGATGAGATGTATGACTCGATCAAAAAGTGGTTAAATAAAGACTAGCCAATTAATACACCGCAAGAGTGCTATTTTATGCCTCTTGCGTAATAAACATCCAAACAAACAATCGCTTATTGATTTTTAAAAAAATACACGTACTATTGCATACAACGTCGGTATGTGGCGCAGCTTGGTAGCGCACTGTCATGGGGTGGCAGGGGTCGAGAGTTCGAATCTCTCCATACCGACCATTTAATTATCCCTATATCAATAAGTTAAACTTCTCTTCAAAATATAGTTAAAATTCATCTGTTTTGATTCTACAATTTATCTGTAGCACTCTCTTATTTATCTAAGCGCGCTTAATAAAACAGAGTTTAGCTGGTAAGTTTTGTGGTTTTTAAGGGGGTTGTATTTAATTGTTATTAACTTGAAGTAGCTTTTGTGGGATCTGTATGAAGCCATTTATTTTAATTTCAATTTATTGAAATTAAAATAAAAAAGCGCTCTAAGCGCTTTTTTATTAAAGTACTAGTGCTTGCGCCCTACACCATTTCGTACCATGTCTTGCCCTGTTTGGAATACGTCTTCTGTAATCATGCGTGCTAAAAGTAGCTTTTGATTATCGTCAAACACAGCAACAAAACGGCTGCCATCTTTGTTATTAGTAGCCATACCAACACCGGCAACACCTTTAAGTCCAAAACCACCGCTTTCGACATCTATTAAAAAGCTTTCTAGCTCAGCTAAAGTATCAATTACGTCATTTTCATTATTCATTTTAAAACTCTTTTTAGTCGCGCGTTGCACTTGGCAAAGCTTTTAAATCGTTATGAACGCTATTTTATAGAGTACAGCTAAAAACTTAAACCCTTCACTTTAAATTGTCAGCTTTACACGTTGAATGTCTATGCCTTTAAACCTACTTATACCAATTCCAATAAATAGCTGATCTATTTTACTTGCTAAAAAACTTATTTCTTTGTTGTAAATTTTGCAAAGGGAACAACCACTTACATCAATTAACGCCTAGAACTGAATTGTTTTTTCGGCGTGAAATTTAGATCACATACTTAATGGAATTGGTATTATATAAAGCAGGTTATTCCCAATATTTAAACAAGTTTGAAGGTATCAATTGCTTTGGTAAGACTTAAGTTCTCTTTAGCTAATTGCTCAGCTTGGCTATTAAGAGTTGCACCATTTTCTGAAAGGCTCCCTACCATACCAATGATGTGCGACATATTTTTAGAGATTTCGTTGGTAACCGCTGCCTGCTGTTCAGTAGCAGCCGCAACTTCTGTATTTAAACTTGTCACTTCAGAAATATTAATAATTGCTTGCTCTAACTCAGTACGAGTTAAATGTGTATTATTAAGAGCACTCTTACCACTTTTAGTAACCATTTGCATGAGCTCTACTACATTACTGGTAGATAGAGTTAATTGCTCTATTGTGCGATTTATATCTTTAGTGCTAATCTGAGTTCGAGAGGCAAGCGCTCTTACCTCGTCTGCAACAACAGAAAAACCTCGCCCTTGTTCACCAGCTCTTGCAGCTTCAATTGCAGCATTTAAAGCCAGTAAATTAGTTTGCTCCGCGATATCGTTAATTATGTCCACAATACTTGTAATGGACTTAATATTTGATTCCATGTTTTGGATAAACTTAACTGAGCTTTTAATCTCGCTATCTAATGTGGTTACGACATCCGTGGCAGTTTTTACATAGCTACTTGACTCTAAAATTTGATCTTTCGTTTGATTTGTAAAATTTAAAGTATTGGCTGTATTTGCTGCAACATCATTAGATGTTGCACTCATTTCTTCTAAGGCAACTACTATTTGATCTGTTTCGTCTTTGTGTTGTGAAATTGCAGATTGATTACGAACAGAAACTCGCTCAAGTTGTTCAATACTACTGCTAATATTGTTTGATGATGTTTGTAGGTTAAGCATCATCGTCTGTAAATTTGCTACGAAAGTATTTACATCAGATGATATTATGGCTAAATCATCATTACCATCAACGGGTAAGCGCTTTGTTAAGTCACCTTCTCCAGCAGATAGCTCATAAATTCTCCTTTTTAAATACAGCAACGGTTGATATAACTTAGTTAATAAGTACGAAAGAATACCCGCTGAAATTAAAATTAACGTGATGCTAGTAAAAATTGACTCTACCAAATACTCGTTTACGTCTTGATAAACCACTTTTTTATCTATTGCGACCACTAACAACCAGCTTACATTCTGAGATAAAGTGATGTTTTCAAAATAGGCTATCTTGTCTGTATTATTAAGCTTAAAGCTAAATTCACCACTTTTATGTGCGCGGGTATAACGAAACAGCGGTGCTAATTGTGCAAAGTCAGTAAGTTTACTTTGTCCTGGTGTATCGACTTCTCCTGTAGATGCAACGACTAAGCTGTTTTGATCGTATAAGCCAGCCACTGCACCAGTAAATACGGCATCCTTTACATACTCATCAAAAACATCTAGTTCTAAGTCAGCGAGTAAAACCCCTTCGCGATCACCAAAAAAAGGGGTCGAAATACTAACCATCAATTTGCCTGATGTTTTCCCCTGATAAATATCAGTTACTATTGTTCTACGTTCACGCATTGCCTTTGTATACCAAGTCCGTGTCCGAGGGTCGTAGCTTCCTTTCTTATATTGCCCTCGAGAAGCAGAAAACGTATCGCCGTTTTCAAAGCCAACAATCAAATCGGACACAGGCAAAGTCCGTAAAGACACATCTAATGCCGCCATTATTTTTGGTGTTGCCTTTAGATCAGCGTATAGAGTTGACGTCTTCTCAAGACCATTTTTTAAATTATTAAAGTATGTTTCGATTTGAGATGCAGAGGTAGAAACTTTTTGAATTGCATACTCATCAACATAATTAATTGTTGTTGATGACATATGCTGATACGAAAAATAAGACAATAAAGTCATTGAGCTAACAAGCAATATGATTGAGACAAATACGATCCTGCCTCTAAAGTTCAAGTTTCTAAAAAAATTCAAGGTGAGTCCTTTATGAGAGCATAATAAAGAGTAAAAAACAGTACATATTATAATGTAAAGATTATGCTCAGATAAAGACTTTATAATTATTATCACATTAAATTCAATGAGTTATAATAAAAGTTATAACTCCGGTATCAACTATAGCTTTAGTTATATATTTATCACAAAAATTTAAAACCTCTTTATACTAAGATTTAATTTGCTCACCGCACAACCAAACTCTTTTGCATTTACGCGATGATACTGCGTGGCACTGGTTGCTGTAAGGCTAATTATAAACTCGTCTTGTTGGGCTACCGTACTTTGCTCTTGGCTTAAGCACATAGCTTGAGTAAGTGAGCGCAGTTTAGAGTTTGTTAAAATTGAGGCAAAACGCTGTACTGGTAATGGCGGTATTTTTATCTCGGGTAACGCTTGGCTTATAGTTCGCTCACTCAGAGTAAACGTATTGTTGGTAATATCAATTACGCTACTAGCAGGCCAGTACGAATAACGATAGTTATTACCCTCTTTTTGAGGCTTGCCTTGCTCAGTTAAGTGCACTACACCGCTTTTACCTATTACGGTCATTAAACTACCTTCTGCCGATTTAATAACAACCAAAGCTGTATTTTCATCAATACCAAAGCCATGCAGCATTTGTGTTTTAGTATTACTCGCTTCGCTATTATTTAGCGCAGCTGCGAGTCTAAACGTGCGGTTTTGTTCGCTAAATTGAGTATCTATAACACCAAAGTTAAAGCTACCAAGCCCACCAGCATTAGCGTTAGTTTCACTTTTACGAAGAGCCTCAAGGCTTGTCGTATTTGTAAGCATGCCCGTTATTTTACTTTGGATTACAGCGCCCGCTCCTTCACCTACTATAACTGGGCGAGTTTGCAATGCTTGTGTCCACGGATATGGATTGTTGTTTTGATCAAACAATACCTTGTGAGTTAAGGCTGCATTACCGCTATTAAACATCACACTGGTACTGTTTTTAATAAGTGATACAAGTGCGTCAGTGCCACTTTTGCATAAAGCATATTCGGCGTTTGTACGATCGGGGTAAATTGCTTCACGGTTATACACATTCATTAATATATTTCTGAGAACAGGTAATTCATCGCACGAGTTACTGGTAATCGCTTTAGCAAGCGCTGGAGTAAGTGCTAACCATTGAGTGCTTATGTTTGATTGTGCTAAAAGGTTCTGCGCTAAATCCGCCGACTCATAAGGGTCTCGGCTCGATGCTGTAATAGCCAGCATGGTGGGATTTGCGTTATTAACTTTTAAACTGCCCGATACAAATTGCAAAATATTGTTAGTCGCGCTCTCGTTATTAAAATCGGTATTTACTTGCTCTTTAGAGCGCTCACCATTTTTATTAAGTAGCGGTACTTCTAGCATATCAAATACAAAGTTGTATTCTTGTTGGGTAAGGCTTTGCAGTTGTTGATTGTTTGTATCGCGCCACTGCCAGAGTAAATCAGTTTTTGATACGCTATTTGACGATTTACTTTGTATGGCTTTAAGTGTTTTTAATACAGCCGCTTTTGCCTCAATGTTATTATTAGGCCAGTGCTGCGTGATGTTTTTTATTTGAGAGTTATTAACCCTATATAGATTATGTGATTTACCTTCAACAACAGTCTCTTTTTCGCAATTATTAAGCTTTGCGCTAGTACAAGTTGCAAGCTCTGAGCCCACTAAAATTAAAGTTTGGCTTTGCTCTTGAGCCACTGCATTTATTGAAAAACCAGCACCCAGCAACGCCACTAACATAACTCTTAATTTAGGCTGTTGATTACGTAAAAATGCACATATCATAATGTAAACTCTAATATAAATTATAAAACTAATGTGCTGTAGTTTAACAGCTCGCCACTTGCGCCTAAATATATTTTTATAAATGTTAAATAATTCAAGTCTCTGAAAAGCGATAGGGTTAAACACATCATTTAAATAAATTGTTTAGCTTGCCAAATACTCTCGTAAATATTGACTAAACAATTTTAAACGTAGCATTTATTGACCAATTCTATTGTTTAAATTACGGTTGTGAATTATTTTTATGTAACCGGGGTGAAATATGGACTTTTCTAATGAAGAGGTAAATTTTTTAGCTGAGTTATTCAAACCAAATACAAAGCAGCGCTCTCCCCGTAATCATATGCTTACAATGAAAAGCTCTGTACCTGCGAGTATTGCTCACCTTTTTACCCACGCTAATTTAACTTTGCTTGCTGAAGTTGCTAATTACCAACTTTGGTTTCCCCTGCAATTAAAAATTGATGAGTTAGGTGTAATTAACCCCATTTTGAGCGCACCAGAGGTAATTGATACAAAAGGCACTCAGCGCAGTTGGCGTTGGAGTAAACTAAATATTAAAAGCCAAGGTTTTAATATTGAATCAATTTCCAGTACAGGCATATTTTTAAAACCATTAAAAAATGGAAAAAGCTTAAACAAATTACAGCACATGAGCTTTACTTTACCCAACAAAGAAAGCATATCAATGGATGTAGAACCTGTTAGGCAAAGTAGCCTAGGTATAGCCGCTAAAATAACACAAATTCATAGCGGGCAAGAGCAACTAAGAGCTTACCTATTTGAAGAACATAAACGTCAATATGCTAAATTATACGAAAATGGCCAATTAGTTGAACAATTAATTTAATAGCCTTAACCACCCTATACTTGCATTTAGTTAACTTTATTTAACGCTGTCTCAATGTTAATCTGTACTCCTATTTATAAATCATAAGGATATGACAATGCCAGGTGCTTTTGCGCACATTACTGCGGTTAATATTGCAACGCAAACCAAGTCACTCACTAAAATGGATATGCCTAAAAAGGCAAAACTTATTTTAAGCAAGCGCCAAGCATACCTTGAACTAGGTTGTGTAGCCCCCGATTACCCTTATTTAGCTGTAGCGCAGCCTAGCCAAAATGCATGGGCCGATCTAATGCATTACGAGCGCACGGGCGATTTACTTAAAGCCATGATTGAATACTGTAAAACACTTGAAGATGAAGCATTTGAAAAGTGCTTTGCTTGGTTATGCGGTTATATGGCCCATGTTGCTGCAGATATAACGGTGCATCCGGTTGTTGAATTAAAAGTTGGCCCCTATGAGCAAAACCAAACCGCGCACCGCACCTGTGAAATGAATCAAGACGCGTTTATTTGGCAACGTTTAAATTTAGGTGAGTTAGGCTACGCTGATCGCGTACAACAAAATATTGGGTCTTGTACTAATGAGAACGATAATTTTGATACCGATATTGCACAAATTTGGCAACATGCTTTATTAACAGTTCACCCAAGCTACGCCGCACAACACGCGCCTAACTTTAACTCATGGCATAACGGTTTTCAGCTCGTAGTAAATAATGTTGAAGAAAGCTATCGGTTATTTGCCTGTGCACGCCATGTTGCTGCTGATTTAGGTTTGTTTTATCCTCGCCCAAACGAAGTAGACTCCACTTTTATCGAACAACTAAAAACACCGCTCGAGCCTATGCATTACAACGATATTTTTGACTTTGCCGTTAGTAACATTCAGCACTATATAACCATTATTGCCAATGCCGTATTTTTAGATACTGATTACAGTGAAATTAAAAACTGGAACCTAGATACGGGCTACGATGAGCACAACACAATGACGGTATGGAGCAAATAGCATGAAACACTTACTCTGCATAAGCTTAATTGTATTACTTAGCGGTTGTTACACTTCAAAAAATAACAATCCAGAAATAATGGCCGATTTAGCCTCGCAATTAAAAGATATTGCTAGCGCTGTAGACGGCACTTTAAAGTTTAGCGAAACACCCTATTCATCTTCTGATGAGTTATTAAAAGCTGCCGTTAATAACGATTTAAGCAAACTTGCGCCCTTTAACGAGTACACGTTTATTGTGGATGTACAAGATGATTACGCCGTATTACTTTTATGTGATGCTGACACTGCTTTAATTGAAGATGCAGGCTGTACTGCGCAATCAGACATACAGCATTGGAAGTCGGGAGTTGTGCAACAGTGCAAAATAACTATAAACGCCCAACAACTCTGTAATTAGGTAATAAAACCAAGCTAGCTTTATAGAACATGCATAGCTCTTAGGTGAGCATGTTCTATAAAGTGGCCACTAAATACATTTAAAGTTGAGCTGTCACTTCTTTAGGGTTAAACACTAAGCCATGGCGGCTAACATGTTCTGCAAATTTTTCGGCTGGCATTGGTTTAGCAAAGTAATAGCCCTGAAATTCTTTACACCCCATTTGCGCCATTATTGCTACTTGCTCTTGGGTTTCTACCCCCTCGGCTACACACTTAATATCAAGCTCTTTACACATAGCATGTACTGCCTTAACTAAACTTTTTTGACGCTTGGAGCTCGTTACTTGGCTTATTAATGAGCGATCTAACTTGAGTTTGTTAATTGGGTAGTCGGCAAGGCGTGCAATATTAGAATATCCCACCCCGAAATCATCGACCGAAATAGTAAAACCCCACGATTGCAGTGTTTGCATAAGCTTTAACGAATGGGCTTGGTTAGCCTCAAGGGAAGTTTCAGTCAGTTCTAACTCTATTTGAGGTGGCTTTACATTAAAGTCGGCAAGGTATTTAACTAGTTTTGACATAAAATCGGTTTGGCTAAAATCAATCAGAGATATATTTATTGCCACCGGCACACTCGGTAAACCCGCTTTAGTCCAGTCAGCAATTTGAGCACACACCTTTTGAATAATCAGATCGGTTAACCGACTAACCATCCTGTATTCTTCAGCAATAGGAATAAACACCACTGGCGACACATTACCCAGTATTGGACTATTCCAACGCGCTAAAGCTTCAAGCCCTATGCATTCACCCGTAGCATTTACCTTAGGCTGATAATGCACCGACAAATCGCCTTGTTGAAGCGCTTCGTCTAGCAACATTGAAATTTCGTATTTTTCGATAAAAGCTTGTGACTGTTTTTCGTTATACCCACTTAGTGGAGTATTACAGTTTGCGATTTTAAGTGCTTCGCACGCATTGCTAAGTACTATTGTGCTGTTTTTTCCATGATCAGGATATTTTGCAAAACCAAATAAAAATGATTGCTGACACTTAGTGCCAAACACATTATATTTTTTATCTAATGTATTTTTTATTTGTATTAATAGCTTATCTTCAAGCTCGTTTTGCGAGTTTGCCACAATTATAAAAGCGAGCTTTCCGACTCCTATATGAGCACACAACAGCGGCTCATCTGGCATCGCTTTTAAACGCTTGTATGCGTTAATCAGTAAGGCTTGAGAGTCGGCTTTAGTGAGCTTTAAATTTAAGTATTCACTATTTGCACTTTGCGTAACAACAATATAAAAACCTTTTTGGTACTTACTTGTTAGCCTATCGCATTGCAGTTCAAACCATTCTCTATTAGGTAGCCTTGTTCGCGAGTCTCTGAAGCGTAATCGTTTGTTTTCTAGCTCCATCATCGACAAGCTTTGCTTAATGAGCTGTTCTTGCGTGCAATCGTAAAAGTCGTATACACGGTAGTTTGTGCTCATTGTTATTTGCTGATAACTGGCTTTAAAATAGCTTTTTTTGTACTTCACAATTTTATTTTGCGCATTTGGATCGTCAAAAGATAAAGTAGGAAATAAATGAGAGAGGTTAACGCATTCTTCTTTTAATTCTTTTTTTATTCCAAACATATCAATAGCATGTTGATTAAAATCAGTAATGACAAGGTTTTCGTCAACAATAATTTTGGCTTTATTTGATTCAGTGAATAAGCTTCGATAAAGCTCATTTTTGTCTTTAAGGTGTGTATTAGCGCTTATCATTGTTTTGTTTAAACGCTTAGCAGCCACAATTGTGCGTGCTACAGCAAGGGGAATACATATGTTAAAAAATAAAAATATAAGCCCTGTAATGTATAAGTCCGCGTCGGGAAGTTGTTGCGCTATGCCAGTCAAACCCGATACATCAACGCTATTTATGATCATATAAAACGGCACAATATTTAATATGCCATAAGCTAAGGCTGTTCTATTACCAAGCAGCATAAGTGCAATTATCGGACAAGAATACATATACATAGAGCCAACTTTTGCAAGCTCTAAGTCTGTTAAAAATAAGTTCATTGACACGCTAGCGGCCACAATAGCGATTAAAAGTGCATGAGCGCTAAAGTGATAAAAACGCTTACTTGCTATAAGTAAACCGCATGCAGTAGCAAGAAAGCTGCTTGTTAATACAATAATATGAATTAAGTTAAATTCAATAGCGCTTGTGTACGTGTGACACGCCACAGATAAACATAACACCATTACCAATGATAGAATAATGCGCAGTGCACTTATTCGCCAATTAGCAACCTGACCAGGGGCTGAATAGTGGTCGTTTAATAAAAAAAATCTATTGAAAAAATGCATAATAAACAACAGTTAAAGCTCATTATTCTATTAGACATTGATAGCTTGTTAAAATCAATAAAATGAATGTAATTTCTATTTACATTGTTCTATAAAGTAGACAGGTGCAAACCTGCTTATTAGCCGTTAAGCACTTATTTTTCGTGTGTTTTTACAGTTTTCTTCTTTAAGAGCAAAACCACTGCACCCTAAAAATTCACCGTGCTTAGATTTGCGTTTACGCATTTCGCGCCCACACTTTTCACAAATTGGGTGCTGCGTTTTACATTCTGTATTAACGCATTGTGAGTATGTGTTTTTATCTACCGATGGGCTACTACAGCTTTTGCACACTCGCAATTTAGTTTCGCAAATTTGCGTGTTAGTACAACTATAATAATCACCATATTGGCCCGTTTTGGGCACTATTAACCCGTCACTGCACGTACTACATCCTCTTTGCTTTAGTTGCGGCTTATTAAATAATGCGGAACCAATTTGAATGGGGTAATCATCATTTATTAATTCTTTTATAAATGCGGAGCATGCATAAGGGTCAGCAATTAAATACGCTTTATGTTTAGCGCGTGTAATGCCTACATAAAGCAAACGCCTTTCTTCTGAGTGAGTGAATTCATCTTGCTTTGGTAATAACGACTCCACCAGCAAGTTATTTTGATTGTCGCTCGGAAACCCTAATTTACCTTGTTCAAAACCAATAATAATACAGTAATCGGCTTCAAGCCCTTTGGCACTATGCAATGTCCAAAAATGGAGAGAGTTTGTATGCTTTTTATCTTTTAAATGCTGTTGCACGCTATTTAACATGTATCGGTATCGACTAAGTATGGCAATGCTGGCTGATCCATCATTTTTTTGAATAGTGCTTATCGCTTGTTGTACTTTTATTTCTATCGATTTAGTGCCTTGGTATAAGTCGTCTAACAAAATAACTTGGGGTGTAGTTACTTGCGTATGTGTGCTGATCTGCTTTTTATATTGCTCAGGGTTTTGCATTACAAAGCGACCTGCTACATCGCTAATACTATTGTTATATCTAAATGTTTTTTGCAGCATTGTAAGCGAGTGGCTACCCACCAGCTCATTAAAGCGCGTGGTAAGCGCTAAGTTACCACCCGAAAACCGATAAATTGCCTGCCAGTCGTCACCTACTGCAGTAAAGCGTATTCCGTTACCATGCTTTAATATGGCACTTAAAAAAGCCATTCGCGCGCTTGATATATCTTGAAACTCATCAACTAAAATGTGACTCCACACAATATTAAAATCTCCGTTTACCACCGCCTTTGTTGCTTGAATTATCATGTCGTCAAAATCAATGGCATTTTGTGCGCTTAGTTCATTTATATAAGCCTCATGAATTTGCACTAACAAGTTTGCGTATTGTTGATAGTTTTTAATACCGCTTTGTTTAATGCGCTGTGCTATTTGCTTATTACTTAGTTGCTCTACTCGAATAGCTTGTAAACATTTTATGTACTTATCAATCCCTTGCTGTAACTGCCCTGAGTTATTTAATGTATGAAAAATTTCATCGTTACTCAAAGGTGTTAACTCAACATTATGCTGCTTTAATTGCTTAGCGAGAGTGTGCTCTAGCTTCCCTTCTACCCAATTGTAATGAAAGGTTTCGAGTAAGGTGGTGTCATTTTGTTTATGCAATTTGCGCTTAAATACAATTTGCTCGTTATAATGTTTTTTATCTATATCGGCACGTGTATTACCTTGCCTATCAATGCCAAAGTGCTCTAAGTAAATATCATAGTGAGGTATATAAAAATCAGGCTTATATTGCCTATTTAGCTCGGTGCCTTGGTCAAAGTGATAATTCACCTCATAGCTATGCGGCACGCTGTTTAAATGCAGCCAGTTTGAAATTAACACCTCCTGATAACTTTTTACTTTATGACCCGCAAGGCTGCGGTATTCGTTATCGCGTATATATCGCTCGTACTGTGCATTATCTTTAAAGCTAAATATATCAATTGGCTCATGGAGTAAATCTACAAATACTTTTAAAAATTGTAGCTCGGTTTGTATTTTTTTACTCACCCACGCCGTTAACCAACTATTTAATTGAACTGGGTCTGTTGCAAATTTTGACAATTCGATTGGCTTTTTAGCGCTTTGTAATAGTTTAAGCCCAAGCGCATGAAACGTTAAAATAGTGGGTGCTTTGGTATGTAATTTTGCATGTGTTGCACGTTTAATAAAGCGCTCTTTAAGCTCATTAGCTGCTGTTTTATTATAGGCCAGCACCAAAATTTGCTCGGGCTTTGCAATATCACACGCTATTAAATCTAGCGACTTTGCGACCATCACAGATGTTTTACCTGTGCCTGCTGCCGCTAATACTAAGTTTTTGTCATTATCGCGTATTACTGCTAAACGCTGCTCTGTTGTTAATGGATTTGACTCTACTTGATTAAAAAAACCATTTTTAAGTATCAGTTGTTTTTTTTCATATTTATGGCGCAACTGTGCAATAGCATCAAGGGAATTGGGTGTGGTGCTCAGTATATTTAAAAATTTAAGACTACTTGGCGATAAGTGTTGTTGCCATGTATTTGTACTTTGAGCGTACTGTTTAACAAGTGAAAACACATCGTTATTAAGTGTATTTAGGGAACTATCACGTAAAAATTCATCTAAGGCATAACGCTTTAACAACGTTTTGGCGTTATTTACCTTTTGCTCAAGCATGGCCGAAAACTGCGTATTAATCGCAGTATTTAAAGTATTAGCCTGTGCTTTGTTTAAAAAGCTAATTGATGTATTGCTTCTGTCGCACAAATTAATTTTGGCACTAAATAAACGGTTTTTAAGTGTTGAGTAATTATAAAAGTCTTTAATTAAAAATGTTCGTGCGGGAGCACGTCTAAAATGCACAACAAGGTGCTCTTGTTCAATACTTACGTGTTTAATACGGGTAAAAAAACGGCCTAGCCAACTTGGAGTAGCAATATACTGCGCC
>Ga0316197_10001319_pt1 | contig 17766 bp, 15 predicted proteins | sample OudBiesiAoxic_MG_FD_204939 | JGI IMG/M metagenome (GOLD analysis project Ga0316197, IMG submission 204939) | Coastal sediment microbial communities from Oude Bieten Haven, Netherlands - site A oxic | ecosystem: Environmental > Aquatic > Marine > Coastal > Sediment | place: Netherlands... | reverse complement strand
TTTTGCAGAAATAGCCATTTCACCAAAAGATAAATTATATTTTTCTTTAGTCTTTCTTACCATTTTAATCACTCCTAAACTTTAATACTAAATTATATTACATGATTTAGACTTATGCAAAGGTCTTAAAAAAGGAGAAAATTCAATTGAATTTTCTCCTTTTAATATTAAGAAAGATATAAAATCTTGATTTATGACTGTTTGAATGCAACGTCACGTTGCTTATTTTCCTTGGAAATGTCTTTCTAATAAACCTTTGAATGCTTTTCCATGTCTAGCTTCATCTTTAGCCATTTCATGTACTGTATCGTGAATAGCGTCAAATCCTAATTTTTTAGCTCTCTTAGCTAATTCATATTTACCAGATGTAGCACCGTACTCAGCTGCAACTCTTAATCTTAAGTTTTCTTCAGATGAATCACAAAGAACTTCTCCTAATAATTCAGCAAATTTAGCTGCATGTTCTGCTTCTTCAAATGCAATTTTTTTATATGCTTCTGCAACTTCAGGGTATCCCTCTCTGTCTGCTACTCTTGACATTGCTAAGTACATTCCAACTTCTGTACATTCTCCTGAAAAGTTAGCTCTTAATCCTTCGATGATCTCAGCATCTCCACAAGCTAATCCTTCTCCTAATTTATGTTCAGTTGCCCACTCTAGAGTTGCACTTTCATCATAAGCTACGAATTTATCTTTACCAGCTTTACATACTGGACATACTTCAATACTTGCATCTAATATTTCTCCACATACTGTACATCTTACTTTTGCCATCTTTAACCACTCCCTGTATATATTTTATTTTAATTTTTTAATTTTGTATTGATTACAAAAGTATAATAACTCGTTTACTAAATAATGTCAACAATTATTTTATAGGAATTAAAAGGTAATAGATTGACTCAGGATCGTCCATACCTAAATATGAATCATCGAAGAGTTCAAAGGAGTTTATTCCCCTTTCCATATCTGGTGTAATCTCTCCTCCTACCATTGTAAAGGTGAATACATCGGTATAAAATTTTTCTATTGTTATAGAATTCATAATCCCTTTATAAGCAAATTTAGCATATTTTCCACTAGGGATAGTTATTTCTTTTTTTGTAAATTCTTTTAAAACAGGAGCATCTATATGGGCACAAGCTATATAATCAAATTCTTGAGTAATTATATCGAAATTTCTAGAGACACCATAGAGATCTCCAGCAACTTTATAATCAATAGATTCTACAAATGTCATCCATAAGGTATTAATAAGACCGTTTTTTTTATTTGTTGTTGTGATATGTTCTTCGATACCAAAACATTTTTGTTCTTTGAATTCTACATTTTCAAATTTCATTCTGCCTCCTAATTTAAGTACATATATTAAAATATCCTACATTATAAATATACTCTGATTTTTAAAAAATACCAAAAATAATACTTTTGACAATTTAAAAGTTAGGTGGTAAACTTTAAATATAGGGTATAGGGGTATATTTTAAATTGAGTTTTAAAGGAAATAAGAATTATATCTTAATATTATTATGGACTTTGTAAGTATGTGATAACAATTAATAATTTTAATTATACATTGGGCTAAAAAGCTCTCAAGGGGTGAGGAAGATGAAAACTACAACGATAAAGTTAACAGGCTTAGGATGTGGGAAGTGTAAGAAAAAAGTAGAAGAAATAGCGAATAAGATAGATGGTGTCAGTAAAGGGGTAGTAGATTTAGAAGAGTCTACTTTGACCATTAACTATGAGAGTGAGATTTTAGTTGATTTGGATCATCTAAAAAAAAAGATAATAAAAGCAGGTTATGGGATTTTAGAAGAAGAGAATCAGTTACATAGTACAGATATTACTGATAGCATAGAGGTTAAAAAAGAGCAATCTATAACAGAAGATAAAAATTTAGTGACTGAAACTATTGAAATAGGGGGTATCACTTGTCAGGCATGTGTGAGAACCATTGAGACTAAGACAGGGAAATTAGATGGAGTAGAGAGGGCTAATATAAACTTTTTAACGAATAAATTGGAGATAACTTTTGATCCTAAGAAGCTAACTCTAGATATCATAAAAAAAACTATTGAATATGCAGGATATGAGGTTATAGAGGCAAAATTGATAGAAGATATAACACTAAAGATCGAAGGGATGACGTGTCAATCATGTGTTAGGAGTATAGAGGTAAACCTAGGAAAAGAAAAAGGAGTAGATGAGGTAGTAGTAAATTTAACTACAGAAAAAATGAGGATAAAATTTAATAAAAAAGATATAAAATTATCCCAAATTATAAAAAAAGTAGAGGCTTTGGGATTTAAAGCTATAAAAAATGAAAAAGATATAGATTTGGATAAGAAAAAATTAGAATTACAGAAAAAATGGTATGAATTGATGGGAATGTTATTTTTTGGAGGAGTAATACTGTATATAGCAATGGGGTCGATGTTGGGAGCTTCACTACCGGATATTATTGATCTAGATAAAAATCCATTGAATTTTGCAATAATCCAGCTATTATTTACAATACCAGTGATATATTTAGGCAGAAGATTTTATTTGGTTGGATTTAAAGTTTTATTCAGAAATCCTAATATGGATAGTTTGATAGCCATTGGTACAGGAGCTGCTATATTGTATAGTTTATATGGAACTTTTGAGGTCTATATGGGAAATCTCATGATGGCACACCATCTGTATTATGAATCAGCAGTGGTAATCTTAGCTCTTATCTCTTTGGGGAAATATTTAGAGGATGTAAGTAAGGGGAAAACCTCAGAAGCTATTAAAAAATTAGGGAGCTTGAGACCTAAAATGGCAGCTATCATGAAAAATGGTGAGATCATAGAGGTAGGAGTAGAAGAGGTAGAAGTAGGTGATATTGTATTGGTTAAACCTGGAGAGAAAGTTCCAGTAGATGGGATAGTTATAAGTGGTCAAACTAGTATAGATGAATCGATGTTGACTGGAGAAAGTATACCTGTGAAGAAAAAGATAGGCGATAGAGTGGTTGGAGCTAGTATAAATAAAAACGGAAGTATCCAGATAGAAACAAAAGCTACAGGAGAGGATACGACCCTGTCTCATATAATAAAATTAGTAGAAGATGCTCAAGGATCGAAAGCTCCTATTGCTAGGATGGCAGATATAATATCAGGATATTTTGTACCAGTAGTTATAGTAATTGCAATACTTTCATCTACTCTATGGTATTTAGCAGGAAAATTAGGGTGGATAGAGTTAAATAATGATCCTAGTATATTTGCTCTGACTATATTCATAGCGGTATTAGTTATAGCTTGTCCATGTTCTTTAGGACTAGCCACTCCTACAGCTATCATGGTAGGAACTGGTATGGGAGCTAAAAATGGGATCCTTATAAAGGGTGGTGAGGCATTAGAAACTACTCATAAATTGAATTATATAATTTTTGATAAAACAGGAACCATTACCCTTGGAAAACCTGTGGTGACAGATGTAGTAGAAGCCGAAGAAGCAGGATTAATAAATAAAGAAAAAATATTGCAGTTAGCTGGATCTCTTGAGACTCATTCTGAACATCCTTTGGGAGATGCCATAGTAGAAGAAGTAAAAAATAAAGAGTTGAAACTCTTAGAAGTAAGTGGATTTAATTCAATAACAGGAATGGGGATAGTAGGAGTGGTAGAGGAAAAAACCATCTTAGTTGGAAATGAAAAATTGATGGTAAAAAATAAAATAGAAGTATTATCTGGAGCTAAAGAGAAGATAGATCAATTGGCTAAACAAGGTAAAACACCTATGATGATTGCTATAGATGGTAAATTTAGTGGGATAATAGCAGTAGCAGATCCAATAAAAGAAAGTAGTAAAAAGGCTATTCAAAATTTGAAAAATATGGGAATACAGGTAGCTATGATAACTGGAGATAATAAGAAAACAGCAGATGCTATAGGTCAACAAATAGAGATAGATATGGTATTATCTGAAGTAATGCCAGAAGATAAAATAAAAGAGGTAAAAAAATTACAGGCACAGGGATATAAAGTAGGGATGGTAGGAGATGGAATAAATGATGCTCCTGCACTAGCTCAGGCAGATATCGGAATAGGGATAGCGACCGGAACCGATGTGGCTATGGAGTCAGCGGATATAGTACTTATGAAAAGTGACTTAAAGGATGTAGCCGTGGCTATAGAGCTTAGTCGTGCTACCATTAAAAATATTAAGCAGAATTTATTCTGGGCATTTGGATATAATACTTTGGGAATACCAGTAGCAGCAGGAGTACTCTATATATTTGGTGGACCATTATTAAATCCAATGATAGCGGGAGCAGCTATGGCAATGAGTTCAGTTTCAGTGGTGAGTAACGCACTCCGTTTAAAATTTTTTAAGAGTAAATATTGATTTTTGATTAAACTCTAAAGAGAAGAGCTTAGCTCTTCTCTTGTGTAACTTTGAAAAATTTAGAGGAATTAAAGAAATTATTATTTTTTTGATTTGTTAATTAAACTTTCAATTTTGTTTCTTAAGAAACTACTTCTTAAGAAACGACCAAATGCATAGCCTGTAATGGAAAAAATTAAAATTGGGATTATAACTGATGACATAAAAACCTCCTTAAAATATTTTAAGTGTATTATATTACTTTAACAATGGAATGTCAAAATAGGAGTTTCATATATAGTTTAGAATTGGATTTAATAAATTTTTTTTAGAAAAGGATACAGAAATAGATTCTTCTGTTAATTTTAATTTTGTGATGTCACGAATATTAAAGTTAATTATGTTTAGAGTGGATTTGAAATGTGAAAGGACCATAAAAGGAGGGCATAAAATGTCAACATGCTGTATAGATAAAAAATCACACCACAACGAGGAGTTAAAGAAAAAACTAAAGAATAGATTAAATAGAATAGAAGGGCAGGTAAGAGGGATAAATAAGATGGTAGAAGAGGATATATATTGTGATGATATATTAACTCAAATATCATCTATAAGGAGCGCTCTCAGCGGGACAGCCAATCTTTTACTTGAAGCCCATATGAAATCATGTATAATTGAGCAGTTATCAGAAGGGAAAACAGAGGTTATAGACGAACTATTAGTAACTATAAAGAAGATGATGAAGTAGGGATGGGTGGAACCCTCTCTTTGTTTCTCTCCCTTTGAGAATAAATGGAGAGGGGTAGAAATAATCTGACGAAACAAGAAAAAAATAAATAGTTAGGGGGCTGAGTAATTAATTTTACTTGGTCTTTTTTATTTCATAATTTATTAGGAGCTATGATACAATAAAATTAGAAAAGAACTCAAATTTTTTTATTGTATGTAAAAAGGAGGAGGTGATTATTGTTAAAAAAAAATCAATTGCTAAAAAAAATGTAATTGTACTGATACTATCATTACTACCATTTATTATAGGTCTGAGTTATTCTATTTATAGGAGTTCGGACAGAAATTATTTTAGTAAAGCTATCAATATGGCTGGATCTCAAAGAATGCGAACAATTTTAATTGCTAATTATGCACATCAAATTTATAGTCAAGAATTTAAATTAGAGAAAAAAATCCTCTAATTAATGAACTAGGAATTTATAAAAATTACCTTGAAGCTTTGAAATATGGTGATACATCGTTAAATATTGAACCAAATAATTTTCAAGATATAAAAAATAAGTTAGAAGATTTAACACCATTAGTTGATAATTATATTGGGAAAGTAAATGATTTAATAATTTATCCCAATAGTAAAAATGATATTAAGTTAATTCTTGTTGATTCATTGAAAATAAAAAATGGATTTCACGATATAACAGAACTATATCAGTTCCATAATGACCTCTATATTAAACGGCAAAAGACTATTGATGGTATTATGATATTTCTAGCAGTAGGAATAACTATCGGAGGGTTATTTTTGACAACGAAGATTAAACAACAGGAATATCACGCAAATTTTGATTTTCTCACTAAGTTAAAAAATAGGCATAGTTTATTTAGTGACATTAAAAATAAGTCTTCAGTTAATTTTTCAATATACTTTATTGATTTAAATAAGTTCAAAATAATAAATGATACATATGGTCATGAAATTGGAGATGAAATTCTCATTGGAATATCACAACAATTAGTTAAGGTATTTGGGAGTGAGAGGTTGTATAGGTATGGAGGAGATGAATTTATTGCTCTGGTAGAGAATATAGATATTAATATAGATATTAACAAGGAAATAGATGGAAATATACAAGCTATAAAGAAGTTGTTATCCGAATCTATTATCGACTCACATGGAAGAGAACATTTTGTGGGTATGGCTATGGGAGTTATATCTAGTAATGTAGCTATCAATGACTGGAATATATTAATCAACTTATCAGATGATCTCATGTATGAAAGTAAAAATGTTTTGGGAAATGTAGTTATACTTCGTAATAAAAAAGATTTAAAACATCATATTAATTTTTTAAAAAGTATAGATAATATATTTTCTAAAGGCGCTATTAAACTTCATTATCAACCAATTCATACAGTTACAAATGAATCGAGTACCATGTCTATCATAACAAGCAGGTTAGAAAAAAATGGTGAAGAATTCCATGCTTATGAGTTTTTACATATTTTAAAAAGAAAAGGTCGGTTAGTAGATTTGGATAAAAATACATTACAGGTTTTGAATTCTAACTACTCTGGCGATAAAATGAAAGATTTTGTAATTAATTCTAGAAATCGTTATATTATTACTCTTTTTGAAGATACTTTAATCAATATTAAATCAAATGGGATTTTATCATTAATAGAATCTTTGGGTATCCCTAAAAATAAAATCATTATAAAAGTGAAAGAAAGGTTTTTAAATAATAAAAAAGTCAAAGAAAATTTAGAGATGTTAAGGTTAATGAATTTTTCAATTGCGATAGATAATTTTACATTAGATCTATCTTTGAAAGATTTTTATAAATATAAGGATATAGATTTTTTTAAAATAGATAATTCTTTAGTCAGTCAAATGTTTATCCATGAACATTCTATAAAAATTTTAAAAGAATTTGTAAGTATGCTTATAAAAAATGATAAAATTGTAATTATTGAAGGGATAAATAGAAAAAATTTACTTTTTTTTATGAAAGAACTTTCAGAATTTGAGATGGAGAAAATATTATATACTGATAAACATCCAGAGTGTTAGTCTACTTTGACTCGTTCGGGAAGCAAAACTACAATTAATCCTCCTACAACCTAGATTAGTCTAGCAGTTGCAGGAGGATTTTTTATATTATTTAATTCCTTGATAATATTAAGAAATTAACATATAATTTTAGTAATAAAATATAAACATTTTAGGAGAAAAATTATGATATTAATGATAGATAACTATGACTCTTTTACCTATAATCTAGTTCAATATTTAAATGAATTAGGAGAAGAGGTAAGGGTGTATAGAAACGACAAGATAAGTTTGGATAAAGTCAAGGAATTAAACCCAGAGATGATAGTGATATCTCCTGGGCCTAAAACACCAGATGAGGCAGGAATAAGTGTAGAAATAATAAAAGAATTCTATAAAACCATACCTATATTAGGAATTTGTTTAGGACATCAATCTTTAATTCAGATATTGGGTGGTGAAATAATAAAAGCTAAAATGCCAATTCATGGAAAGGTAGAAGAGATCTCTCATACTGGAGTAGGAGTTTTTAAAGATCTTAAAAACCCAATAAAGGTGACAAGATATCATTCTCTTATAGCGAATAGAAGTAAATTACCAGAAGAATTGGTAATTACAGCTGAGACTATTGATGGAGAGGTAATGGGAGTAAGGCATAAAAAATATCTTTTAGAAGGAGTGCAATTTCATCCAGAAGCTCTCTTAACAGAGTGCGGACATGAGATGCTGGCTAATTTTTTAGCAGAGGCAAAAAAAATGAGGTAGATTTTAATTGAAAGTGTATAATTGATAATTAAAGTCAAAAACTAAATCCCGAATGACATGAAAAATAATTGACAATAAAGGCCAGAAGATCTTTTTGTGATAGATTATGTGAATTATTGTAGAGTTTCTCTGTGAAACTTTATTTAAAATCTCTGTGAATCTCTGTGTTAAAAAATTTTAAATTTGATTGGTGTCATTTGTGCAATTCGTGACAAAAGGAAAAAAGTTTTTAAGCTAGAGTAAATCGGGTAGAGGAGTAGAGAATGAAAAAAGCGAAAATAATAGAATTTAAAAGTGATTTGACTAGTTTAGAATTATTCGAAGCTATAAAAAAAGATGGAAACTATCCATTTTTTTTGGATAGTGGAATGGATAGTGAAAAATTAGGAAGATATTCATTTATAGGTGTAGATCCATTTCTAATGATAAAGTCAGAAGGAAATAAAGTAAGGTTAGAGGAAGATGGTAAGATAAAAACAATAGATGGAAATCCACTGGATATATTACAGGAGAAGTTAGACTTGTATAAAATAGAGAGGGAAGATATCCCCTTTGTAGGTGGAGGAGTGGGATACTTTTCCTATGAATTGGCTCACCTGATGGAAAAATTACCAAATACAGTAAAAAAAGATGTAGATATTCCTGAAATGGTAATGGGTTTTTATGATGGAATAGTAATAATAGATCATAAAGAGCATAAAAAATATATAGGAACAGTAGGATTTAAAGAAAATATAGAGGAAATAAGGAAAAAAATAGAAAATAGTATAAATGAATATGAAAATAAATCAAAGATAGAAGAAAGTGAAAAACATATTTTAAAGAGTAGAGATATAAACTCTAATATGACAGAGGATTATTATCTCTCGTCTATAAAAAAATTAAAGGACTATATCTATTCTGGAGATATCTATCAAGTCAATTTTACCCAGAGGTTTGAATGTGATTTTGAAGGTGACTCCGGTGAGTTATACAAAAATTTAAAATCGATAAATCCGGCTCCATTTGCTGCATATTTAGATTTTGGAGAAGGGACTATAGTATCTAGTTCCCCAGAAAGGTATATAAAATTAACTGATGGGACTATAGAGACTAGGCCTATGAAGGGGACAAGACCCCGTGGGAAAACAAAAGTAGAAGATGAAAAATTAAAAGAAGAGTTAGTAAACAGTGAAAAAGACAGAGCAGAACTCCTAATGATTGTAGACCTTATGAGAAATGATATCAGTAGGGTATCAAAAACAGGGAGTGTAAATGTAACAGAACTATTTCATCTAGAAGAGTATGCTACAGTATTACAGATGGTAGCTACAATACAGGGTAAATTAAAGGAAGAATTATCGGCAGTAGATATAATCAAGGCAACGTTTCCAGGAGGTTCTATTACCGGAGCTCCTAAGATAAGAGCCATGGAGATAATAGATGAACTAGAAACAACAACTAGAAATATATATACAGGGAGTATAGGATATATTGGTTTTGATGGAGATATGGATCTTAATATTGCCATTAGAACAATAGTTTTAAAGGATAAGAAAGCATACTTTCAAGTAGGTGGAGGGATCGTTTGGGATTCAGATCCTCATGAGGAATATGAAGAAAGCTTGGTAAAGGGCAGGGCATTGGTGAAGGCATTAAACATAACTTAGGAGTTGAGTATGATGAATTACATAATTTCAAATAATAAATTTATATCATCAGAGGAATTTAAGCTGGATATAGAAGATGGTTTGCTATATGGATATGGGGTTTTTGAGACGATTTTATTAAAAGAGAAAAAATTGATTTATTTGGAAGAACATTATAACCGATTGATAAAAGCGGTTAATAGGCTTAAGATAAATATGGACATTAGTTTTGAAAAATTAAGTCTATATTTAAACCTTTATATCCAAAAAAACTCCTTAGAAAACTCTATTTTGAGGGTAACTGTCCTTAAAAATTCCGACACCTTTGATATACTAGTGACCCACAGAGAAAATAAATATAAGAGTTTAAAATATAGAGAGGGATTTAAGATGGAAATATCTGAATTTAAAAGAAATCCAAACTCTATTATATCTGGGATTAAATCTGTAAATTACTTAGAAAATATATATGCTCTTAGAGAGGCAAAGAGTATAGGTAGTGATGAAGTATTATTTTTAGATTGTAAAAATTATGTATCTGAAGGAGCAACATCTAATATATTTTTTATTAAAGATGGAGTGGTTCATACACCTACAAAGGAATGTGGACTGTTAAAGGGGATAATTAGAGAAAAAATTATAGAGATTATAGATGGAAATAAACATTTGGAGTTAAAGCAAGGATTTTTTTCATTAAAAAAACTATTAGAAGCAGATGAAGTGTTTCTGACTAACTCCATAATGGGAATTATGCCAGTATCAAAGATAGACCATACAATTTATGATTTGAAAAAATACCGTATAACAGATCTATTGGCAGAGGAACTTAAAAAAAATTGATTTTTTTAAGGGAGAGTAGATTAATGGTGAGAAATACTTAAAATAAATAAGATACTAGGAGGCATAAGATGAGAATACGTAGAAAAATAACGGTATTAATGGGAATACTACTTATAGCGATAGTTTCTATTGCTAAAGTAGATACAGAAAAAAAGGAACAAATGAATAAGGTATTATCAGATATATCTTTTTCATTAGAAACAACTCATTATAAAGATTTGGATATAAATGATGAATTTTCTAAAAATGTATTAAAAAATTATTTAAGTACATTAGATTATAATCATCAATATTTCACTCAATCTGAAGTAGATAAAATCTATAAAAAATGGGGAAAACAATTAGATGATGATTTTTTAAAAGGGAATTCCAAAGCAGCTTTTGATATCTATGATATCTATAAAGAAGCTGTAGAAAGGGTGAATAAATATCAGACTAAATTATTAAAAAATCCCAAGGATTTAGATTTTACTATAGATGAGAAATTAGTTTATGATAGAGAAGATGAACCATATTTTTTAACAAAAAAAGAATATGAAAATCATTGGAAAAAAATGTTGAAATCATCTATATTGTCTCTTGAAGATTATGAGGAACTAACATATGAAGAGAGTGTAGATAGGATGAAAAGTAGGATGGAAACAAGAAAAAAATTATTGGAGAAGAAAACAACAGATGATATATATTCATATTTTGTAAATGCTTTTTTAAAGGAATACGATCCCCATACTACCTATCTTTCAGCTAAGGAAATAGTGGATTTTAATATGAGTATGAAATTACAACTTTCAGGAATAGGAGCTGTACTTACTGGGGAAAAGGGCTTTATAAAGGTAGTAAAAGTTATGCCTGATGGGCCGGCTGCAAAGGGTCAAGAACTTCAACCTGAAGATAAAATAATAGCTATAGCCACAGATGGAAAGGATTTTGAAGATATAATGGATTGGCCTCTAGGAGATTCTATAAATCTTATTAGGGGAAAAGAGGGAACAACTGTAAAATTAAAAGTAATTCCAAGTGGAAGTAAAACAGCTAAGATATATAGCTTTGTAAGGGAAAATATAAAGTTAGAAGATAGAGGTGCTAGATATTTTATAAAGGAAGCTAAGTCTAAAAACTCTAATTATAAAATAGGAGTAATCAACCTACCTTCATTTTATATGGATTTTGATGCCTACAATAAGGGAGACAAAGACTACAAGAGTACTACTAGAGATGTAAAAAAAATAATAGAAAAATTAAATAAGGAAAATATAGATGGGTTAATAATAGACCTTAGAAATAATGGTGGAGGATCTCTCAGTGAAGTGAATAACCTTATGGGATTATTTATACCTTACGGTCCTGTAGTTCAAGTAAAAGAAGGAGGACGTGTAAGTTATTTAGGGGATAGTGATATGACAACTTATTTTGATAAACCTGTGATAGTAATGGTAAATAGACTCAGTGCATCTGCATCTGAAATTTTTGCAGCGGCAATGCAAGATTATGGACGTGGAATAATTGTGGGAACTCCTACTTTTGGTAAGGGAACAGTACAGACTATAAAACAATTAGATCTTGGAGAACTAAAGTATACCAATGGTAAATTTTATCGTATAGATGGTGGAAGTACACAGCATAAAGGTGTAACGCCGGATATCTTATTCCCTCCTACATATGATAGTGCAGAGATAGGGGAGAGTTCATTAGATAACCCACTTCCTTGGGATGAAGTAGATTCTTTGATAAATGGAGAAAATAGTAAAAACAATGTTAAATTGAAAGAATATTTATCTGAAAAACATAAGGAAAGAGTAGTTAATAATCCTGATTTTAACTATAATATCAAAAGATATAGTATTATTGAGGAGATAACAAAGGACAAAGAAATATCTCTAAATAGAAGTGTCAGAAAGATGGAGACAAAGGAGTTAGAAGATAAGTGGCTTGCAATAACCAATGAGAAGATGGTAGGTAAAAATGAACCACAACTTAAGGATTATAAAGCCTTGGAAGAATATAATAAAGGTAGGGCTAAAAAGGATGAACTTGATCTACTGAAAAAAGACGGTGAAATCATAGAAACTGTTAAGATATTAGCTGATGAGATAGCTATAATGAGAAAAAGATAAAATAAAAAGCCTGAGTTTTGTATTTAACAAAACTCAGGTTTTTTAATTAATAAAATATACCACTAGAAAGATATCTCTCTCCTGTATCCATAATAAGAGTTAAGATTTTTTTTCCTTTATTTTCAGGACGTTTAGCTATGTTTAATGCAGTAGCTAAGTTTGCTCCAGAAGAAACTCCTCCTAGGACACCTTCTTCCTTTGCTAACTTATTGGTGATTTCTTGAGCCTCTTCGTAAGAGATAGTAGCTATCTCATCCATAACAGATGGATCAAATGTAGCAGGGATAAATCCAGCACTCATCCCCATTCCCTGAATGTCGTGAGGACCACTAACTCCCGTAGAAATAAATGGTGCTCTCATCGGTTCTACAGCAACAGTATAAATATCCTTATTTTTTTCTTTTAAATATTTTGCAACGCCTGAAAAACTCCCTCCAGTTCCTGTTCCACAAACAAAGATGTCTAATTCATCTTTAAAAGTTTCCCAAATTTCAGTTCCAGTGGTATTGTAGTGTGCCATAGGGTTAGCTGGATTTGAAAATTGATCAGGAGCAAAACTATTTGGATGCTGCTTCATAAGTTCGTCAAGTTTACATAAGCACCCTTTCATCCCATGAGATCCGTCAGTTAAAACTAATTCAGCACCATAGGCTTTTAGGAGTTGTCTTCTTTCTACACTTACACAGTCAGGCATGACGATGATTAATTTATAACCTTTTACAGCACAGACCATAGCAAGGCCAATTCCTGTATTTCCACTAGTTGACTCTATAATTGTATCACCTTTTTTTAGTTGCCCATTTTTTTCAGCCACCTCTATCATATTTAGAGCTACTCTATCTTTTACAGAACCAGCAGGGTTAAAAGATTCCAATTTAATATATATATCTGCATGGGTATCGTTAATGTTATTTATTTTTAAAATTGGAGTTCTTCCAACAGTTTCTAAGATGTTATTTAATATTTTCATTTTTATCCACCTCTGTTAATTATTTGATAATTCTCTTAATATTATAACATCTATATATAGAACATTAAAGCAACAAAAATAAATATTTTTTGTTCCATGAATAGATTGTAAAACTTTGTAAATAGGGTTATTATGTATTATAAAGTGTTCTATTAAGATGAATTTTAAGGGCGGGGGATAAAATGAAAAAAATAAGGGTTACTATCCCAAAATACATGGGAGATATACTAAAATATGATGCTATAGAATTTGGAGTGAGTAAAAATTTTCTATTAAATTACTTAGTGAAAAATTATAGCCTATTAAGGGGGAAAAACATACCTGAATTTCATGGAGAAAAAGAAATTATTCAGTTTAATTTAAATAAGGAAAATGAGGATTTTTATACAGAGGTATATAATAGAAGCGATTTTGAAACAGAAGCGTCCCTCATAAGGACTTTAATATATGGGTATATATCTCAATCTAAGGTTATAAGGGAGAGATTTATATTTGAAAAATTAATAGGAAGGATCCAAAGGGGAATAAAAAGTAAAAAAAAGATAAAAATAAAGTTTGAAACAGCCGAAAAAATTGTAAGTCCCTATAATATTTTATACTCTAGTATGGAAGTAAGTAATTATTTATTTTGTTATTCAGGGGAAGATAAAGTTTATAAAAACTATAGATTGTGTAATATAAAATATGTGTATATATTAGATGAAAAAAGATACCCAGGAGATACAGAATATTTTGGGAAAGTTAGAGGGAATTTCGACCCATTTTTGTCCTATGGTATGGAAGTCGTGGTAAGATTAAGTGACAGAGGGAAAGAAAAATATGATAGGATAAAGACCAACAGGCCTAAATTGATAGAAAAATTAGATGATAGGTGGATAGTAGAGGGATCAGAGGAGAAGATAAAGAGATATTTTGCTTATTTTATGAGTGATGTAGAGATAATATCACCTCTAAATTTGAGGGAATGGTTTTCTGCAGAAGCGTTGAAGGTGGTAGAGATGTATAGTTGAAAAAATAAGGGATAAGGCTAGACCCTCATCTTCTGATGGGATTCTACGAGTATTAAAACCAAGTTTACTTAAAACTTGATTTTAAATGTAGACCCTCGTAGGAAGTAACAAAGTAGAGGTAATAGAGGGATTAAATATAATTCTTTCTCCCTGTAGAGGGAGAGAGTGCCCGAAGGGCGAGAGAGGGCTTAGTAAAACGACTATAAACTTCAGATTGAAGGTCTCAATTTAAAAATAAAAAAACTTCTGTGCTGTAGCAGTAAAGCATATTATTCGTGTAATTCGTGACAGAGAAAGCTTATAGATTTTCTTAATTTATATAATCTGCGATAAGGCAAGGAAAATTAGATAGAGAAGAACTAAGAATTATCTTTTATAGATTATGGTATAATTAGAAAAATTAGATAGACGGAGGAACAAGATGAGATTCGGTAAAAATATGACTGTAGAGATAGTAGAGATAGAAAATGGAGTAAAATTAATAGTAGGAGGGGTAAAAAGTGGAATAACAATTACTCCTACAGATTTTGGAATGGATCTTCACAGAAGAAAGATGGAAGGTGTTACTGTAGATCCTAGAGAAGAGATCGATGTATTACAAGGAATGAAGGATGAGGTAACTACAGGAGAGGATATTATTTTTGAATATCTATATGGAGATGTGCTTTCAGCGGTAGTCTTAGCTGGGACCGTAGCAAAGAAACATATACCATATAAATTACAAGCATTAGCTATAGAGATAGGTGGAATAAATACTGCAGAACAGAACAAAGATTATATAACTATTGCTATTCAAAAAATGTTAGGAACAAATGATTCAATAGGAGGAGTAGTAGAGTGTGTTCTCCCATATACCATGGACTTAAACCCTATTAAAGGTGAGTTTTCACAAGTTATCCATAGTCTTATGAAGGAGGTTAGCGCTATTGAATTTGGAAATGGTATAAAAGATCGTAAATCAAATGCAAAGGAATATGAGTTGAGTAAAAATAAGATCCTAGTAACCTTTGGTCCTCATATGAAAAATATGAATAAAATACCATGTTTAGCAGGTGTAAGAGATGTAATAATAGATTCTGTTTTGGCTATAGTTCTATTATAGTTTGTAAAATTCAGAAACAGGTCAATTAATGGAGTAATAATCATAATATATATATATATTAAATACTTATCATTAAAAAGAATAAATGAAAAAAGAGATGAAAATGTACCTGTATGGTTTTTTAGCAGACAAATTGAAGTATATATGGACAAATTATTGTTTTACTAGAGAAAGTTGATTTAATTAAATACCAAGCATATACTAAGTGAATACTTTGTATATATTGGTATTTTTTTTTTGTATGTTCTGATCTATTGTGTTTTCGTTTTAAATTGATTAGAATAGTGTTATAAAGGAATGATTAAAAGAAACTAAAAACAATTTTTGGAGGTCAAAAATGAAAAATGGAAAGACTATAGTAATCGGAGTAATTGGATCGGACTGTCATGCAGTTGGAAATAAGATTATTGACCATGTGTTAACACAACAAGGATTTAATGTGATAAATGTAGGAGTTATTTCACCCCAAGAAGATTTTATAAATGCAGCAGTAGAAACTGATGCAGATGCAATCATCATCTCATCATTATATGGACACGGAGAATTAGATTGTCAAGGATTTAAAGAAAAATGTGATGAAGCAGGATTACAAGATGTTAAATTATATGTTGGAGGAAACATCGTAGTAGGAAAGCAAGTTTGGGAAGAAGTAAATAAAAGATTCTTAGACATGGGATTCGATAGAGTATACAAACCAGGAACACCTATTGAAGTTACAGCTGAAGATATGAAGAAAGACTTAGGAATGATTAAATAATAAATATGCACTATAAAAATTAGGAGTGGTGGAAATGAATGCCTACTTATTGATTGACTTTGGAAGTACCTATACTAAATTAACAGCCGTTGATCTAAAGACTGAAGAGATATTGGCTACTGCTAAAGACATAACTACAATCGAAGATGACATAATGATCGGCTTTAAAAAAGCATATGAAACACTAAAGTTATGCATAGAGGAAAAAAACGTAATATTCGAAGATATTAATTTTATAAAAAAAATAGCTTGTTCTTCGGCTGCTGGTGGACTAAAGATGTATGCAATAGGTCTTGTACCTGAGCTTACAGCAGATGCTGCTAAAAAAGCTGCCCTAGGTGCAGGAGCTAGAGTTATGAAAACTTATTCTTATGAATTAAATCATAGCGAAATTGAAGAGATCAAAAATTCAGATGCCGATATATTATTGTTAGCAGGTGGAACAGATGGTGGAAATAAAAAATGTATCATACACAATGCTAAATTAATAGCAGAAGTAAAGATAGGGATACCTGTATTATTAGCCGGAAATAAAAGTGCTAACGATGAAATTATAGAGATATTTGATGATGCAAATATAGATTATATAGTAACAGAAAATGTTATGCCAAAATTAAATAAAATAAATGAAAAACCAACAAGAGAAGCGATAAGAAAGATATTTATGACGAAGATAGTAGAAGCTAAAGGGATGAAAAATGCCGAAGACTTTATATCTGGAATACTTATGCCTACTCCAGCAGCTGTATTAAAAGCTGCAGAAGTACTTGCTCTTGGTAGTGACGATGAAGAAGGGTTAGGAAACTTAATGGTTGTAGATATCGGTGGAGCTACAACCGATATTCATTCATTGGCAGATGGGGATCCTACTAATGCAGGTGTAATTCCAAAAGGATTGGAAGAACCTTTTGCTAAAAGAACAGTTGAAGGGGATCTTGGTATGAGATACTCTGCACTATCATTATTAGAAGCAGCAGGGACAAAAAAAATAAGAAAATATTTAAATGATGATCATAAAGAGATCGATGTAAAAGCTCACTGCAACCATAGACATGAAAATATAATGATGGTTCCACAAACACCAGAAGAAATATTTTTCGATGAAGCTATGGCAGGAGCGGGAACTGAGATTGCAATGGTGAGACACTGTGGATGGTTAGAAAGTGTATTTACTCCAATGGGAGTAATGTACTACCAACATGGAAAAGATCTTTTAGATACTAAATATGTAATTGGAACAGGTGGAGTATTGGTACATAGTGAAAACCCTATAAATATATTAAAAGCTGGGGAATTTAATAAAGAACAGCCCGTACACCTATTACCTAGATCACCAAATTATTTAATTGACAGTACATATATATTGTCGGCTATGGGGCTCCTTGCAGGAGAAAAACCAGATATGGCAGTAAGAATAATGAAAAAATATCTTGAGAGAG
>Ga0316197_10001318_pt1 | contig 17769 bp, 18 predicted proteins | sample OudBiesiAoxic_MG_FD_204939 | JGI IMG/M metagenome (GOLD analysis project Ga0316197, IMG submission 204939) | Coastal sediment microbial communities from Oude Bieten Haven, Netherlands - site A oxic | ecosystem: Environmental > Aquatic > Marine > Coastal > Sediment | place: Netherlands... | reverse complement strand
GGCTTCCCGAGATGGCCAAGCAGGCCAGCCGGTGGTTGCGTGACCTGCGCAAGATGGTGGCCACTGCGCGCAAAGACATGTCCGGCTCGCTCGGGGTGGATGAGCGCTATCTCAACGACCCCAAGGGATCGCTGAAGCGCGACCTGCTGGGCGACGACATGCCGACCATGCCCAGCACGAAGGACGGCGTGTCCAAGGCGCTCGGACTCGACGAGACCGCGAAGACGCTGAAGGACGACGCGATCGACGCTGTCGATCCCGACGCCACCTGAGCGACCGTCAACGACCCGCGGGGGACAGCCCCAACGACATGCCAGCCAGGCCACGCTCACGGCGTCCGAGCCGCGTCGCGACCTCCCGAATGGCTCGGGCAGCCGGTGTGTCCGGGCGGCTGAGGACGAACGGGACGCCTGCGTCGGCGTCCTCGCGCAGACCTGGGTCGACCGGCACCGAGCCCAGCAGCGGCACCGTCGTCCCCGTGGCACGCCCCAGCGCCTCGGCGACGGTGGCTCCACCGCCGGAGCCGAAGATGTCGAGCTGCTCGCCGCAGTGCGGGCAGGCCAGCCAGGCCATGTTCTCGATGACGCCGAACACGCGCTGGCGGGTCTGCACACCGATGCTGCCGGCCCGCTCGGCCACCTCTGCCGCGGCGAGCTGTGGGGTCGTGACCACCACAATTTCCGCGTTCGGAAGCAGCTGACCCAGCGAGATGGCGATGTCACCGGTGCCGGGGGGCAGGTCGAGCAGCATGACGTCCAGGTCGCCCCAGTACACGTCGGTCAAGAACTGCTCGAGCGCGCGGTGCAGCATCGGTCCTCGCCAGGCCACCGGTGCGCTGCGCTCGGGCTTGAACATCTCCGTGGAGATCAGCCGAACGCCGTTGGCCGGCACGGGCAAGATCATCCCGTCCACGACCGTCGGGCGGATGCCGCCGACGCCGAGCATGCGCGGCGTCGAGTGCCCGTAGATGTCAGCATCGAGCACGCCCACCGAGAACCCGTCGTCGGCCAAGGCGGCGGCCAGGTTGACGGTCAGCGACGACTTGCCGACGCCGCCCTTTCCGGAGGCCACCGCGTAGACCCGGGTCAACGAGCCGGGCTTGGCGAACGGGATGTCCTTGGCGGGTCCTCGCAGCTTCTCCCGCAGGCCCACGCGCTGCTCGTCGCTCATGACGTCGAGGACGACCTCGACCGAGCGCACCCCGGCCACCCGCGATGCTGCGGCGGTCACATCGCGCACGATCGTGTCGCGCAGCGGGCAGCCCGACACTGTCAGCAGCACGGTGACACGGACGTGCCCGTCGGGGCCGACGGCGACGTCGGCCACCATGCCGAGCTCGGTGATCGGTCGGTGGATCTCGGGGTCGTTCACCGAGGCCAGCGCTTCGTAGACCTGCTGCTCGACTCCGCCAGACGCGGACGGGTCGTTGCCGGGGTTCGTCACGCCCACGATGCTACGTATTGCCCTCGGTCACCGCGCGCCGCGGTGCCCACGCTGCAGGGCCTCCAGCACGTGCGCCCGGACCCCGGCGAAGGACTCCTGGGCCACCAGCGCGGCCGAGCGCGGACGCGGCAGGCGCACGGTCACGTCGGCGACAACACGGGCCGGGCGGTCCGAGAGCACCACGACCCGGTCCGACAGCAGGATCGCCTCGTCGACGTCGTGCGTCACCAGCAGCACCGCGCGCCGATCGGCCTCCCACACCTGCTCCAGCCACACCTGCAGGTCACGTCGGGTGATCGCGTCCAGCGCCCCCAGCGGTTCGTCGAGCAGGATCACCTGGCGAGGCACGAGAAAGGCCCGCAGGAGCGCCAGGCGCTGGCGCATTCCGCCGGAGAGCTCACCGGGCCAGGCGCTCTCGTAGCCGGTCAGCCCGAAGCGGTCCCACAGCGCCGCCGCGCTGGCTCGGGCCTCGTGGTCGGGCACGCCGGCCACGGACGCACCCAGCAGCGCATTGTCCAGGCACCGCTTCCACGGCAGCAGGGTGTCGCGCTGGGGCTGCATGGTGCATGCCCCGGGACGACCCACCACCGACACCCCGCCCACCGTGGCCGTCCCGGCATCGGGCACCAGCAGCCCCGCGAGCACCCGCAGCACGGTGGACTTGCCGCAGCCGCTCGGCCCGAGCACCGAGACGAACTCACCCGGACGCGCGCTGAGCGACATGCCGTCCAGCACCGGCGTGATCGGCTCGCCTGCTCGGTCAGCGGTGAAGGCGTGCCGTAGACCGTCGACCTGCCATGCCAGCACGGGCTCAGCCGCCAGGCAGGTACTCGTTGGTGAAGGCGGACGCCCCGTCGACCTCCTCGTCAGACACCCCCGAGGAGGTGAGGAAGTCGGCGAACTGCATCCAGGTCTGCTCGTCCTGCACGCCCCAGGTGCCGGCGTCACCGACGAACAGAGGCGCGTAGTAGGCCACCGAGGGCTCGACCAGCGCGGAGTCCAGCTCCGGCACCTGCTCCAGCAGAAGGCCGGCCGCTTGCGCGGGGTCGGCGACGGCCAGCTCGTACCCACGGGCCGTGACGGCAAGGAAGTCCTCGACGAGCCCGGGGTCGTCGGCCACTGTCGACTCGGAAGCCAGGAACAACGGCGTGAACCAGTTGGGGATGCAGTCGGCCCAGTCGGCGAAGCGGATCTGCTCGACCTCGACACCGGCGACCTGCTCGGCGCGCAGAGCGTCCCAGCCGGAGAAGACCCAGGCGGTGTCGAACTGGTCGGCATCCATGCCGGCGAGGTAGTCGATGTTGCCGAGTGTCACGAACTCGACGGTGTCGGGGTCGGCGCCGTCGCAGCGCATGAGGGCGGAGATGATCTCTGTCTCCAACGCACCACCGAACCCGCCGTAACGGGTGCCCTGGAGGTCGCGGGGCCGGGTGATCCGGTCGTCGGCCAGGCTGAACAGCGAGGAGTCATTGACCGGCAGCACGGTGGCCACCGACACCACCGGAACACCTGCTGCCCGCGCCGGCAGCAGCGACTCCGCCTGGGCCATGCCGAGGTCGGCAGCCCCGGTCGCCACGGCCTGCTCGACCCCGGCGTCGGCGGGCTCGATCACCGTCAGGTCGATGCCGGCCTGCTCGTACCAGCCCTGCTGGAGGGCGGCGAAGACGCCGACGTGGTGGGCGTTGGGGGTCCAGTTGAGCATCAGTGTCACCTCGCGGGTCGCCTCGGCTTCTGTCGGCTGGCCCGTCGCCTGCCCCGTTGACGGTGCAGTGGGCAGGGCCGCGGGGTCGTCCGAACCACCGCACGCCGCGAGGGTGAGCGCCGTGACGGCAAGGGCGGCCAGGCCGGCTCGGCGGTGGACGGCAGTCATGGGTGATGGTCTCCTGTCGTTGGGGGGGTCACCAGGCGGATCGAGCGGTCGCAGCCCGGCGCTGGGCTCGTTCGGCTGCTTGCCACGGCAGCGCGGCTCGTTCGAGGGCGAAGACGAGTCCGACCAGCACGACGCTGATCGCGGCGATCACCAGCACCGCGGCGAACATCTGGTCGGTGGCGAACGAGGCTCGGGAGCGTTCGAGATACAGGCCCAGACCGGACGAGGCGCCGATCCACTCGCCGACGACAGCGCCGAACATGGCGTAGGAAGCGGCGACCTTGAGGCCGGTGAACAGGCTGGGCAGGGCTCCGGGCACGAGCACGTGTCGGGTGACCTCCCGGCGCGAGCCGCCCATCGCCCGAACGAGGTCGACCTGGTCGCGGTCAGCCGATGACAGGCCGCTGACCGTGGCGACGGCGACGGGGAAGAAGGCCACCAAGGCCACCACGAGCAGCCGGGGAAGCGGGCCGAACCCGAACCACACGACGAACAGCGGCGCCAGCACGACCATGGGGATGCTCTGCGACACCACGACCAGCGGGTAGAGCGCGGCCCGTAGCGGTGCCGAGGCCGACATGGCGACTGCCAGACCGACACCGAGGACTGTGCCCGCAATCAGGCCCAGCACGGCGGTTGTGATCGTGGACGCCGTGTGCCCGGCGATCACCTCGGCGTTCCCGACGAGCGCTGCCGCCACCTCCGAGGGCGCAGGCATCACGTAGTCCGGGACGTCGAGAAGGCGAACTGTGACCTCGGTGAGCACGACGAGCGCGGCGAGCAGGCCGATCGGCGGCACCCAGGTCGGCATCCCGCTGGACGTGTGCTGCGGCGAGCGGTCCACCGTCGGGGGTGCGGTGCGCGTCGTCATCGGTGCGCAGCCACCAGGTCGTCGATGCCGGGACCGTGGGTGGTCGCCCCGGCGGCGTCGTCTGGCGCGGTCTGGAACACCTTGAGCACGGTTACCACGCTGCCCGCGCCGGACGAGGGCTCGTCCCCGGTGCCGAGCGTCGCCTCGTGTGCCCGGCGCAGCACCGTCCACATCTCGTCGGGTGGGCCCTCGAACGTGGTTCCGAGCGCGCCCACCTCGTAGGTCAACCCGCTGTCCGCAACGACCGCGATCGCGGCATCGATGTGTGCGTAGGCCGACTCGGGCGTGCCGGTCGGGGTCGGCAGACATTGGATCTCGGCGATCATTCTCCCTCCTCCACCGCAGTGGTGAGAGGGGCGGTTGGCGGGTGCCCGCCGTCATCGACTACCTACGCCGGCATGACCCGGTTCAGGTTCGAAGGGTCTGTGGTCCGCCCACACTCTCAGCGCTCGCGCGCTCCCCTGTCGGTAGTGCCAGCCTACGCCGTCCGCGCCTACCTGCCTGTCGACTGCTGGCTCGACGACTCGTTGGTGTCCTCGGCCAGATCCTCGATCTCCTCCACGATGTCTTCGGAGATCTCGCGCAGCTCCGAGCGGATGAAGTCGCGGGTGGCCATCTCGCCCACCGTCAGGCGCAGCGCAGCGATCTCGCGGGCAAGGAACTCCATGTCGGCACGCGACTGCGCAGACACCTGGCGGTCCTGCTCCAGCGAGACCCGGTCTCGGTCGTCCTGGCGGTTCTGCGCCAACAGGATCAGGGGAGCGGCGTAGGACGCCTGCACCGAGAGCACCAGCGTCAGGAAGATGAAGGGGAACGGGTCGAACTTCGCGCTGTCGGGGCTCAGGGTGTTGTACACCAGCCAGACGGCGATGAACACGGTCATGTAGACGAGGAACCGACCGGTGCCGATGAACCGGGCGATGGATTCGGACGCCTGCCCGAAGGCCTCGGGGTCCAGCGACGGGCCGCGAGGCCCACGACGGGGGGCGCCCGGCAGGTCGAGCCGGTCGCGTTCAGGCATGCGGTCCATCGGGGGCCTCCACTCGGTCACGGTCCTGCCGGCGCCACTCCTGGCCGAGCAGGTGGTCGAGGACGTCGTCGACCGACACCGCGCCGAGCAGGTGCCCGTCGTCGTCGACGACGGGGGCTGCGACGAGGTTGTAGGTCGCCATGTAGCGGGTTACTTCATGCAGCGTTGCCTCGACTGTCAGCGGCTCGGGGTGACGGTCGGCCAGCGTCGAGACCAGTGACGACGGCGGCTCGCGAAGCAGCCGCTGCACGTGTGCCACGCCCAGGTAGCGCCCTGTCGGCGTCTCGACGGGGAACCGGGAGACGAAGGCCATCGTCGCCAACGCCGGCGTGAGGTCGGGGTTGCGCAGCTGGGCAAGGGCCTCGGCGACGGTCGCGTTGGGTGGCAGGATGACCGGCTCGTTGGTCATCAGACCGCCGGCGCTCTCGTCGTCGTAGTCCATCAGCTGGCGCACCGGACCGGCCTCCTCCGGCTCCATCAGCGACAGCAGCTTCTCAGCGGTCGCGTCAGGGAGGTCGGAGAGCAGGTCGGCGGCGTCGTCAGGGCCCATGGCCTCCAGCACATCGGCGGCTCGCTCGACCTCGAGGCGGGCGATCACCGTGATCTGGTCGGGCTCGTCGAGCTCTTCGAGGACGTCGGCCAGCCGCTCGTCATCGAGTGCGGCGATCACTTCGCTGCGGCGCTTGTCAGGCAGGTTGGCCAGCACCTCGGCGAGGTCGGCCGCGCGCATCGTCGACAGCGTGTTGAGCAGGTTCGCCGCGCCCTGCTCGCGCTGGCTCACCGCCCACCCGGACACCTGGCGCCAGTCGAGGATCTGCGTGTCGGCCTTGCGGAATCGTCCGCCGCCTCGATGCAGAGCGACCTTCGCCACCCGCCACTCCCGAGCGCGGGTCGGCTCCAGCCCGACATCGAAGACGACGGCCGGCTGGCCGTTCCCGGCGATCTGCACCTGCTGGTCGAGCAGGTCCTCCAGCACCAGCGTCTCCCCGGGGCGTCGCTCGAACCGTCGCACGTTGATCAGCCCGGTCGTGATCACTTGACGGGAGGCGATGCTGGTCACTCGGGTCACCGGCACGAATATTCGACGGCGCAGCGCGACCTCGACAACGAAGCCCACGACGCGTGGGGGGCTGCGGTCGGTGTTCATCCGCACGACCACGTCGCGCACCTTGCCGACCCGGTCACCGACCGGGTCGAATACGTCGGTGCCGGCCAGGCGGGCCGCGAACACCAGCCCCGGACGACTCGTCATGGCACCGGAGGCTACCGGCGGGGCGCTGCGGGCCCGATTAGTCTGCGAGGCGTGCCGCGCCTGCCTCGTCCCATGCGTGCAGGAAGCCCTCGCGGGAGGGCCCTGATGCTGCTGGCGACGGTGGGGATGGCGGTGACAGCGACGGCGGGCTGTGAGACCCCCGGCGACACCGTCGATGCCGGTCCTTCGGCCAGCGTGCGGGCTACCGAGGTCGCCGACCCCGCTGACGCGGTGACCAACGGCATCGACGACATGGCTCCCGACGAGGCTCTCGACCAGGCACGCGCGGCTCTGGCAGCTGCCGAGAGCTTTCGGGTGACCGGCTCGCCGACACAGGGGCAGACGCTGGACCTGGTCTTCGTCGCGGGCTCGGCTGTCGACAGCGCCGAGCCCACCTCGCGGGAGTCGGACGCCGAGGTCGGCGACGCCGACCCGCCGGCGCGTGGCGCGCGCGGAACAGTGAGCCAGGACGGCTCGACCTTCCAGCTGCGCTCCGTCGACGGCGCCGTCTACGTGCGCGGCGACCTGGACTGGCTGGCAGATGAGGTTGCCACGGGAGCCGCGCGCACGCTGGGTGGAAAGTGGCTGCTGCTGCCGCAGGAGGCGGCGCAGGACCTGACTGCCTTCGCCGACCCCGCTGCATTCATCGACGCCCTCCTCACCGCGCAGGGTGCGCTCCAGTGGGTGGGGGCGTCGGTGATCGCCGAGGTGCCGGCGGTCGGTATCCGAGTCGTCGACAGCGAGGCGACGGTGTGGCTGTCGGGCATCGACATGCCCTACCCGCTGCTGGTCGAGCGACTCGGCGCGACCGCCGATCAGGGGGTCGTGCGGTTCGACGAGATCGACGAGCCCGCGACGCTCAGCGCGCCGCGCACGGAGAATGTCGTCGTGGCGCCTGAGCCGTCGGAGTGAGCCAGACACCTCGGCCGGTGGTGCCGCTCCTGCGGGCACCGACCGGGGCCGACATGCCCCTGCTGGCCCTGGCCGTGCTCGGGATCGGCGCGTCGGCCCCGCTCATCACCGTCATCGCCGCGCCGGCGTTGGCGATCGCGCTGTGGCGAAACCTGCTCGGCACAGCCGCCCTGCTTCCGTGGGCAATGGTGCGCGCGCGCGCCGACGTCTTGGCGGTGTGGACCGACCGGCGGCTACGCCGCGTCGTCCTGCTGGCGGGAGTGGCGCTGGCCGTGCACTTCGCCACCTGGGTTCCGGCGGTGACGCTGACGACGGTGACCGCCGCGACGGCACTGGTCGCCGTCCAGCCGGTCTGGAACGCGCTGCTGGCCAGGGCCGGTGGGACCCACATCACGACGCGGGTGTGGGCCGGCATCGTGCTGGCCGTGGCCGGGGCACTGACGCTGACCGGGCTCGACCTGGGTGGCGACCCCCGCGCCCTGCTCGGCAACCTGCTGGCGCTCCTGGGTGGCATGGCCGCCGCGGTCTACGTGGCCCTGGGCGCCCAGGCGCGGGCCCAGGTGAGCACGACGGCCTACTCGGTGTCGTGCTACGCGGTCACCGGTGTGCTGCTGCTCGCCGTGTGCCTGGTCGCCGGGGTGCCGGTCGTGGGCTTCGACGCCGAGACCTGGCTGCTGCTGATCGCCTTGACGGTGCTGGCCCAGCTGCTCGGGCACACGCTGCTCAACCGGGCGGTGGGCACGGTAGGGCCGGTCGTCGTCGCGCTCGTGATCCTGCTGGAGGTGCCCGCGGCGACGCTCATCGCCGCCTGGTGGCTGGGTCAGGTGCCGCCGGTGGCTGCCCTGCCGGCCGCCGCCCTGGTGCTCGGCGGGGTGGCGCTCGTCGTCACCTCGCGCAGTGCGCCGGAGGAGCTGCCGATGCCGGACGCGTGAGCGATCTCACCGGGGGTGCGGCCCTGCCGCCGTGCGCTGCTGGCTACCCTCCGAAGCCATGACCCCAGGTGTGACCCCAGGTTCCGACACGTCTGCCTCCGCCCGGCCGCTGCGCTCGCGCCGCTCGTGCCTGGCCGTGCCCGGCTCGAACGTCAAGATGCTCGGCAAGGCCCAGGGCCTGCCTGCCGACCAGGTCTTTCTCGACCTCGAGGACGCCGTGGCGCCGATCGCCAAGGAGGGCGCCCGTGACAATGTCGTGGCTGCGCTGAACCAGGGCGACTGGGGCGGCAAGACCCGGGTCGTGCGCGTCAACGACTGGACGACGCACTGGACCTACCGTGACGTCATCGCCGTCGTCGAGGGCGCCGGGGCCAACCTCGACTGCATCATGCTGCCGAAGGTGCAGACGCCCGAGCAGGTCGTGGCGCTGGACATGCTGCTCACCCAGATCGAGAAGACCAACGGGCTTCCGGTGGGGGGTATCGGCATCGAGGCCCAGATCGAGAACGCGCTCGGCCTGGTGAACGTGGACGGCATCGCCGCGGCCTCGCCGCGGGTCGAGACGATCATCTTCGGGCCTGCGGACTTCATGGCCTCGATCAACATGAAGTCGCTCGTGGTGGGGGAGCAGCCGCCCGGCTACACCGAGGGCGACGCCTACCACTACATCCTCATGCGCATCCTGATGGCGGCGCGTGCCTACGACAAGCAGGCCATCGACGGTCCCTTCCTGCAGATTCGAGACGTCGAGAGCTACAAGCGGGTGGCCGGGCGCGCCGCGGCGCTGGGCTTCGACGGCAAGTGGGTGCTGCACCCCGGCCAGGTCGACGCGGCCAACGAGGTCTTCAGCCCGGCGCAGGGCGACTACGACCACGCCGAGGAGATCCTCGACGCCTACGAGTACTTCACCTCCGAGGCCGGCGGTGCGCTGGGTGCGGTGATGCTCGGGGACGAGATGATCGACGAGGCGTCGCGCAAGATGGCAATCGTCATCGCGGCCAAGGGGCGGGCTGCCGGCATGTCGCGCACGACCCAGTTCACGCCCCCGGAGAAGTAGCCCCGCCTGCTCCGGTTTCCCGGCGGCGACAGGGTCGCCCTCCGTAGTCTGCGAGCACCAGGAATGCCGCACCGCAGGGGGTGCACATGCAGGTGTTCGTCGACAACCCGTTGCTGACGCTGTTCTTCTGCATCGGGGTCGGAATCGCGTTCGGGATGATCCGCTTCGGGCCGGTGTCGTTCGGCCCCGCCGGGGCGCTGTTCGCCGGACTGGCGCTCTCGGCGATGAACGCTGACGTCGCGCTGGGGCCGGTCTACTCCTCGCTCGGGCTGTGCGTCTTCTGCTACATGGTCGGACTCGCCGCCGGCCCGTCCTTCATGCGTGCCCTGCGCACCTCGTACCAGCCGCTGATCGTGGCAGGCACGGCGATCGTCGCGATGGCGGCCAGCGGTCTGGCCGTGGGCCGCGCGCTCGGCGTCGAGACCTCCTACATCGCCGGCGCCTATGCCGGGGCCGGCACGGCGACCCCTGCTCTTGGTGCCGTGCAGCAGCAGCTGGCCAACGGCGGCGAGGTGCCGCCCGAGCCGGCTGTCGGGTACGCGGTCGCCTACCCGTTCGCCGTGCTGATCACGATCCTCGCCCTGATCTACCTGATGAACGTGGGCAAGAAGAGGCCGACGAAGGAGGACTCCGAGCGGCTGCCATCCCTGGTTGTCGTGACTGTCGACGTGACCCAGCCGGTCTTGTTGACCGTCGAGACGCTCGCCGAGCAGTACGGGGCGGTCGTCTCGCGCATCACCCGTGACGCCGACACGGTGGTGGCCCACGCCGACGCCCACATCCGGGCTCACGACCTCATCACCATCACCGTGGCCGACGACCAGCTGCCGCGACTGCTTGAGGCCGTCGGGCAGCTGTCCGAGCGCGAACCATGGCACGACCGGAGCCAGATCGACTTTCGTCGGGTTGCCGTGTCGAACCGGGCCTTCGTCGGGCAGACCCTGGCCGACCTCGACCTGGACGGCCAGTACGACGCGGCGGTCAGCCGGGTGCGGCGGGGCGACGTCGACCTCATCGCCACCCCCGACCTGGTGCTGCAGATGGGCGACCGGCTGCGGGTCACGGCCAAGCGCGATGTCCTGCCGCAGATCACCAAGCACCTCGGGGACTCCGAGCGCGCGGCAAACGACATCAACGCGCTCGGGCTCGGCCTGGGGCTCTCCATCGGGCTGGTCTTCGGCCTGCTGTCCATCCCGCTGCCCGGCGGCGGCACCTTCGTCCTGGGCACGGCCACGGGCCCGCTGATTATCGGCGTGGTGCTGGGTGCGCTCGGTCGCACCGGGCCGGTCGTGTGGCAGCTGCCGACCGGCGTGAACAACGCCTTCAACCAGCTCTTCCTGCTGATCTTCCTGGCCGCCGTCGGGACGGGGTCGGGCAACGACCTCGTCAACGCCCTGTCGTCGCCGCTGGGGCTGAAGCTCCTGGCGGTCGCGCTGACGTTCTGCTTCGTCCACGCCATCGTCAACATCGTCGGTCTGCGCTCGGTGCTGACCTTCGGCACCGCGCGATCCCTCGGCGGGCTGACCGGCTCCCAGCTGAACCCGGCACCGTTCGCGTACGCCATGGACAAGAACGGCGACCAGCGCATCGCCGTGCTGTACGCGATGATCTTCCCGGTGATCATGCTCGGCAAGGTGATCATCGCCCAGCTGATGGTGATCTTCTTCTGACCTGCGCACACCCTGACCCGGTTTGTGAGCAACCCAACGGTGCCTTTCCGGCGTGCGCGGCGGATACTGGGAGCGGCAGCCCGTCATCGGGCCCTCTTTCCACGTCCCAAGGAGACTCATGGACCGCCTCGCGCAGACCGACGGCCTCACCGACATCCAGCGAGAGATCCTGGCCACCGTTCGCGACTACGTGAACGAGCAGATCATCCCGGTGGCCACCGACCTCGAGCACAAGGATGCCTACCCCGACGAGATCGTCGAGGGACTCAAGGAGATGGGCATCTTCGGGCTGATGATCGCCGAGGAGTACGGCGGTCTCGGTGAGTCGCTGCTCACCTACGCGCTCGTGGTCGAGGAGCTCGCACGCGGCTGGATGAGCATCTCCGGCGTCATCAACACCCACTTCATCGTCGCCTACATGGTCGCCCAGCACGGCACCGAGGAGCAGAAGCAGCGCTGGCTGCCACGCATGGCCGCGGGCGAGCTCCGCGGAGCGTTCTCCATGTCCGAGCCCGGCTGCGGGTCGGACGTCGCGGCCATCCGCACCAGCGCCACAAAGGTCGACGACGACACCTACGAGATCAACGGCTCGAAGATGTGGCTGACCAACGGCGGCTCGTCCAGCCTGGTCGCGGTGCTCGTCCTCACCGACGAGGGTGCAGACAGCGTCTACAGGAACATGTCGACGTTCATCATCGAGAAGGAGCCCGGCTTCGGCGAGGTGGCTCCGGGCCTGACCATCCCCGGCAAGATCGACAAGATGGGCTACAAGGGCGTCGACACCACCGAGCTCGTGCTGGAGGGCTTCCGCACCGGCGCCGACACCATCCTCGGCGGCGTCGGGGGCAAGGGTTTCTACCAGATGATGGACGGGGTCGAGGTCGGCCGGGTCAACGTTGCCGCACGGGCGTGTGGAGTCTCGAAGCGGGCCTTCGAGCTGGGAATCGAGTACTCCCAGCAGCGCGAGACGTTCGGCAAGCAGATCGCCCAGCACCAGGCGGTCATGTTCCGCCTCGCAGAGATGGCCACCAAGGTCGAGGCCTCGCACCTCATGATGGTCAAGGCCGCGCGCATGAAGGACTCCGGCGAGCGCAACGACCTCGAGGCCGGCATGGCCAAGTATCTGGCCAGCGAGTACTGCAAGGAGGTCGTGGAGGACTCCTTCCGCATCCACGGCGGCTACGGCTACTCGAAGGAGTACGAGATCGAACGCCTCTACCGCGAGGCGCCGATGCTGCTCATCGGTGAGGGCACCGCAGACATCCAGCGGATGATCATCGGGCGCCGCCTGCTGGAGGAGTACAAGCTCAAGTAGCCGACGCCACCCTCGAAATGATCACGTTAAGGGGGTTCGTGGGGGGTTGGGGAATGTATGCCGCGCGAACCCCCCACGAACCGCGCGAGGGCCGAGCCGGCACCGAATAGCGCCCACGACCCCGCGGCCCCCGGTGGCGTGAGCAGGCGCACACCGACCCCGAGGTCCGAACCCGTCGGCCATGGGGCACGATGAGCAGCATGAAATTCGGGCGCTTCTACGAGGACTTCGAGGTCGGGGCCACCTACAAGCACTGGCCGGGCAAGACCGTCACCGAGTACGACGACCACCTGTTCTGCCTCATCACGATGAACCACCACCCGCTGCACATGGACGCGCACTACGCCGAGACGTCCACGCAGTTCGGCAAGAACGTCGTGGTCGGCAACTACATCTACTCCCTGCTGCTGGGCATGTCGGTGCCCGACATCTCGGGCAAGGCCATCGCCAACCTCGAGGTGGAGTCGCTGCGCCACGTCGCCCCCACGTTCCACGGCGACACCATCTATGGCGAGACGACCGTGCTGGACAAGAAGGAGTCGTCGTCGAAGAACGACCGCGGCGTCGTCTCGGTCGAGACCCGCGGCTACAACCAGGACGGCACGCTCGTCTGCATCTTCCGGCGTCGGGTCATGGTTCCCAAGCACGAGGTCGTCGGCGACATGGAGCCACGTCCAGAGCCCACCGACAGGGGCTGAGCGCTGCGGCCAGGCTCAGAACACACCGAAGTCGCGCAGCGCGCCGAGCAGACCCGGGGACAAGGGCATCTGCGTCATCTGCGCCTCGGTGAACCATCCCACCTCGGCGGCGTCGTCACCTGCCGCGAGCGCGCCCCCGACGATGCGGCAGGCGAAGTCGTGGATCTCGTAGTGGAACTCCCCGGCGGGGTCCTGGCGGTAGACGACACCCAGCAGCTCGTCCACCTCGACGTCGAGCCCGGTCTCCTCGAGCACCTCGCGCGACGCCGCAGCCCGGACGTCCTCGCCTGGCTCGGCACGTCCGCTGGGCAGCGACCACGTGCCCTCGTACGGCGCGTGGCCCCGGCGCACCAGCAGCAGGCGTCCGGAGTTGTCCACGAGCACGCCGCCCGCGCACAGCGTCCACCCCTCGTCGGCCACGGCCCGACCGTAGTCACGAAGGGTCGGACGGCGCCGCCGCACGGGTCGTTTCGGCCTTGACTCTGGCGGCTCACACCGGCAACGGTCGGTGCTCATGGATGCATCCGCCCGGTGCCCACGCTGCTCGCGTGAGCTGACTGCGCCGAGCATGTGGTCGAGCGCCTGGGAGTGCGCCGTCCACGGCCCTGTCGCGCCCGTCAAGCCCGACCCGGTCCCCACGGCCGACTGGACGCGACACGTCTGCGCATCGTCGCGGGTGCCCGTCTGGTTGCCGTGGCCCCTGCCTGACGGCTGGGTGGTGGCCGCAATCGCCCCCATCGGGGACGAGGTGAGCGGCATCCCGGCCGTCGCCACGGTGCTGACCGGCCCGAGCCCCCTCGGGGGACCAGCAGAGATGCTGATCGTCTCCGAGGAGCCGGGCGTCGGCTTCGCCACCCACCTGGCCGGGCTCGACGGAACCGACCCAGGGCGCGTCGTCGACGCTGCTCCTTACAGCCACGTCGTCGTGCATGGTCGCCCCCTCCCGATCTGGCTCGTGCCGACCGATGCCGACCAGGCCGTGGTGGTCGGGGAGCGCGACCTCGTGTGGATATGGGTCATGGTGCGACCCGCCTCTGCCGGTGCGATGCTGGTGGATCACCTGGCCTTCGCCGACGCCCGCGTGCTCGGCGAGGAGGTGCGCCTGCTGCCCTACGGTGCCCGCAGCACCTGGCTCGACCCGTCCTGACCGATGCTCATCGACCTGCACGCTCACTCCGCCGTCTCCGACGGCACGCAGAGCCCCACCGACCTCGTGGCGGCAGCCGCGAACGCCGGAGTGGATGTGCTGGCTCTGTCCGACCACGACACCACCCAGGGGCTGGCCGAGGCCGAAGAGGCTGCAGGCCGCCTCGGCGTGCACGTCGTCCCGGCCATCGAGGTGTCCACCTGCTGGCGCGACTGCGACGTCCACCTGCTCGCCTACTGGCCCGACACGCAGGACGAGGCGCTCCAGCAGATGCTGGGCACGATCCGTAGGGGCCGGGTGATGCGCATACCGCAGATGCTGGCTGGGTTGGCCGAGGCCGGCATCGAGATCAGCGAGGACGATGTGCGCCGTGCCGCTGGCTCCGCCGACTCCCTCGGACGTCCCCACGTGGCTGACGCGCTGGTGGCCGCCGGCGTCGTGTTCTCGCGCGAGCAGGCCTTCGCCGCACTCATCGGCGAGGGGATGCCAGGCCACGTGCGCAAGCCGGCCCCCGCGCTGCTGCGGGCCATCGCCACCGTTGCCGATGCCGGCGCCGTGCCGGTGCTCGCCCACCCCTGGGGGCGAGGCAGCCGCGCCGCGTTGGACGAGGCCGCCCTGGACGAGCTGTCGGCCGGCGGGCTTGCCGGTCTCGAGGTCGACCACGGCGACCACGACGAAGATGACCGGGAGAAGCTGCGTGCCATCGCCCGCGATCTGGGTCTGGTGGCGACCGGTGGCAGCGACTACCACGGCGCCGGCAAGGCGGGAGTGGCGCTCGGGATGAACTCCACCAGCCCGCAGGCCTACGAGGCGTTGCGCGTCCGGCGGGGGAGAGTGGCGTGACGGCCCCAAGGCTGCGCACGTTCTTCCCGTCGCGCCTCGACGCGTGGACGCAGTGCCCACGTCGCTACCGGTTCAGGTACCTCGACGACCCGCCTCCCGCCCGCCGCGGCGCCTTCGCCCACACGACTGTGGGTGCCGCCACCCACGTGGCTCTTGCGCGGTGGTGGCAGATCGCGGAGCCCGAGCGCGTGCCCGAGCGGGTCGCGGCCGAGGTCGACACGGCCTGGACCGACGAGGGCTTCGCCGACGAGGCGATGTCGCAACGATGGAGAGCCAAGGCCCGAGGCATGGTCGCCGCCTACGTCGAGGCCGAGACCCTGCGCAGGGAGGTGCTGCGCGACGTCGACCTCGTCGAGCCGCGTCGGGTCGAGTCGGCCGTCAGCCTGCGCGTGGACGAGTCGATCGCGCTCAGCGGCAAGCCAGACCGCATCGATGAGCGCCCGGGGGCCCAGGGAACCGAGCTCGTCGTCGTCGACTACAAGACCAGCCGCGTCGCGCCGACCGACGACGACGCGCGCACGTCCCGCACGCTCGCGCTGTATGCGGCCGCGGCCGAGGCGACGCTGCGGCGCCCCGCACTGCGTGTCGAGCTGCACCACCTGCCCACCGGTTCCCTCGCCGTGTGGCGCCACGACGAGGCCAGCCGCAACCGGCAGGTGCGTCGCGCAGCACAGGTCGCGATGGACTGCCGGGGCGTCGAGGCTGAGCTTGCCGGCGGCGGTGGCCCCGACGATCTCTTCCCGGCACGGCCCGGTCGGCTGTGCCCGTGGTGCGACTACCAGGCCTCGTGCCCGGACGGGATCGAGATGGGCCCGGCCGTCAAGCCGTGGGCGGCGCTGGCGCCCGACGCCGAGTCGGAGGCGCCTGCACCGGAGGGGTTGTGAAGGGTCGGTGCGTCGGTCGGCTCGACGGGCATCATGAACCAGACCCTGCCGCCCTCGGGTCTCACCCACGCCCCGCATCGCTGAACCACGGACTTGACGATCAGCAACCCGCGGCCGTAATCGGCGCGCGACTGCGGCGGCAGTCCGCCCCCGGAGTCGCTCACCACCGTGACCAGGTGTGCTCCCAGCACGCGCATGGTCAGCCTGATCGGGCCGCTGGCGTGCAGCACGGCGTTGGTGACCAGCTCGCTCACGGCCAGCTCGGCGTCGTCGAGCTGCTGCGGGCCGAGAACGGGCCCGAGCTCCGAGCGCACCAGGCTGCGCGCCTTGGTTACCTCGCTGGGCAGCGAGGCGAGCGTGAGGTCGAGCGACCGGCCACGCGGCGCCCAGCTGTCGAAGAAGGCGTTGAGACGCTGTGCCGTGCGGTCGGGGTCCTCGACGGCGGGCGAGTGCCCGAGGCCGTCGAGGATGGCCATCTCAGCCTCGATGGCACGCGCCAGGTCGGCCTGCTGGGCCACCGGCCAGCCGTCGTCCAGCTCGCCGGTCAGCACCAGCATCGGGGTGGGACGATCGCGCAGCGCCTCACGTGGGTCGGGGGCGGTGAGCAGGTGCCGGGTCTTGGCGGCCAGCGCGAGTGGGTGGGTGCGCAGGAACCGGTCGTGCAGCCAGGCCTCGATCGCGGCGGACGGCTCAGGCAGCCCGGCTGCCCGGTCGTGCTCGCGCATCGCCTGCCAGGTGCCTTCGGAGCCGATCTCGTGCAGTGCCGTGACCACCTGACGCAGCGCGGGCCGGCTCGGCGGCGGCACCGCACCCGGGCCTGAGCACAGCAGTGTTGCGGAGTTGAGCCGCAGCGTGTGGTCCAGGACGGCCTGGGCGACCACGAGGCCCCCGAAAGAGTGCCCGACGAGGTCGACCGGCCCGGCCGTCACGGCGTCGGCGACGGCAAGGACGTCCGCGGCCAGCGCTGGCAGCGTGTAGTCATCCTCGGCGTCGGTGCCGGGGGTCTCGAACTGCCCGCGCTGGTCGATGGCGATGGCGCGCCGTCCAGCGGCCGCAAGCGGCGCCAGCAACGTCGCGAAGTCTTCCTTGCTGCCGGTCCAGCCCGGGACGAGGAGCACCACCGGTAGCTCGGAATCGGTCGGTCCGGCACTCAGCGCGGCAAAGGGTCCGCGAGCGGTGTCGAGCCACACCTTGGAGACGCCGGCGGGCAGCGTCAACGTTCGAGGGGTGCTCACGACAGGACGGTACCCACGAAGGACCCTTGTCAATCCTGCGTCGTGGCCAGGATCTGGACCAGGCATGATGGACCCGTGCCGGACAACCAGCAGGGAGGACCGCGGTGACTCGCACGATCGCCGTCACCAATCAGAAGGGCGGGGTCGCGAAGACGACGACCGCGGCGTCGCTGGCCGTGGCGCTGGCCGAGCTGGGGCAGAAGGTACTGGTGGTCGATCTCGACCCGCAGGCGTGCCTGACGTTCTCGCTCGGCGTCGATCCCGAGGACCTCGAATCGTCGGTCTCGCACGTGCTGACCCAGGGCATGGACCCCGCCGGGGCGATCATGGCGACCGACGAAGGCATCGACCTGCTTCCGGCGACGATCGAGCTGGCCGGGGCGGAGGCTTCCCTGCTCACCCGGACGGGGCGCGAGCTCACGCTCAAGCTGTCGCTGGAAGACGTCTCGACCCGGTACGACTGGGTATTCCTGGACAGCCCGCCGTCGCTGGGTGTGCTCACCGTCAACGCACTCACTGCCTCGCGTGAGGTGCTGATCCCGTTGCAGTGCGAGACCTTGTCGCACAGGGGCGTGGGTCAGCTGCTCGACACCATCCACGACGTGCGCCG
>Ga0316197_10001317_pt1 | contig 17770 bp, 22 predicted proteins | sample OudBiesiAoxic_MG_FD_204939 | JGI IMG/M metagenome (GOLD analysis project Ga0316197, IMG submission 204939) | Coastal sediment microbial communities from Oude Bieten Haven, Netherlands - site A oxic | ecosystem: Environmental > Aquatic > Marine > Coastal > Sediment | place: Netherlands... | reverse complement strand
ACATGGCGCACCACCAGAAGTGGTGATGCGCTACTTCGAACAACCCCAACGCATCAAAGGAGTATCCCAATGCGTCTCTCTAAACTGATCACCGCCACCGCAATTGCCCTCGGCCTTGCAACAACCGCTCAGGCCGAAGGTCCCAATAAACTCATCACAATCCTCACAGCGCCCGAACCGCAGACCCAACTGATGGCAATGGTCCTGACCATGAACGCAATTGCTGCCGGGGGACAGGCAGAGATGCTGCTGTGCGGTCCGGCGGGTGATATCGCACTTCAGGATGCGCCTGCATCGGCGACCGCGGGCCAACCACCCAAAGATGCCAGCCCACAAGGCCTGATGAAGATGATGATGGCGCAGAAGGGCCTCAAGGTTCAGGTTTGTGCGATCTATTTACCCGGTAAAGGCGCCGATACGTCGGTTCTTCTGGAAGGCGTGACTGCAGCCGCGCCAGATGCGATGGGGGCCGCGATTTTGGCCAACGACACAACTGTGATGAGCTTCTAGTTCACCCATGTGTCTCCTGCTCTCTGATGAGCGTAGGCGGCAAAACACCATGAAACTCTGAAAGGAAACGCTTATGAATACTCTCAAATCCCTCTTTGCTGTCATCATGACGATGCTCGCGCTGACGGCACCGATGGCTTACGCGCAGGACGCTGATGTCAAATCGCGTGGCCTTTTTGTCAATCTGACGACTGACGACACATGGTCTGCCGCCAAAGCCATCAGCTTTGCTCACGAAAAAGCCCTGAAGAACGGACATGCGCCAGTGGCCATCTGGCTCAATGTAAGGGCCGTTTATCTGGCCGACAAAGGGCGACCGTCGCATGTCCACGGCCTGTTGCGCGAACAGAATAAGTCGATTCAGGATATGTTGACGGCCTTCATCGCCGATGGTGGTCAGGTCATTATGTGCTCCGCCTGTTCGGCAGCTGCCGGGCTGACGCAGGGAGACTATATCGATGGTGTTGTTATGGGGACATGGCCAGTGGTCGAGGGACTGTTGTTCAACCCTGACGTCACGACTCTATCATGGTGAGAACCTAATGCCCTGATCGCACTCTGGGTGCGGGCAGGGCATTAGCGGTACGTCACGCGTTCGTTTGCGAAATTGCTTCGCAATTAGCGTTGACCCTTGTTATTCTGATTTTTTGCCTTCTATGGATGTTAAGGACCGCCTGCTACAATGGAATGGGTCATGGCGCTGCGTTACAAATGCCTTTCAGTATGGCGTTTTGTTGGTACCAGTAGGAACGGTGGTTGATAGCAAACTGAGAGCAGTGCCCGTTGGACGAATGGACGGACTGTCTCGCTGGATCAAGGTCGTGGCAATTGGTGGTGTGCGACCCGCGTGCGATCCACAAAAAAGGGCCGCAAAACACGAAAAAGCAGCCGTTCATGCAAGATCAGCGAACGCACGCTTTGTCCCGCAGAGCGGTCATATCTGGATTTTTGCTCAGCGTCCGCTGTCGCGCTAAGCGGCCATAAGAGGCTGAAAGATCGCGTTTTCGGTTCCGAACGACTGCTCAACAACGCTTAGCCGTCAACCGGCCAAAATACTCAGATGCCCGTTGGGAGCCCATACCGGAAGTGCTCCCGCGCAGACGCTCGCGAGTGCAGCAACGCGAACGCAAGAATTGTTAGCCGCGCCGCAAGGAGAAAAGCGGCCGTACATTCTCAGCGCAGCGAGATTTAGGACGTCTATTTCCGCCATGCGGGACTTTCCAGAATTAGAGGCCGCTCCCATCTGTGCGGTAACTGCCGGAAGTCCAAAACTCGTTCAGGTCAGTTCAAAACGCGCAATTCCCGCCGCGGCGAGTTCATCGTCGAAACCGTGACCGGTTAGGATGTCGATCACTGTTTCCGCGGCGATTGGTGATACCGCGTTCCGAAAAATCGACATGTCGATATGTGTCCCAAGGTGCTCCGGGAACACCGCTGCGGGACCGACTCCGGGCGTGGCAATCACGGTTGTGAGAGGGGCAATCGCAAGCTCGTATTCGCCAGCCGCGACCAAAGCCGCAGGCACACCCCCAGCCAACGCATGACTTGGCGGCAAGAAGGGGCCTGTCAGCCCCATGCGCTCTATCGCATCCAGATAGGTGCGCCCGCTCGTCCCAGGACCGGTATAGGCTATGCTTTTCGCGCTGCGCAGAAGCGCTTCGATACCATTTGAGTCCGCAATTATTTCGCCATGCGCCTCGCCTCTGCGCGCAATCGCTAGCGAGACACGCCCGAATGCACGATGGCTGCCACCGTCTGCAAACCCATTATTGATCAAGGTCTTTGCGTATGGTGGATTGGTCAGGCCGATGTCATAAGGCTCGCCGCTTCTGATCCGCTCGGGTATCAGTGGATTTAGCTCACCTCCTCTATGAGCCGCACGCCAGCCCCAGCGTCTAGGCGCGCCGTGAGGCGCTCCATGACAGCCCGGATCGCCGCAGGAACGAACATGCGCAAGATCGTCGGGATAATGAAGCTCTCTCCTGGAGCTAGCCCGCGCTGTTGCCTCGGTATAAGATGTAATTACTTCGTGCCCGGCAAGCCCTTTTACTGCAATGCCCCTTTTGGGATGTACCGGCAGCTTCACCCAGCAGGTTAGGCTTGGCCTATACTGCACATAGGATAAGTAGCATGGCGAAGAATGATTTTGATGAGTTAATGTCGGTTGGCGTTGATATCGGCAAAGATGTTTTTCACTTGGTTGGTTTTGATAAAGACGGGCAGCTTGTGTTGCGCAAGAAGATTAAGCGCATGGCGTTGATCGCAACGTTTGAGGGCCTGCCCAAATGTATCGTAGGCATGGAAGCCTGCCTGAGCGCGCATTTTGTCAGCCGAACGCTGTGCAAGATGGGGTAGATGGGGTTTGAGCCCCGAATCATTCCGGCGATTTACGTGAAGACATTCAATAAGGGCCAGAAAAACGATTACAACGATGCTGTGGCGATTGCAGAAGCTGCCCTGCGCCCCAATCTCAAGACGGTTTCCGAGAAAACGCAGGAGCAGCTTGACCTGCAGGCACTGCATCGCGTGCGTTCCCGGCTCGCATCGCGGCGGACGGCGATGCTGTATATAGCAACGGGGTCAACTTGGCCGCAAGACTTGAAACCTGTGCTGATGCCGGCGGTGTGTGAATTTCTTCAATTGTGCACGAGAGTTTGGGGAGCAAGATCGAAGTGCTTTTCATTGATGGCGGCGAACAGGAATTCAAGAATATTTCCAAACCAGTTCGCGTTTTCCATTAGGCGCAAGGCAAGTAGAACGTGCAACAACCAAAACCACCAGGACGGGAGAAACCATCCACCGCCGTTCTACCATTCGCCAACATGAGCGGCGACCAAGACCAGCGGTATTTCAGTGACGGCATATCCGAAGACATTATCACCGGACTGTCAGGTTTTCGGACTTTTTTGTCGTCGCGCGCAACTCTTCCTTTCACTTCAGAAATTCATATCTCACACAAGGCGAAATTGCGGCTAAGTTGGGCGTTCAGTATCTGGTCGAAGGCAGTGTGCGCAGGGCCGGGAACAGGGTGAGAATTTCTGCGCAGCTCATTGCCGTCGAAACGGGCCATCACATCTGGTCAGATCACTACGATCGCGACTTTGAGGATCCGTTTTCTGTGCAGGACGAGGTTACGCAAAACATTGTCGCCGTGCTTCCGGGGCGCAGTGCTGTCAGGTCGAGCACTAATCGATTGGTCCTACTCCCACTCCATCTGCTCGTACGCCGTCTGTGCATTGCGCCCCGCAAGCGCTTCAAACTGTTCCAGATATGTGAAGCCGTCCTGATCGACCTTGGGCGCAACCATGATGTCACCCCCCTCTTCGATCAAGGCACCGATCTGGGCCCTCAGGTTCACTAGATAGTCGTAGGTGTCGGCACGTGCGCGATCCATTGTCGTGGCATGGCCATGACCGGGAACGACATGAGCTGCACCTGTCGCCTCAAGCGCTTCAAACGTCGCTGGCCAGTCGGTGATCGAACTCTGCTCGCCGACGCCGAGGATCCGCTCGACATAGACGATATCACCGCTGAACACCGTGTCGCGCTCGGGCACCCAGACAAAGCTGTCGCCGGGGGTATGCGCAGGACCGGAATGGACGACATTGAATTCCACCCCTCCGACTTCAAATACATAAGTGTCAGAAAAGGTTACGTCCGCAAAGCTTGGGTGCGTCCCCTCCAAAGCGTTTCCAAGCAGCTGGGCCAGCCCGGACATCTGCATCGATCCGCGGGCCTGCTGGTCCTCTACCGCCGCATCAGACGCGATGACCGACGCCCCTTGCGCCTGCCAGTAGCTATTGCCGAGCCAGCGGTGATCCTGCCCGCCCGTGTTGATGACATGTGTAACTGGCAGATCCGTCACACTTCGGATCGCCATGTGCAAAGCCTCGGCCCCATTCCACGAGCCGCCCGGATCAATCAAGATCGTGCCTGCCTGGGTCACGACCAAGCCAAAGGTGGCGTTGTTGGCGAGGTTTTCGGGGTTGCGCTGTTCCAGCGGACCAACGATGGCCCAGACGTCCTCTGTGACCGATTGGATTTCCAGGGTTTCGGCGAAAACGGCGTTCGGCGCGGCAAGAATGGCGGCGGCGAGTAAGCGGATCATGCGCTTAGCCAGGTTTCAAGTTTCGCCGCATCTGGCAGGCCGCCAGCATGGACGAGCTTGCCATCGACCGAGATGCCCGGCGTGGACATGATGCCCGCCATGGCGATGGACTTCGCATCCGTGACCTTTTCGACCTCGACCGCAACGCCAAGCTCCAAAGCTGCCTCTTTTACCATGGTCTCGACCGTCTCACAGCGCCTGCAACCGGGGCCGTATACCTTGACGTTTTTCATATGCATATCCTTTCAGGGAGTGTTTACCCGCTGGCGTGTTACAGCAAGAAGTTGAACAGAAAACCGGTGGCGAGGATGCCTGCGGCCACCACTGCAAGAAAGATCGCAATTAGTCGGTAGGTCAGTACCTGCTTGAGGATGATCATCTCGGGAAGGCTCAACGCGATCACAGACATCATAAAGGCAAGCGTGGTGCCGAGGGCCGCGCCCTTGCCCAGAAGCGCCTCGACGATCGGGATGACACCGGCGGCGTTGGTGTACATAGGCACGCCCACGACCACAGCCGCAGGTACCGACCACCACGCCTCGCCGCCCATAATCCGCAACATTATCTCTTCGGGGACGTAACCGTGGATCGCAGCGCCAATGCCAATGCCGACCAGCACCCAAATCCAGACCTTGCCGACGATCTCGCGCACCTGTTCGACACCGATTTTCAACCGATCGACGAAAGTCAGCGGCTCCTCGGGCATATCGCCCACGGGGCCAGCGTTCAGTTCGCGTACCCAGTCCTGCAAAAAACGCTCCAGTCCCATATGGCCGAGGACGATGCCTGCGACCGTGGCGATGGTGAAACCAAAGACGAGGTAAATCGTGGCGATCTTCCAGCCAACAAGCCCATAGAGAAGCCCCAGGCCAACCGGCCCAACCATAGGTCCCGCAATCAGAAAGGAGAACGTGACGCCAAGCGGAATGCCCGCTGAGACGAAGCCGATGAAGAGCGGCACCGAGGAGCAAGAACAGAATGGCGTAAGCACGCCAAGCGCTGCGGCCAGAGGGTAGCCCCACATCTGGCGCTTTCCCGCAAGTATCGCTCGGGTCTTTTCCGGGCTGAACCAACTGCGCAAAACACCGGTGATGAAGACAATACCTGTCAGTAGCAACAGCACCTTGGGCACGTCGTAGATGAAAAAGGCGATGGCCTCGCCAGTGTGGCTGTCACGCGCCACCGGGAACAGCGCCGTGGCCCATTCGGAAAAGGGGATCAGCTGTGCATACAGCAGCCACCAGAGGCCCGCTGCAACTGGCAGACCAGCATACCATGCCCAGTTGGACAACTCGGTCGGCGCGGGTGGCTGATGTGTTTCGGTGGTCATGCGGCCTCCCTTTCAGGCTTGATTTCCGCGGCGAGGACCGCGTCGATCACTGAGACGAACTCCGGTCCGAGGTCCAAGTTGCGGCGACAGCGCACCCATTGGGCGTCGCGTCTGTCGCGCACCAGGTCAGCCTCATGCAACACCTTCATATGGCGCGACATCCGGCTCTGACTTGCATCGAGGCGCGCCATCAACTGGCAAACACAATGCTCGCTGCCATCCCAGAGGATGGCGAGCGCGGCGGGGTCGGGTCTGAAAGGGCGGTCAGTATCTCTTGCATAATCATCAGTGTATGCGTTTTAGCGCATATGCGCATTGATCCTTATCAAGGGCGGGTGGCATCTGATGCAGTTGGATGCAACGCACACCCGGCACGCCCATGGGACTGCGCAAAACTTCTACACCCACCACTGTTTACCTCTAGGGTTTTGAACCGTCAGCTACGCAAAGTTTGATAAAGCTTAACACAGTGTTGCTTCAGCGCTGCTGTGTGAACGAAATCGCGAAAACGGACTTACGCGGCAGCCAGACCAGACGACTGCAACGCGGACAAACCAACCTTGAATTCTCGACCTTCGCTAACGCAGCATCTTTTCGCAGATGCGGCGCGCGCCTTGCTGCGTCGTAGCCGATGTCGTGGAAGCGGTCATTGCCACTTGGAACTGGAAGCCTGATCCAAACAGCCCTTTCGGTGCACGCTGGACGAACTCAAATAGGGCGGGACGATGCGAACCAGTTTGGTTGAGGGTTATGGCTTGGTCCTTTTGTGTCCTGCTTTGGATTTCGGGCCGAGTGCGAAATAATCCCCTCTTCTTTCAGGGCGCATTGCGCTGAGACGGGTCACGGTCGAAGGCTGGTGTTGTCTCGGAAACCCTGCGTTGCGTTCGTGCTGCCGCGGCCCACCAGGTCAATTGTTGGAAGCAGCGGTTGAGATAGCTCGCCCAGCGATCCGCATCGACGCCGTCGGCATAGCTGCCGTCCTCGGCCAGAACCTCCTGCGCATGCGGTACGTGAACCATCGCGGAGACTGGCAGGCAGCCCAGCTCCGACAGGAAGGTTCGCATGTTCACTGCTGCGCGTGTCCCGCCCCACTGGCCCGCCGAATAGGTCACGATGGCGCTTGGCTTGAAGGAATAGAGCGCGCTTCCGAAGTGGTTTAACAGACCGGCTAAGGCAGGGCTCATGGAGTGGTTATATTCGGGACTGACCATCACGTAACCATCCGCGTCTGCGATCTGGCGGGCCAACGCATCAAGAGCTTCAGGCGCGCGGTCCGACGCATAGGCAAAATGCGGTTTGAACGGGGTGGGCAAGTCCAAATCGAGTAGATCAATGATGGTGGCGTCGATGCCACCCGCTGTAAGATGCGCAGCACAAGCCCGCGCCACGCGCAGCCCTAGTCGCGCAGGGCGGGGAGGCGTGCTGTCGCGGACGGAACCGAGGAAGATGAGAATTTTCATGGCAGGACTCCGTCCGTTTGTGGGGTGAAACCTAGTCGGCGGTCCGCACACCCCATGTTTGGGTGGCTACATCCGCATCCGAGCAGGTCTCGACTGTAAGCGCTTTGATCTGGATTGTAACGCTGCGGCCGGTGCGGGTGTTCTTGCCAACCGTCAGGCACATATCCGCCGCAGCGACTGGCGTAATCGTACCTTCGTCTGAAAACACAAAGCTCTGCGCGTCGGATCCGTCGCAGGCGGCAAGTTCGACAGATGAGCGTTCATTCGTGCTCGCGACCTGCGCGCAAACGTCAAACTCGGGCATGTAAGGTGTCATGCACTTAGATGCCCAAACAGAGCCCGGTGGCTTCTTTGAACACAACCCATCGCTTTGACAGGACGGATTTGTCATAGGCGTGCGAGTTCACCTTCCCTTTTAGCTGCTCTGAAAGCTCTCTTCCGATGTTCGTTTTGTTTCATACAAATCGACAGCTTTTTCGATTTCATCAGTCAATTGCTGTGCCGACTAACCGGTCATTTGGAAGTCTTGAATATTCCGAAACCGCCGCACCAAAAAATCCACAAACGCACGGGTCTTGGGGGCAAGATTGCGCCTCTCGGGAAACATGACGACGATATCCGTACTTGGCGGCGCGTATTCCGGCATGACATGGACAAGTTCGCCTGACAGGAACTTTTGGTTTGCCATATAGCAGGGCAGTCGCGCGATCCCTATCCCAGCGAGAGCTGCTCGATAAACAACATCTGTGCTGTTTCCTTCAAAGCTGCCTTGGGCTTCAAATGCGTCATCGTTGATTGAATGCCCGTGATTCCAATGGTTCCGGCGGCTGTTGCCAGCAATGCTTAGGCAGTTGTGGTGGGCCAGTTCGTTAAAATTTGTGGGCGTTCCCGAACGCTCAAGGTATTTTGGTGCCGCACAAAGCACGCGGCGGCTCTGCATAATCCGCCTGACGACAATATCGGGATTCTTGTGTTGTTCGGCAAAGCAGATGGCCGCATCAAACCCTTCGCTTTGAAGATCGATTTCGCGATCGGTCAAATCCAACGCAATTTGGACCTCTGGATTTTCGTCCATAAATTCAGGCAAAGCGGGGATCAGTTGGGATTTCCCAAAGGCAACAGTGGACGCTACTTTGAGCTTTCCGCGCGGGATGCCATCCAGATTGTGGATCATCGCTTCGGCCTCTTTGAACTTCTCAGCCATTGCTTTGCATTTTTCGTAGAAATCCTGTCCCTCTTGCGTCGGAGAAACACCTGTTCTCGTGCGATTCAGCAGGCGGTAATGTACCTGATCTTCAAGAAGGCCGATCTGCTTGCTGACGGCTGAAGGCGTCTGCCCCATTGACCTGGCAGCCGCAGAAATACTGCCCTTTTCCACCACGTTCGCAAAGATCAGCATTTGCGCTGAAATATCCATAACGTATCTCCTGCCTGTTCCAATCTGGCATGGGTCCATTGCCAAATCGACCAATTGTGAGCGCTACCAGATGCGCGTACTTCTGCAGTGCAGCATAAATACTGCACCGCAGCAAGAGACGAGGTACTATCATGGCAATTACACGATCAAACAGTGGGCTGGATGTCGTTTTCGATGCTGGCCGCACGTTCTTTCATCAAAAGATGGACCAAATGCGAAAGGCGCAGGCTAAAAGGAGGGTCTATCGCGCGACTTATCATGAACTCTCGGGTCTAACGGACCGTGACCTGAAAGATATGGGAATCCCGCGCAGCAACATCAAAAGATTGGCGCTGGAGGCGGCTTATGGTTGTTAGCACCCAAACGCATAGTCACGCTTTCGCCACAACGCTCGCGTTTTTGGCAAGGTTCGGCGCGAAAGCGCATGCTGGCTTGAAGGCCCTTCAAATGGCCCGGATGCTGTCGACGCTTTACAGCATGAGCGACCATCAACTCGCGCAGATCGGCGTTTCGCGATCCGATATCCCGAAATACGCCGAAACACTGATGGCCAAAGACTAAAACCGCGGTCCTCAAGGTCAGAACAATACACGAAAAGTGCTGGTTCTCGCTCCTCCCAGAGTAAGCCAGCATCAGCGGCGGTGAAGTACCAATAGTCAACGCCGACGCACAGGGCCAGCATTTTTCACCTCCTCCCGAAGGTGCTGGCCCAAACCATCCTGTCAAACAGGAATCCTGAAAATGCGAGAAAATAGCGCTTCACAATATCTGGTCGTCCGTCGCGTCCATTCTGGCGATCTGGATACCATTTGTGATCATTTTCTCCGGCTTGATGTCGGGGTGCGGCGGTCAAGGTTCTTTGGGGCCGTCAGCGATACTGGCGTCTTGAAATACGCGAGAAACATCATTCGGTATGACACTATTGCTTGTGGTGCGTTTGTCGGTGGCCAGTTGAGAGGATTGGTCGAACTGAGTGGTCTCTTTCATTCTTGGCCATCAACGGCCGAGGCTGCGTTCTCTGTTGAGAGCGGCTGGCAAAACATTGGGATTGGCGACGCATTGTTCGAACAGATGTTTGCAATGGCCCAGAACAGGGGTGTGAGAACAATTCGAATGATATGCTTGAAAGAAAACAGCCACATGCGGTATCTGGCGGCAAAGCACAACGCGCAACTCATTTTCGGCTCGGACGCGGTCGAAGCCGTCCTGTACCCTAGCTGGCCGACGCCGGGCTCCATTGTAAAAGAAATGATCGCTGAAACCAGGGAATACTCACATCTACTTTTCGGGTAGGCGAGCAAGAACATGGGGTGGATCACCTGTGCCGCGTGATCGTCACAGCAGGCGTGTCGCTGCCCACGTTCTTTACCGGCATCCTGCTGATCTTTATTTTCCACTACGTCCTAGGTGTCGCGCCGGCACCGCTGGGGCGGTCGGAGACCATCCTCGTGCTTGATGGCAGTCAGTGTGATGAAAATGGGACCTATGCAGCAGGTACGATGGTCCTTAACCCTGAAGGCAGCATCCATTCGGGTTGGTCGCGTGACGGCTGCGTTATCCTGATCCAGTGGGAGCGGCCAGTGCGCATTTTGGAATAGCCGCCACGGGCCACCGTTAGGCACTATGCAGCAAAAATCCGGACGTGGGTCGTTTCCGTGTTCGTTCCCGTTATTTCAACGACACAAGAACTAAGTTTCTCTGTTTCTAAGTATAGGGCAACCCGACCGAACCCGCCGTTTTATTTTCGGAAATCAAAGAAACGCTGAAAAATGAGCAAAATCGGGGAATTTGAGCGCAAACCGCACGGCTCAGTGCTGCAAGCACTGCGCGCCCTGTTCCGACGACGCAGCCGGCACATGCGACTGAATGAGAGTGTTGAACATCAGGCTAGCTCCACGTTGAAGGGTCCAACTTGAGAAGCAGCACCAATTGTTCATAAACTTCAGGCTCTTGACGTTTCAGTGCTGCAGGTCTTTCGAAAAAGAGTTCAACCGACACCGCAAAAAACTCTTCATGCCCTTCCGCACCGTAGGCGTCGATTGCAGTTTTGTGTCCTGTTTGGACGTGTTGAACATGTCTTGCGAACGCCTCTACAAACACACGTTCCCAGTCACCGAAAGTCTGGCTTTTGTCGAGGTTTGGAACCCCGTTGGTGTGTCCGGATAGATCATCGAGCTGATGCGCGAACTCATGAAATACAACGTTGTGGCCATCTCTTTCATTCAGTGCGCCTTGTTGAGAATGCGCCCAGGACAGTATGACCGGCCCACGTGACCAGCTTTCACCGGTTCGCACGATTTCCCGCTCTGTTACGACATAGCCATTGTGCGAAGCTTGTTGCGACTTGAAGGCACCAGGATAGATAAGAATGGTGTGCAGGTTATCGTACCATGAGTCGCTGTTGGTGATAAGCAGGCAGGCCTGTGCGGCGATGGAAAGCTCCATCTCTTCGGTTACGTCCAACCCGTTACAGCCCATGAACTCTACCTGATTAAGAAAGGCCTGTATCTTACCTTCGAGCTTGCTGCGATGCTCTGAAGGAAGCCTGCGTGAAAGCGGTACCTGCTGCGCAATGATCTGCCGCTGATGTTCCGAAAGTGTCGACGCCAGAAGGTTTTCGTGGGTTTTCCGATGCAGCCAGTATCGGTAGCCAAATGCGGCTGCAACGGCGACAATCAGAATAAGAAAGTATAACAATTGTGCTTACCTCTTCAGTCAACGCATGGTTGGTTTACATGCTTTGAGACATTTAACTCACACATCAGGCGTTGTTTCTCCAGCGCGTCAAACTACACAGAGTTACCGCGCGCTTGGCGCCTGTAATTCGACACAGCGGCAGCATTTCAACGCGGGTTGATCACGCGCGTCTTTACGCGGTCGTTGGCGCTTCGGAACCTGAACGCCAGCAGGAACATGACGGCGGACACACACAGCGCCACCAAAGCGATGGCCCAACCAAGCGCAACCAGACCTGATCCGGGCCAGAAAATAAGAAGCCCCCCAAGGACCACAGCCGCTATGCCGGCATTGCGCGTGCTTGATCGCTCCGGAGCTTGTTCCGGCATCTGCCGCGCGGCCATAAAAGATCCCGCAGCCGTAATCAGCGCAAAGCCACCCAATAGAGCAAAAGCAAAACGCGCGATGCCTTCAGGCCAAAGCAGCAACACCAATCCAATCAGAATCGCAACAAGGCCAACCCCTCCGGCAGCACCTTTTCGACTAAATCCAAGCAACGTCAATCCACCGTCGAGGACCAGAAGCAGGCCAATCAATTGTAATAGAAGCGAAATGCTGCCTGTTGGCCAGAATAGCGCCGCTATCCCCACAAAAGCAGCCAGCGCCCCTCGCAAAAGAAATGTCCACCAAAGGCCACTGAGCCTTTGACTGATTGCCTCGCGGGCTTCAAATCGATTGTCATCGACAATTTCAGCCTCCAGAATTTCTGGTTCTTCCATATTAGTTCCCCCTTCTAGTGTCGGCGAGCTGCATCAGAATGGCCGACGGCACCTTCTCTTTAGGTCTACAGTGTTGGCATATTTATCAAAACGCTTATGCTCACAACAGGCCATCTCATAAGATAGCGATTTGGTTCTGTAAGATGCGGTCGATCAAAACACGATCCGAATTGTAGCAGGGGCCCTGCCCTCATGAAACGAGAGATCTCGCATGAAAACCTTTGCAGCGCTTCTGACCGTTTTCTCCGTGATGATTGCAACGCACGCGCACGCGCAGACTAAAGCGGCCATTGAAAAACAGTTTCAGACATGGCTTGTGCAAACGGTGTGGCCTCAAGCCAGATCAAAGGGTGTCTCGGCGAATACGTTCAACGCTGCATTCTCAGGGGTTACCCTGAACTGGAAGCTGCCGGATCTTGTGCTACCCGGATCCAAAGCCGCAATACCCAAAAAGCAGCGTCAGGCTGAATTTGGCTCTCCTGGAAAGTACTTCAATCGTGGTTCTGTAAACGGGGCAACATCTGTTGGTCGACAGATGGCCAGAAAGCACGCGGGCACCCTCAAGTCCGTTGAAGCCAGAACAGGCGTTCCCGGTCGCATCATCCTTGCAATCTGGGGGCGTGAAAGCGGGTATGGAAGAGTAGCCATTCCGCATGATGTCTTTGAAGTGCTTGGTACCAAGGCTTTCATGAGTACCCGAAAAGACTACTTCGCAGCCGAACTCATCGCGGCGCTTGAAATTGCGCAAGCGGGGCACGCGCCGCAGGGCGCTATGAAAAGCAGTTGGGCCGGCGCACTTGGACAGCCACAGTTCATGCCGTCAAACTTTTTGAAATATGCGGCAGATGGAAACGGCGACGGACGCGCTGATATCTGGGGTTCGGAAGCTGATACGATTGCTTCGATCGGGACCTACCTAAATCAACATGGCTGGGTAACTGGACGCGATTGGGGCTTTGAGGTGACCGTTCCTGAAACCGTTTCCTGTTCGCTTGAAGGACCGGATCAAGGGCGCCGCATATCTGCATGGGAAAAGATGGGGATCACGCGTGTGTCGGGCAGGCCATTCCCCGACCATGAAAGACGCGGTGAAGGTTATCTGCTGATGCCGGCGGGGCGCGACGGGCCCGCCTTTATCGTCACCCCTAATTTTTACGTGCTCAAAGACTACAACACGAGCGATCTCTACGCTCTGTTTGTGGGTCACGTTGGGGACCGCATCCAATATGGCGTCGGGGATTTTTCGGCAAAATGGGGTGCGGTTGGTACGTTGTACCGCTCTGACATTGCGGCGATGCAAAAAACCTTGGTCAAACAAGGTCACGATGTCGGCGGTGTGGACGGCCTGCCCGGGTACAAAACCAGACGGTCGATCGGGCGGTGGCAGGAAACTAACGGTCAACGCGCAACCTGTTTCCCCAAGAACGGCATGGGCTTGAACTGAACCTGTGGCGCCCTCCGTCAAGATTGCCTTCAACACGCAATTGTTCGATCTTGCACAGGACGAAATAGGCTTAAATTCTGACATATCGCCCAAGGGGCCAAGACGGCCTTCGGAACAGTAGAGCCGATTTTCAATTCGATCTTGGCGACAGCGTCAGGTCGCAAGAGTAGTTCCGCAGAACCGGATATAAGCGATGCTAACGTCGCAAGTTGGCGTTGGCCTCTTGTGCTGATTCAAAGATGTGTAGTGCGCTGTCGCGCTGCAAAACATTGGCCAGTTTAATGCGTAGAAATGTCGAATTCGAGTATCGTGTGACAGTGCCGTAATACTGGTCTTCGACGAAGCGAACCATTTCCGCGTAATGGTCAGACATTTCTGGATCGATCTGCGCATCATCGTAATTCACGATCACATCGATCCGGGCGCCCAAGGGCTCGCACACCGCTTGAATGCGCGCCCGAATATCTGAAATGTCCTTTTGTCGCCGCACCCTCAGCTTTTCAAAGTTCACGAAAAGGATCTTTCTGTCAGGGTCGAACGCGATGCGGTCTTCGATACTTAGCCTCAGGAGATCATCATGAAGGTTCATTGCGGCGTCGTTAAATATGCGCGGATCCATGAGCCGCGGCGACCCGACCACCGGGGCGAAATCCATAACGGCCAGAATGTCATGGTCTATATCAACGCCCGGCGCGACTTCGATCAGATGCAGACCGTCTTCCTGCAGCGAGAATACGCACCGTTCCGTCACATAGAGCACGGACCTGCCTAGTGACGCCGCCCGCTTGCCGCTGAAGGTTACCTGTTGCACCTGATCGACGAATTTGCGCACCGAGCCTTCAGACAGAATATTCAAACGGCCGTTCTCTATCGCACAGTCAAAGCCGCCGGATGTAAAACTGCCGGTTAGTATAAGTGCCCGCGCGTTCTGACTGATGTTGATAAAACCGCCAGAGCCGGCAAGTCGCGGGCCAAAACGCGATACGTTCACCGAACCGCTTCGGTCGACTTCGGCCATTCCGAGGATTGCCAGATCAAGCCCGCCGCCATCGTAATAGTCGAATTGCAAGTTCTGATGGATGATCGCGTCTGCGTTGACTGCGGCGCCAAAATCCAACCCAGAAGCAGGTTGGCCACCGATCGAGCCCGGCTCTGTTGTCAGGGTCAGATAGTCCAGCAGGCGCTCTTCTGCTGCGACAGCTGCGACCCCTTCAGGCATGCCGATGCCAAGATTAACGACACCGTTTACCGGCAGTTCAAAAGCCGCACGTCGTGCGATGATTTTGCGCGCATTTGGCGCAGTTGAGGGTACGTTTACAGCTTCAACCCGAAAAGCGCCTGTGAAAGCATGCGAATAAGGTGTGGCAAATGTTTGCGGATGATCGCCGGGGTCAGCCACGACAATTGCGTCTACCAAAACGCCTGGAATTTCCACATGACGCGGGTTCAGTGCACCGCGTGCGACCAGACGCTCGACCTGCACGATCACGACCCCGCCGGAATTTTTGACCGCCATGGCCTGACTGAGGTTGTCCAGTGTCAAAGCTTCATGCTCAAGCGTGACGTTGCCTGAGGGGTCAGCCGTCGTGCCACGTAACAGGGCGACATCGAGAGAACAGGCCGGATAGAACAGCAGATCTTGGCCGTCCACTTTAACACGTTTGACAACATCAGGCTGATCGGGCGTGCCGATTTTCCCGCCTTCCAACTGCGGATCGACAAAGGTATCAAGCCCGACGCGGGTGGTTAAACCGGGCCTGCCTGCTGCAATTTCCCGGAACTGCTGGCTTATGACACCCTGCGGAAGGTTGTAGCCACGGATTTGACCGGAAACCGCCAGCTTTGCCAGTTTCGGGATCAGCCCCCAATGCCCACCAACAGCTTCGTCGATCAGCCCTGCGTGCCCTAAATGGTTCAGACCGCGGTCGCGTCCGTCACCCTGCCCCGCAGCAAAAAACAGTTTGAGCGCTTTCGGTGCACCGGTCTCCAGAAAACGGGACTCCAGCGCTTTGAGCAAGGCTTCGGGTACGCCGGTGCCAACAAAGCCTGACGTGGTGATCCTGTCCCCATCCTTGATGAGGGCAACGGCGTCTTTGGCAGCCAGTACTTTGTTGGTCACGATATTTTCCCTTTGTTCAGGCTGCGTTCAACCAACTGACGATCGGGTCAATTTGGCCAGAATTATTTAGCGTCGGTGTATGCCCGACGCCATCCACGTTGACCACGGTTGTACCGGGCTGCTCGGACAACATCCGCCCCAGCAAACTGTCGGTCAGAAAGTCCGATGCCGTCCCTCGGATGATGAAAATCGGACAGGTAATGCGCTGCCAGTAGGTCCAGAGTTTGAAATTGAACAGCAGCCAGTGTTTGCGAAAATTGACGCCAATGTCGGGGTCAAAATGCGGGGCGTACCGCTGGTCGTCGCCCAGATAAAAGCTGGTGTGTGCCATGTGCTGCCAATCCGCATCGGTCATAGGGCCGAAATCTGAGTAGACTTCGCGCAGATGCATTTCAGCCCTGTGATAGTCAGAAAATCGCGGCATGTGGGAAAGATAGTCGCTGACACGCCGCAACGCAGGTCTAGGCACCTCAGGGGCTACATCATTGATGACAAGCCGCCGGATGGGCGAATTTGGCAATCCGGCCATGACAATACCACACAGCCCCCCCAGCGATGTACCAACCCAATCCAACTGATCGCTGCAGCCGGTTGCGGCCATCACGGTCGTCAGATCGCAATTGTATTGCGGCAGGTGATAGTCGGTCGGATCGGGTAACCAGTCGCTGGCACCACGCCCCACCAGATCGGGGCAGATCACACGGCGCGTTTTGGACAGAACCCTTGCCAGCGGGTCAAAGTCGCCGCCGTGGCGGGTCAGACCGTGTACACACATTACCGGACAGATGGCTTGGTTCTCACCCCATGTATGGTAGGCGATCTGATGAAACCCTTTTGGGTTGATTGCCCGCGCAAAGGCCAGATTGTCCTCGGAGCGGCGGAAATCGTCGAGGGACCAATCCGGTCCGATGCTATACGGAGCGTTTTCGTTCATCTGACTTTGACGTAGCGCCCGGGGGCGGGTTCGATCACCTTATGTTTGCGCGAGCCCGTTTTAGGCGGCGTTTGGCGGTCTTGGGCGTTTTGTGCAGACAGCCAGTCGTTCCAGTGTGGCCACCATGAGCCCTCGTGCGTTTGCGCACCGGCATGCCAGTCCTTGGCAGACTGACCGGTCAGATCATTGGTCCGAAACCCGTATTTTACCTTGGAAGGTGGATTGACCACGCCGGCATTGTGACCGGAGCCCCCCAGCACAAACACTTTGTCGCCCCCGAGGTTTTGCGCCCCTGTATAGGTCGAGGCCCATGGGCAGATGTGGTCCTCTTCGGCGGACATGAAGTAAAGCGGCACGTCGATCTTGCCAAGATCCAGCGCCACGTCGCCAATGACAACCGCACCGGGTTGGCGCAGCAGGTTCTTGTTGTAGTACGTGTCGAGATACCAAAGGATCATCTTGGCCGGCAGACGTGTTGAGTCCTGAAACCAGTAGACCATGTCGAACGGCAGCTGGTCTTTGGCCATCAGGTAGTTGTTGACCACATGGCCCCAGATCAGATCGTTGGCGCGCATCAACGAGAAAACGGCGGACATTTCCTCGCCTGAATGATAGCCGCGCTGCTCGACCGCACGCCGCAGGGTCGCCAGTTGTTCGTCATCGACAAAGACGCCCAGATCGCCCGGTTCTTCGAAATCGGTCATGCAGGCCATCAGAGTCGCCGAATGCACGGGTTTTTCGCCCTTGGCTGCAAGATAGGCCAGCATGGTCGCAACCAGCGTGCCGCCAATGCAGTATCCCGCGATGTTGACGTCCTTCGCGCCGGTGATCTGGCGCATGACGTCAATTGCTTCCAGAGGACCTTTAAACATGTAGTCATCAAACCCTTTGTCGGCGAGTTCGGGACCGGGATTAACCCACGAAATCAGAAAAACGCTGTGGCCCTGATCAACAAGCCATTTGACCATGCTCTTTTCCGGTGAGAGATCCAGA
>Ga0316197_10001316_pt1 | contig 17774 bp, 20 predicted proteins | sample OudBiesiAoxic_MG_FD_204939 | JGI IMG/M metagenome (GOLD analysis project Ga0316197, IMG submission 204939) | Coastal sediment microbial communities from Oude Bieten Haven, Netherlands - site A oxic | ecosystem: Environmental > Aquatic > Marine > Coastal > Sediment | place: Netherlands... | reverse complement strand
AATGGAAACATCCCGCTTGGCCTCGCACAGGTCACAGACATGAGTGCTATGCTGGCCGCGGGATTCAGCACTGCCGGGGTGCTGAATTCAGGTCCGAGCACCATTCAAATCGACGTGCAAGACCCTAAAGAAGGGAGCTTCGTCGCCACCAGCAAAACTGGAAGCGGAGAATTGACTTTTGATATGGGAGCAGACGGCGTCGCGTATGGCGCGGTCCGAAAGGACTTGGCCATAGAAGCAACTGTAGCAACGCTACCAGTTCCACTTGAAATGAAGATGGCGGAAGGATCATTCAAACTTGCGGTGCCGGTGACTAAATCCGAAGAACCACAGGATTTTTCGTTAGGTATGACGCTGGCCGGTTTCACGATGTCAGACATCCTCTGGAGCATGTTTGATCCAACCAGTCAGCTTCCGCGCGACCCGGCAACGATCGCGCTTGATCTGAGTGGTAAAGCGAAAGTAATGCTCAACTTCCTTGATCCGAAAGTCGCAGAAGAAATGGCCGCATCCGGTGCGAGACCCGGAGAGTTGGAAGCACTGACAGTCAACAAACTGAATGTTGACGTCGCTGGCGCCGAGTTGAACGGGACAGGCGACTTCATGTTCGACAATTCCGATATGACAACTTTCCCGGGTATGCCAAAACCGGTGGGAGCGCTGGACCTCAGCCTTGTTGGCGGCAATGGCCTGATCGACAAGCTGGTTGCCATGGGCATCGTGCCCGAAGAGCAGGCGATGGGTGCGCGGATGATGATGGGGCTGTTTGCAGTGGCTGGAAGTGCTCCTGACACCTTGAATTCCAAAATCGAGTTTACTGAGGAAGGTCAGGTTTTGGCGAACGGTCAGCGGATCAAATAACCTCCGTTACAGCAGGATCTTGAAGGGCGTGTCAAAAGATGCGCCCTTTTTGCTGCCTGAATGGAAATAACCCGTCATCGACACCCCTTGCGGTCAGCCTGTGCGAACGCTAGCTGATAAGAGACCCCAGCAGGAGCCATCACTATGACCCAGCCTCTCGATGCGCTGACCAAATCCATGTTGCATGCCGCAGGCAGTGCGGGTGCCGACGGCGCAGATGCCGTCGCTATTCGCGGAACATCGATCTCTGTCGATGTCCGTGGCGGCACATTGGAGCAGGCCGAGCGCGCTGAGGGTGTTGATATCGGTTTGCGCGTGTTTGTTGGCCAGAGATCATCAATCGTGGCCGCTTCAGATATCTCTAGCCGTACGATCGAGGAAATGGCCGTGCGTGCGGTTGCAATGGCCAAGGCGGCCCCGGAAGACGCCCATGCCGGTCTCGCCGCCCCTGACCAACTGGCTCAAGACTGGGACTTAGCCGCACTCGAACTGAGTGATCCGACAGCGGAACCGGCACCAGAAACGCTGCAGGCAGACGCTGCGCGCGCGGAGGCTGCAGCCCTTGCCATTGACGGTATCACGCAGGTGCAGTCCGCTAGCGCAGGCTATGGCACCCATGAGGTGCAAGTTTCATCAAGCAATGGGTTTGAGGGCGCCTATGCCCGCACAAGCAAAGGCATTTCCTGCGTCGCCATTGCAGGCTCTGGCGCCGAAATGGAGCGTGATTACGACGGGGACAGCCGCGTCTTCCAGTCCGACCTGCGTTCAGCCGATGAAATCGGCGCCTCCGCTGCTAAGCGCGCGATAAGACGATTGTCGCCGCGCAAACCGCCTACCGGCACCTTTCCCGTCCTGTTCGATGAACGTATTTCTTCCAGCCTGATTGGTCATTTGTTGGCGGCTGCCAGCGGCACAGCGGTGGCACGCGGCGCGTCCTGGCTCCGCGACTCAATGGGCGAGCAGGTTTTGCCTGAAGGACTTTCGCTCCTTGAGGATCCCCACAGGCCACGCATGTCAGGATCGCGGCCATTCGACGCCGAAGGGCTGCCGACCGCGAAACGCATGATTGTCGAAAACGGGATTCTCAAAGGCTGGACGCTTGATTTGGCGACGGCTCGCAAATTAGGACTGCCCCCAACCGGGAACGCGGCTCGCGGCGCTGCATCTGGACCGTCCCCCGCCAACTGGAATGTCGCTCTGACACAAAGCGATGAAAGCCGGGATAATCTGGTTGCGCGTATGGGCACAGGATTGCTGGTTACTTCGATGATTGGCTCAACGATAAATCCGAATACAGGTGATTATTCACGAGGAGCGGCCGGCCTTTGGGTCGAAAACGGCGAGATCACACATGCGATCAACGAATGCACGATTGCGGGCAACCTCCTTGAGATGTTGCGCAGTATCGAACCCGCAAATGACGCCCGGCCGTATCTCAGCCGCGTTGTCCCATCCTTGCTCGTTCCGGGAATGACCCTTGCCGGCGCCTGATCTTCCTCTGCTAATCGCTGCTGCGCGAAGGGCCGGTGAGGTCGCGATGGGATTTGCTGGTAGCAGCGCCCGGACATGGGACAAAGCTGACGGTGCGGGGCCGGTGACCGAGGCTGATCTGGCCGTCAACGACCTGTTGCACGATACGCTAAGGGCCGCCCGCCCGAGCTATGGCTGGCTCTCCGAGGAGACCGAAGACAGTCATGCACGTCTTGATGAGGAGCATGTGTTCATCATTGATCCAATCGATGGGACGCGTAGTTTTGTCGAAGGAACGCGCACATGGGCGCACGCAATCGCGGTAGCTGAGCGTGGTAGGATTACTGCGGCAGTTGTCTATCTGCCGATGATGGACAAACTTTACGCTGCGGCCACAGGTGGCGGAGCGACCCTCAATGGCAAACCAATCCGCGCCTCGGCAGTGTCGGCGCTCGCGGACGCCTGTGTTCTTGCTGCGCGCCCAGCAATGGAACCACAGCACTGGCGCGACACGACACCTGATTTCAAACGCGCCTATCGCCCGTCGCTCGCTTACCGTCTTGGCCTCGTAGCTGAAGGCCGCTTTGACGCAATGCTCACTTTACGCCCCAGTTGGGAGTGGGACATCGCCGCCGGCGCGCTGATCGTCTCTGAAGCTGGCGGAGCCTGCACGGATCGTGCCGGCGCCGACTTGCATTTCAATAATGCTGATCCACGGCTGAACGGGGTTGTCGCAGGCGGCGCTCAGGTACAGGCGGCAATGCTGGCATCCCTTGCGCCGACTTGATTGATGGTTTCAGATGCGCGATGACAGCATCTGCACAGTTAAGGAACGCAACATGACCCAACGCCTGCATCTCGTTTTTGGTGGCGAACTGGTAGACCCTACACAAACGACGTTCAAGGATGTCGATGACATTCATATCGTTGGTATTTTCCCAGATTATGCAGCAGCCTATGATGCATGGAAAAATGAAGCGCAGCGGACCGTGGATAACGCGCATATGCGCTATTTCATCGCGCACCTACACCGTCTGCGTGATGAAGAAACACCCGCCTCCTCAACTGAAGAGCTTGGCTGAGCGGGCCTATGGCACGCTCGTTGGGATTGACCGCATACCGCGCCATTGCACGACGGGGCGATCCGGAAATCACATCACCCGTGGCAGCGCGGCCAAACGGGGAGCTGGTTTGGTGTCACGCCGCTGAACCTATGAGTTTTCTGGCCATTCAGGACCTTGCGCTGAGGCTCTGTTCGGCACGGCTTGGACTCAATGTCCTGATCACAGTGGCTGACGGCGACAGGCCAAAACCAACAATTGATCCCATAACCATTACATCTTTGGCGCATAGCGGGACGATCCTTGTCGATGCTGCCCCAGATGAACACCCTGCGAGCGTTGCGGCTTTTCTGGACCACTGGCAACCCGACTGCTGCCTCTGGGCATGGGGTGGGTTGCGACCGAACCTGATACTTGAGACTGCGGCCCGAAACTGCCCGCTGTACATGGTTGATGCTGAAGCCAACGGTTTTGACAGTCGCCGAGACCGATGGCTGCCCGATCTAACCCGCGATTTGCTGGGTCTTTTTTCGGCCATTCTGGCGCGTTCTCAACCAGGCTTTGAACGCTTGGCGCATCTTGGCGTACCGCGCGCCGATATGGAGGTAACTTCCGCATTGCAACCCGGAGGCCAAGCGCTGCCGTGTGCGGATTCCGATTTGGCAGAGCTCTCAACTGCTCTTGTTGGACGACCGACGTGGTTTGCAAACCAGATCCAGCCAGAAGAATTACCAACGGTACTTACCGCGCATCGCCAAGCGTTGCGGTTGTCGCACCGACTTTTGTTGGTGATCAATCCCGCAGATGGCCTGGACCCGGAACAATGCGTGGCGCAGGCCGCTGAACGCGATTTCCGAGTTGTCAGTTGGGGGGACGGCCTATTTCCTGACGATTTGACACAAATAATGATTGCTGAGGAGCCAGAAGATCGCGGCCTGTTTTATCGGGTTGCTCCCGTGTCTTTCCTCGGCAGTTCGCTAAGCGTTGGTGGCGTTGGGTGCGATCCCTTCGAAGCCGCAGCACTTGGTTCGGCCGTGCTATATGGTCCGAAAGTTCGCCGTTTCCTACCCTCTTACACCCGTCTTGCAGCCGAAGGCGCCGCCCGCATTGTAAATGATGCGACGGCCCTCGGGACCGCTGTAACACGACTGGTCGCCCCAGATCAGGCTGCAACAATGGCGCATGCCGGATGGGACGTGATCAGCCGGGGTGCTGCTCTGACAGACAGGGTTGTGGATCTGGTGCAGGATGCGCTTGATAGACGGACGAAGAAAGCATGAAGCGCGCACCGGCTTTCTGGTATCTTCCCTCCCCAGACTGGCGCGCGCGGATTCTCCAGCCCCTCGGTGCGCTCTATGCTCAAGCAACCGCGCGCAGAATGGCGGCGGGAGAAAGGACGAGGCTTGATATCCCAGTTGTTTGCGTCGGAAACATTAATGCGGGCGGAACGGGCAAGACGCCTACGGTCATTTGCGTGGTCGAGCATCTGCGTGGGCGCTTTCACACACCGCATATCGTGTCACGTGGTTATGGGGGTACCGTTGAAGGGCCTTTGCGTGTTGACCCAAGCCGCCACAGCGCAGCGGAAGTAGGGGATGAGCCGCTGCTGTTGGCAGCCTTCGCCGAGGTCTGGGTCGCCTGTGACAGGGCCGCTGGTGCGCATGCGGCACGCGAAGCAGGGGCAAGCGTCGTTGTGTTGGATGATGGATTTCAAAACCCGGCGTTGGCCTACAATCTCAGCATTGTTGTGGTGGACGCGGCAAAAGGCTTTGGCAATGGGCTCTGCCTGCCCGCAGGACCATTGCGCGAGCCTGTAAAAGTTGGGCTTTCGAGGGCCGATTTGTTGCTCTCGATCGGAAACGAAGACGCTCAGACGCAGTTCGATAGATCTGAGCATTCCACAAACCTACCGCATGTGAGGGCCGCTCTGACGCCATTGCAGACCGGTATGGATTGGTCAGACACACGCGCGCTCGCCTTTGCAGGCATCGGTCATCCTGAGAAATTCTTTGCTACGCTGAGTGGACTCGGTGCCGAGATCATTCACGCTGAGGCACTTGACGATCATCAACCATTGACCACTGCCCTGATGGCGCGGTTGGAAGCTGATGCCGCGGCAAAGGGCGCACAGCTTGTGACAACAGAGAAAGATGCTGTCCGGTTACCAAAAACATTCCGCTCCAAGGTAATTACGCTACCCGTACGCCTGAGATTACCGCCAGAGAATGCTTTGTTTGACGCTTTGGATGCATTGCCCCGTCCTGAGTGACGGCCAAATTCAGGCCCATTCTGCGCGTCAGTTGTCTTCACCGAGTTTAGGCGCCGGTCGGTGCAGGGCCAACTCGGCCCCTGAAAACCTGAACGGGGAGCGCAAGCCCGGTATTCCATCCAATTCAATTTGCATGTCGCGCGCCTGAACCTGCGGGTCAGCCATGACATCAGCCATATCGTTGATCGGGCCAGCAGGAACGCCGTTTTCCTCGCAGATGGCCAGCAGATCATCGCGGGTAAATGCCCGCGTGGCGGAACTGAGGCGCCGGATCATTTCAGGTCGGTTCGCAACCCGGTCAGCATTCTTGAAATAGTCCGGGGCCACAGCCATGTCGTCGAGCCCGAGCAATCGACAAAGTCTTTGGTATTGACCGTCATTGCCGGTCGCAATGATCAGGAAACCATCGCCACATTCGAACACTTCGTAGGGCGTAAGGTTGGGGTGCGCGTTGCCCATACGGGTTGGTGGCTGGCCAGTTGTTAGATAGTTCATGGCCTGATTACCTGTGATCGCGACCGCACAGTCCAGCAGCGACATGTCAATGTGTTGCCCCTCCCCGGTTGTGGCACGTTGATGCAAGGCCGCGAGGATGGCCGTTGTTGCATAAACACCGGTGAAGACATCGGTGATCGCTATCCCGGATTTCTGCGGTTGGCCGTCCGGCTCTCCGGTAATCGACATCAGGCCAGACATGCCCTGAATGATAAAATCATACCCAGCCCGATGCGCATACGGTCCGGTGTGGCCAAAGCCGGTGATTGAGCAGTAGATCAGTTTCGGGAATTGTTCGGAGAGGCTGGCGTAATCCAGCCCATACTTAGCTAGTCCCCCGGTCTTGAAGTTCTCAATCAGAATGTCGGCATCGGACAGCAACTCTTTCATCCGCACCTGCCCCTCCGGCGCGGCGAGGTTGATCGTTACGGAGGCTTTGCCGCGATTAGTTGAATGGAAATATGATGCAGACACATCATCGTCACGGGTCACGAAAGGCGGGCCCCACTGGCGGGTATCATCCCCCGCAGGGCTTTCGACCTTGATAACCTCGCAACCTAGGTCGGAAAGCGTTTGGCCGGCCCAAGGACCGGCCAGCACCCGTGCAAGCTCAATGACTTTCAGCCCAGCCAATGGGGCGGTCATTAGTTGCCCAAAGCCGCTTCGATGATGTCTTTCATCTCGCTATAGGCCATATTGCTGTATTTCTTGCCGTTGATGATAAAACTCGGTGTACTCTCGATGCCGTCGCTTTTGGCATTCTCTTCGTACCAAGACACCAGCGTCTGCGCTTTGGTGGCGTCTTGAAGGCAGGCGTCGAGGGTTTCATTCTCAATGCCCGCCAAGCGTCCAATCTTGCGCAACTCTTCGACAATTGCCGCAGGTTCACCCGCGCGCGACCATTCGGATTGACCCGCATAAATCAGGTCCGTGATGCCAAAGTACTTTTCCTGACCACCACACCGGGCCACCATCGACGCCCAAAGACCGTAGCGGTCAAAAAAAACTTCGCGATACACGAAGTTAATTTTGCCGGTATCGATATAGTCGGCTTTGAGTTCCTTGTAGCTCCCTTTGTGGAAGGTCGCGCAATGCGGGCAGGTAAACGATGCGTATTCGATCACGGTTACATCTGCGTCCGGATTTCCTTGCGACATATCGACAATGGTGGATGTGTCGACTTCGGCGCTTTGCGCGCTGGCGGCACCTGCCAGCGGGTTGACCGGCGTGTTGCTGACGGTGTTCTGTCCGCCAAAGACATACCAGCCGCCTACGGCGACAACGGCCACGGCAGCGAAGATCGGTAGGATACGGTTCATCGGTTTTCCTTTGTAGGCTTTTTCAGCGTTGTGTTTTGTTCAGAATGTTCTCGCCCAGTCGCGCAAGTGCATCGCGCAATGTGTCGTCGGAGATGGGGCGTGCGGTATCGGCCGCCTTTTGTCTTAACTGGGGGTCAGCGACAGGCGTGGTAATGGCCTTTGGGCGCGAATCAAAGTCGACCTGCCCTTCCGAGAACCCTGTTGCTGCGGTCTGCGTGATCCTTACCCGCGCAATGGCGTTATAGCCATAAACCGCGTTCACCTTGGCGCGCATCTGTTCTTTCTGCATCTCAAGCATGGGCGCATGCGCACCGGTTGTCAGCAAGGTCAGCGTCGCCCCCATGCCACCCCGGCCATAACTCACCTCCACCGGTCGGGCCACGGCGGCAATTTCAGCACCGGCAATTTCAGCCCAGTGGGTCAGCAGCCGGGATTGCGCAAAGCCGCGGCTTTCGCTGGCCTTGCGGATTCGGCCTGACAGCAGACTGTCAGTGCGTTTGAACCCTTTTGTACTGGTGCGCCGCTGCGCCATGTCTATGTTTCCCGAATGTTGACCCCGAACATAACGTTTCACGGGCATATCGCCAGCCAAACCCAACGCTGAGAGGCATAAACATTGCGTGACAATACTCCAGCAGAGGCTTTGCCCAACATCCTTCTGGATTGGTATGATACCCATGCGCGGTCGATGCCTTGGCGGGTACCGCCGGGCGCGCGCAACGCAGGCGTAGTGCCAGATCCTTACCGGGTGTGGCTGAGCGAAGTGATGTTGCAGCAGACCACGGTTGCGACGGTCCGCGACTATTTCGAGCGCTTCACAGCAAGATGGCCAACTGTTTCAGATCTTGCTGCGGCTAGGGATGCGGATGTAATGGGCGAATGGGCCGGGCTGGGGTACTATGCCCGGGCCCGCAACCTGCTCAAATGTGCCCGCATGGTGGTTGCCGAGCATAACGGCGCTTTTCCGGCAGATCATGCGGCGCTGCTGGCCCTGCCCGGCATAGGTCCTTACACAGCGGCGGCAATAGCCTCAATTGCGTTTGATCAGCCGTACGCAGTCCTTGATGGAAACGTAGAACGTGTCATGGCACGGCTTTCTGACGTTCACACGCCTCTGCCTGCGGCCAAGCCAGAACTGATGAAGCTGGCAGAAGGCCTGACCCCCCTTCAGCGTCCCGGCGACTACGCGCAGGCAGTGATGGACCTTGGCGCGACCATTTGCACACCAAAATCACCCGCCTGCGGGATCTGCCCATGGCGCTCGCCATGCGTCGCGCGACAAATGGGCACCGCACCTGACCTGCCGCGGAAATCGCCCAAGAAAGCCAAGCCCGTCCGTCACGGCACCGTCTATCTGGCACAGCGCGACGACGGGGCATGGCTGCTGGAGACGCGGCCAGAAAAAGGGCTACTTGGCGGCATGCTTGGATGGCCGGGATCGGACTGGATCGACAGCTCTGAGCCGCGACCAGACGGCGTACCCCCCATAGAGGCCGACTGGCAGGAGCTTGCAGGTGAAGTACGTCATACATTCACACATTTTCATCTGATGCTGACGGTGAAGATCACGGAAGTTTCAGTGCAGGTCGAACCACATCAGGGGCGGTTCCTGCAGGTAAGCGAATTTCGGCCCTCTGATCTGCCGACGGTGATGCGCAAAGCCTTTGATCTGGGTCGATAGCGGCGCTGCGTCACGGTTTCGCAGCATGTCTTTGTCGGTTATATCGAATCCGAAAACCGTTAGAGTACGCAAATGCCAAATATCATTTCTCGCAAGCAACTGGCTGATCCCACCCGCGCCCTTCCTTTCTGGCTATCGCTGGGTCTGATCCCGCTCGCATGGTTCGCCGCCATCCATGGCGGGTGGACAATCGCGCTGTTGCCAATGGTGACATGGTTCCTTTTTTCGCTGCTCGATGCTGTTGTTGGCCTTGACCTCGATAACGCTGATCTGGAGGCGGACGAACAGGACATGTTCTGGTACCGCATGGTGACCCTGATCTGGGCCCCCGCCCAGTTCCTCACCCTATTCGGGTTGATCTGGTTCGTCCCCCAAGCAGAACACCTAAGCACAGTTGAGCGTGTGTTTCTTTTCTTCGGCGTTGGCGTGGTCACCGGTACGATTGGCATCAATTACTCGCATGAGCTGATGCATCAGAAAGACAAGGCCGAACGTTTCTTGGCTGATGCGCTCTTGGCGATGGTGCTTTATTCGCATTTCCGCTCCGAACATCTGCTGGTGCATCACCGCTATGTGTGCACGCCACGCGATCCGGTCACGGCCCACTACAACGAGGGTTTTCATCGCTTTTATCCGCGCGTACTGCGCCAATCGCTGAAATCGTCGTTCAGGGCTGAGGCTCAGATGCTGGCGCGCAAAGACAAGCCTTGGACTGATCTTGGCAATCCGTTTTTCAAGTATTGGGCGCTTCAAGGCGCGTGTCTTGCGCTGGCACTGATGCTTGGCGGTTGGTCGGGTCTGGCCCTATTTTTGATACAGGCTGGAGTAGCGATCTGGCAGTTAGAACTGGTAAATTATATCGAACACTACGGCCTCACGCGGAAACATCTTGGCGATGGTAAATATGAACATGTGCACCCGCGCCACTCCTGGAACGCAGCCCAGCGCGCGTCCAATTGGTTGCTGATCAATCTGCAGCGTCATTCCGATCATCACTACAAGCCCGACCGCCGCTTTCCAGTTTTGCAGAACTACGGCGCAAGCGAGGCGCCGCAACTACCCTACGGTTATCCGGTGATGACGATTGTCGCCATGTTTCCACCCCTCTGGCGTCGCATGATGAACCCGCGTGTGCGCAGATGGAGAGAGATGTACTACCCGGAAATCACTGACTGGACAGCCTATAACAAGGGCACGACGCCGCTGCCGCGTTGAGCATGAATTAAGAGTTTTGTGGCATTGAATTGGGTCAATACCGCAATTCTGGGGCCGTTATGCAGAAGCTATCAACTCAACCGCTAGGGCGTCGACAGATCTGTCTGATCGTCGAAGACAGCACCTTTGATCAGGAGATGATGGCCCGCGTCGTGCACCGATCGCAACCTGACATGATGATTGAGGTTGCGCCCAGCCTCCGGAGCGCGCGGGTTGCGTTGGCTAATCACAGTGTTTCGCTGATCCTGCTGGATAATAATCTGCCTGATGGTGTGGGCGCGAATTTCGCGCTGGAGCTGGCAGCCGACGCGCGGCTGACGGAAATCCCAGTAATCATCGTTAGCGACTGGCCATCGCCCTTCATGTGGGAGAAAGCGGCATCTGCCGGCGTCCAATTTATCGTTGAAAAGTCAGAGTTTGGCGCCCGCCATATCACCGAGGTGATGGGTCGCGCCCGGAGCAATAGGCGCCGCGCCATTTGACAGTCATTGTGGCAGGTGACCGGTCTTAACGTAAATCAAACATCCTTCGTCAGACCACGGATTATGTCGCGACATATGGGGGCTACGCAGCCATGTACCGGCAGGGTAGTCGCCATTCTCATCCTGAAATGTCCCTTCAATCACGAAAATCTCTTCTCCGCCCCAATGCGCGTGATCGGCAAAGCGCGTGCCGGGTGACCAACGGACGAGCGCCACGTTTTCGCTCGCATGAGAATGCAGAGGCAACACACTTAACCCCGGTTTCGAACCCGGCAGGAAATCTGCCGACCGCGTGTCGATGGTTTTCGTCTCAGTATCATCGGCGTCGAACTGATGCAGCTTAACCAGAATGGTGGCCCCTTCCGGCCCGATATGGGGCGTGTGCGAGGTTCCGATTGGGTTGCGGACATAGGTGCCAGCCCCGTAATCGCCGCTCTCGTCTGAGAATACTCCCTCAAGCACCAGATATTCTTCGCCGCCCCCGTGGGTGTGGGAATCGAACTGGCTGTTTGGCGCGAAACGTACAATTGTTGTGGCGCGCGCCACTTCATCGCCGATACGGTCCAACATCATCCGGTCCACGCCCGACGCGGGTGACGCCACCCAGTCGTAGTCTTCGGGGCGTATTACAACCCGTTCATCAAACTTTGCATTCAACCGCATGTTCTTTCTCCGCTCTGACACTCAGCTAAGTGTACGCCCTCCACCATACAACTCACTGTGTCGTGACATCATGAAAAAAGGCCCCGCTGAGCAAGCGGGGCCAAGGTGAGTGCCATTGTTGTGACCTTTTTCTGAAAAGGCCGCAGGCACCGGCGGTGTTCGTGAATTACATGGAATCAGTTGTTCATTTCTGCCCTGATTTGCTGGCGCAGAATGTCGATCGGCACACGTTTGCCATCTTTTTTGAAGCACCAGTAGGTCCAACCGTTACAGCTGGGTGCGCCCTCCAGAGCGGCACCGACCTGGTGGATTGATCCTTTGACATCGCCACCGATCAACGTGCCATCAGCACGCACCTTTGCGGAGTGGCGACCTGACAGGGAATAGAGGTTTTCACCCGGGCGCAGCATGCCGCGCTCCACTAGCTGGCCAAACGGAACACGCGGTTCAGCGCGCTTCGACGTCGTCGTTTCCAGCGCGTCGCGGTCGAACCTCCGCACGTTACCAATCCGCTTTTCGGCGACTTTTCGGTAAGCTTCTTCCCGTTCGATGCCGATAAAATCGCGACCCAGCATCTTAGCGACAGCACCTGTGGTGCCTGTACCGAAGAAGGGATCAAGAATCACATCGCCGGGGTTCGTCGAGCCTACTAGCACCCGGTGTAGCAGACTTTCTGGTTTTTGGGTCGGGTGGGCTTTTTCGCCTGCGTCGTCTTTCAGGCGTTCATGTCCGGTACAGATCGGCAATACCCAATCGCTGCGCATCTGAATGCCCTCGTTTAGCGCCTTAAGGGCCTCGTAATTGAACGTGTATTTGCTGGTTTCGTCCTTGCCCGCCCAGATCATCGTTTCATGAGCGTTGGTAAAGCGTTTGCCCCGAAAGTTGGGCATCGGGTTGGATTTGCGCCAAACCACATCGTTTAGAATCCAATAGCCCTGATCTTGAAGAGCCGCACCGACCCGGAAAATGTTGTGATAGCTGCCGATTACCCAGATCGCACCGTTGGGTTTCAGCAGGCGGCGCGCTGCCTTGAGCCATGCTTTGGTAAATCTATCGTAGATCGCAAAGCTCGAGAACTGGTCCCAGTCATTGTCGACCGCATCCACACGAGAATTATCAGGGCGATGCAAATCACCCCTAAGCTGCAGATTATAAGGCGGATCGGCAAAAATCAGATCAATGCTCGCCTCAGGCAGCGCATTCATCGCCTCAATGCAGTCACCCGCGAGGATCGTATTCAATGGAAGTGCTTCCGCACCCGTTGTTTTGGTCTTCATCTATCTGCCTCTGTCCCCGGTGCATTTTGCACTCGTTGGTTGAGAAGCAGGATGAGTCAAAGGCGATTCGCGGTCAATTTCTTTTTTGAATCAATTGCTTGGCAAATTAGCTTGATACAAGATGTTGTGGACTGGCTTGAACAGACGTCTATGGTGTGGGGTTGCCCCAAGATTTTGGAGAGCAGCCATGTGGCTTTTTGATCCATATCCCATATTTGTCTCCCAGCCATAGCCGGGGTGCTGTTGCGCCAAATCCACCATGACACGATCTCGACATATTTTGGCCATAATTGAGGCTGCCGCGATGGATTGGGATCGCCCATCCCCCTTGATGATTGTCTGCGCGGGCAGCACCAGTTCTCGTGGAACCATGTTGCCGTCAATCAGCACATAGTCTGCTGGCACCTTCAGTCCGTCCAGCGCCCTTGTCATCGCCAGATGGCTGGCCCTCAGAATATTCAGTTCTTCGATCTCGGCGACACTGGCATGGGCGATGCTGACGTCCGCCACTTCCATGATCTGATCATAAAGCCGTTCCCGGGCTGCCTTGCTGAGTTTCTTCGAATCGTTCAGCCCGTCGGGGATACGCGCCGGATCGAGCACTACAGCGGCTGCCGTCACCGGACCCGCCAATGGTCCCCTGCCAACTTCATCCACGCCAGCCACGCGGACATACCCACTTGCGAATGCAGCACGTTCAAATTCAAAATCCGGTCCCATGGTCCCTGAGAACCGCAGTCCCGCGCAAATCACAAGGGCCAGCGGGGTCGAAAATGAAAAAAGGGGAGATGCCCGAACACCTCCCCCAGACTTCCGGATGGCAACAACACGCCACCCGGCAATGGCACGATGTTATCCGCGTGCCAAACTGTAGCCTTCGCGGCTTAAGCAGCGTGCGTCATAGCCGACTCGCATGCCGTCGCGGGTCCGAACCCGCTGCGCGCAGATTTCAGGAAGGCGATTGCTATAGCGATAGTTCTCCTCGAGGCATCGGCGACCAAACATATAAGCTGACCCGCGACGCGTATCGTAACTGCGGAAGCACTGTTTCGGCAGCAGCTTGCGGTTGGCATCTCGATGCCGGCGTTCGCTTTCAACCCTGCGCGGCAACGGTCTTGGTTTCAGACGTGTCGTCGGCCGTTCTACAGGTCGGTAGGTTGGGATCGGGTCGCTGTAGCGACGGGTGACTTGCCTGTCATCATCCTTGGTATTTCGATCATGGAGCAGTTTGCCGAGGACGGCGATACCAAGGACCGTCGCAAGAACACGCGCGGTGTCGCGATCATCGGCGGCTGCCGGGCTGGCACCGATAGCAGTTATGACAATTGCGGCGGCACTGATGGCGGCAATAAATTTTCGGTGCATGGTTTTGATCCTTGTTTGTTTCGGAAGCTCCGGGTTGCCCTTGAGCAAAGCGTTTCAGGAACGTTCTGGGACAAACATGGTTGGGGCCCTGCCAGACAGGCAATAACAGACCTTTGATATCCATTAGCAGCGGACAGTAGCCCTATTGGATATTGAATATCATCCGACCAGCGCGCAGGATAAACACATGAAACAATTTGCGCTTTCCCTCATCGTCGTCGCGCTTTGCAGTATGGCCCCACCCGCTTTGGCGGCGAATTGCTTTGCTGACTACAAGGCGAAGCAGGACAACCCTTTGCGGCTGCATTATGGTGTGGCCAAGGTAAACGGAGACTGCAGTCGGTCCGCAGCAGAGGCCGAGTTGTCGCAACGTCTTGCCGGGCAAGGCTGGACGCTTCTGAATGTTGTCTCTGTTTTCGGAGACGACGGACTCGCACAAAGGAAAGATAGTGCAGGATCAAACTTCCTCCGCTTCTAACATGCGCCGCATTGGCGGGCGTTTTGTCGGTGGTGGACTTGCCGCGATCGCGATTGTCCTGCTTGCGGGCGTGGGGTTGTTGTTTTGGGCTTTGCCTGACGCGAATGCCTTCAATACGCAGGTTGAACGCATATTTGTCGAAAACGATGATCTGACATCGCGGGCAGAGATCAAGTTGCTCGAGATACTCGCACAGTCAGGAACGGCTTTTTCAGACACGCTGACAAGCTACCGCGTGGTTATTTTCGTGCTGCTGATATTTGCCTCGGCGATGCTGATTGCTGCGCTGGTGTTCCTGATCATGCTGATCAGCTTCAACCGCCGCATGGCGCAGATTGAACGGGTCGGCATACAGGTGAACTCTCTTCTGATCAGCCGTGAGGAAAACACAGTCTATCTCAACAATCTTGGCTTCAAGCTGACCGATGCGGCAATGGAGACGATGTCCGTTCTCGCGGAGGCACGCATGGATGATGACGTTCTTTCTGGCTCAGAGATCGAAGGGGTGATCTCAGGTCGAAGCGCTGTCGACTGTGATGAGGCCGCTGGGGCGACCCGAATAAAACGGCTGCGGGATATGTTGGGTAATCAAATCGTCTCGGAATTGCTGGTAAAGAATATCGCGCGGCGCGGGTATATGTTGGCCATCGACAAAGACGTGATCAAGGTGATCTGATATATGCGGAGGTTGAGGCAATGACAGAGCCAACAGACGCCGAACTGCGCACCCGCTACAAGGAACGCCTGCTGGCCGAGCTTGAAGAGATTGCGGAGGCATCTCGCCAAACCAGTGCAGATCGGGATCCGGTCGTTCTTGACCAGCAGTCCGTTGGCAGGTTGTCCCGCATGGACGCGATGCAGGGTCAGGCGATGGCGGCGGCCATGCAGTGGCGACGCGACGGGCGTATCAAAGCGATACACGCGGCCCTGGAACGCCTCGAGATTGATGAATTTGGTTGGTGCGACGACTGCGGGGATTTTATCGGGTTGAAGCGTCTTGATCTCGATCCCGTGGCGCAACGTTGCGTGGGATGCGCGCGCTGAACACCTTTTCCGCTCTGGCCTTTAGCCTGACTTGGGCACTAGGGTCGCCTCGATAGACCCGGACAAGGAAGACCAAGATGCCTGCCCCCCTAAATACCTTCAAAAAGGCCCTTGCTGACGGCAAAACGCTATTCGGATGTTGGCTGGTGCTTGCCGACACGTTCAGTGCCGAGTTGATGGGCACGGCAGGATTTGACTGGCTTGTGATCGACGGGGAACACGCCCCAAACGACCTGCGCTCCATCCTGGCCCAGCTTCAGGTGCTCGAAGCCTCCGGCAGTCACCCGGTTGTCCGTGTTCCGATTGGCGAGACATGGCTGCTGAAGCAAGTCCTTGATGCAGGTGCGCAGACGGTTCTGGTCCCGATGGTGGACAATGCGGCGCAAGCGCGCCAACTGGTGCGCGATGTGACTTATCCTCCTGATGGCGATCGTGGTGTCGGCTACGCGCTCACCCGGGCGGCCCGTTTTTCGCAGATAACAGATTATGGCTCCACTGCGGACGCGCAAATCTGCCTGTTGGTTCAGATCGAAAGCCGTGCCGGTCTGTTGGCGCTTGATGATATTCTGGAAATTGACGGCATAGATGGGGTGTTCATCGGGCCAGCCGATCTGGCGGCGGACATGGGTCATATGGGCAACGCGCTCCATCCGGATGTGCAAAGCGCGATCATGGATGCACTTACCCGCATCGACGCGTCAGGCAAGGCTGCTGGCATATTATCCACCAATGACGACATGACCAATGATGCCATCAATGCAGGTGCGCGGTTCATTGCGGTTGGCGCTGACGTTTTGCTCTTGAGCCATGCGGCACAGGCGCTTGCAAACAAGTGGCGTGAACCAACAGAATGAGTTCAGGCATTGCCCTGCTCGCGCTGGCATACGTGCTAAGCCAGTTCTTCCGCGCGTTTCTTGCCGTACTGAGCCCCTTCCTTCGGAGCGACGTCGGCGCCGGGCCAGAGGCGTTGGCCTTTGCGTCTGGTCTCTGGTTTTTCGCATTCGCAGCAATGCAGCTTCCAGTCGGGTGGGCACTTGATACGCTTGGGCCGCGCCGCACAGCAGGCTGGCTGCTGCTGGTTGGCGGCGGCGGCGGATCGGCTGTCTTTGCCCTTGCGACGCTGCCATTCCACATCGATATCGCAATGGTGCTCATCGGGGTAGGCTGCTCGCCAGTCCTGATGGCGTCCTATTATATCTTTGCGCGCGAATACCCTCCGGTTCGCTTTGCAATGCTCGCCTCAATCATGGTGGGCGTAGGAACGACAGGCAATCTGGTGGCCTCGTACCCGATGGCAATCGCTGCCGAAACCGTAGGCTGGCGCGCGGCCCTGTGGGGGTTGGCAGTTGTTTCTGCCGCCACGGCGACGGGAATCCTCGCCTGTGTCAAAGACCCGGCCCATCCCGAAGGGCAAAGAAGCGGCAGTTTAAAGGACGTTTTAAGCATGCCTGCGCTCTGGCTGATCTTCCCCATGATGATCGTAAGCTACGCCGTGGTGGGTGCGCTGCGTGGGTTGTGGATTGGGCCGTATCTTGCGGACGTGTTCTCCGCTGATGCACGCAGTATCGGCTGGGCGACGCTTGGGATGAGCGTTGCGATGATTGCGGGTACGTTGGCCTATGGCCCGCTTGACCGCATTTTCGGGACCAGAAAATGGGTTATCTTCGCCGGGAGCCTTGGAACGCTCGTCGCAACAGTCGCCCTCGTCATTTGGACCTCCGAAAGCTTCATTCTGTCAGCCGCGCTAATGTGCGCGATCGGTTTTTTCGGGGCAACATATGCGCCAATCATGGCCCATGGGCGCAGCTTCCTGCCCCCGGCGCTCGTTGGTCGGGGGATTACCACGTTGAACCTCTGCAGCATCGGCGGCGTGGGGCTGGCCCAGTTTGTCTCGGGTCGCGTTTATGCCGTCAGCGTGCCAGCCGCGACAACAGCGGCCTCTTACCAGATGATATTTATGCTGTTCGCAGCGCTGCTGCTCATTGGCATGGTGATCTATTTCTTTGCACAGGACACTAGCGGCTAGAGCATCACTGCTGCTTCATACGTGTTGCGGCCTGCGTGTAGCCACCTGCCGCACCGTCGATGAAGTGC
>Ga0316197_10001315_pt1 | contig 17775 bp, 18 predicted proteins | sample OudBiesiAoxic_MG_FD_204939 | JGI IMG/M metagenome (GOLD analysis project Ga0316197, IMG submission 204939) | Coastal sediment microbial communities from Oude Bieten Haven, Netherlands - site A oxic | ecosystem: Environmental > Aquatic > Marine > Coastal > Sediment | place: Netherlands... | reverse complement strand
AGCGGGACCTGAGGACCGCGCAAGACGCGCTGATGAAGGCGCTGCGGGAGAACGCGCCGGCCGAGGAAATCAAGCAACGCATCGAAGAGCTGCGCGCGGCGCTGTCCCGCTACATGCAGGCCCTCGCAGCGCAGCAGAAAGACCAGGGCGAGATGGCCGGCCAGAGCCCGCAAGAGCGCGACGACATGGTCTCCGAGCAGGATCTCGACAAGATGCTCGAGAGCATCAAGGACCTTGCCGAGTCCGGGTCTAAGGACATGGCCGAGAAGATGCTGTCGGAGCTGAACGACATTCTCGACCGGTTGCAGGCCGACAATCTTCCGCGCAACGAACAGCAGCAGAAGGCGCAGGAAATGATGCGGGACCTCGACGAGGTCGCGTCCGATCAACAGGAGCTGCTGGACGACACCTTCTCCGAGAAGCGCAAGCAGCGTCAAGGCCAAGGCCAGAGCCGCAGCCAGAGCCAGGAATTCGATGTCAGCCCGCCCGGATCCCCCATGGGATTCGGCAACGCCATGTCGCCCCTCACGGATCAGATGCCCCAAGGCGGGCAGTCTGGCGCACGCGCGCAAGGCCAATCCGGACGGCAAGGCGATGCGCCCGGCGGTGGAGAACAGCAGCTTGGTCAACAACAGCAGCAAGGGTCGCAAGGCAGCCTGCAGGAACGCCAACAGGCGTTGCGCGAGAAGCTGCAACAGCTGATGGAACGCATGCGCCAGGCAGGCGGCGAACCGCCCGATCAATTCGAGGGCGCGCAGGAGGCCATGGGTGAGGCCGAGCAGGCCATTGGCGAGAAGAACTACGACCGCGCAGCGCAGAACCAGAGTCTGGCGCTCGACAGGATGCGCGAGGGCACCGAGTCCATGGCGCAGCAGATGATGGCGGAAGGCGAGATGGAGGGCGGTCAGGGGCCCGGCTCGAACGGCCGCGACCCGCTGGGACGGCCGGACCGCTCCAACCGTCCGGACCTTGGTCTGTCCGTTCAGGTTCCAGACGAGATCGACATCCAAAAGGCGCGGCAGGTCTTGGACGAGCTGCGCCGGCGCATCGGCGACCCCTCGCGGTCTACCCTCGAGCTCGATTACCTGGAGCGGCTCATTCGCTCCTTCTGAGGCTCAAGCACGCGGCGCGCGCAACGCGGTCTCATAGCCCTTTGGCGTCCCCCAAATTTTTGAGCCCGGCGTCAGAAAAGTGACATCCCGCGCCCTATATGTCGGAACAACATTCTTCTCGTGTCAGGAGACGGCCGGACCATGCTGCAGTCCATTCTCAATACCATCGCGAAGCCTTTCGTTTGGCTCGGCGGCTTTTTCGCCCGCCTCGGCGCCATTTTGAGGGTGGTTATCGGCGTCATCCTCGCCGTCCTTCTCGTCCTTTACGGTATCTTTTTCTGGAACACGCAGGTCTGGAACGCCTTCAGTCCGGATTACGCAGACGCCTATAACCTGGCCACGAAGGAGGCCGGCCACGTTTCTGAACCCAGCGGCGGCATCGTCAGCGACAATACAACTGAGACGGACACGCAAGGCGAAAGCGCTGAGAAGAAGAGCTGTCGACGCTCGATGATTGTTGAGGCCTCGGCTAACTTGGTGGACTTCAACGTTAATCAGAACGCCTGGATTTCGTCCATGATACTCTACAAGCTCGGCCTGTTCGGGGTTCCTTGGGATGCAACGCCGTTTTTCGACAACAAGGCGGTGTTCCAGCGGGGTATCCATCAAGCCGTGCAGCGCACCGCTGTGGAGCTCGTGGATTCCTTGGGCCGGGTTCGGGGAACGTCTGAGGCCGACAAGGATCTGCAGACGGCCCGCAGCGACCTCCAGTATAACGAGTTCTATTGGTATTGGTCTTTTAGCCCCTTCGGTCCCAAGACAACGTCGCCTGCCATCTATCGCACAGCGATCAAGAACCTAGAAAAATACAATAACCGTCTCGAGAGCTGCGATGCGCTGTTCGATGCGCGCGCCGACAATCTGCTTGCGTTCCTAGACCGCATTGCCAAAGACATCGGTGGAACGTCCGCGCTGCTCAAAGAACGTTCCGAAAACTACAGTAGCGGTTGGTTCGACACGCGGGCAGACGACCGTTTCTGGTTCGCCTATGGGCAGCTCTACGCCTATTACGGCATTCTCACCGCGGCCCGCACCGATTTCGAAGATGTCATCAAGCAGCGGCGTCTCGAGGCGATTTGGGATGAGCTGGAGGGTCAATTGCGCGCCTCGCTCAACATCACGCCCTTCATCATTTCCAACGGCGCGGAGGCGGGCTGGTTCATGCCCTCGCATCTGGCGACCCTTGGGTTTTACATTTTGCGGGTGCGCTCTAACTTAGTGGAAATCCGCACGATCCTTGACCGTTAGCCGTCCGTTTCGACAACGCCGATGAAGGGCAACTCGCGATAACGGTTGCCGAGATCCATACCGTAGCCGACCACGAACCGGTCGGGACATTCGAAACCGATAAAGTCCGCGCCGACCGCTTCGATCCGTCGGGCGCTCTTGTCGAGGAGAACGCAGCTGCGCACGGAGCGCGCGCCGCGCGCGGCGAGCCGCTCCTTGGCGAAAAGCAGCGTGCGGCCCGAATCGAGAATGTCGTCGACGATGACTACATCGCGACCCGCGATCTCCGATTCGACATCGCGCAGCACTTCAACTGGGCCGCCTGTCGTCCCGGTGCCGTAGCTCGCCAAGAAGACAAAGTCGATCTCGGGCTTCAGCCCATGCGCGTGCAGCGCCCGGATCAGATCGGCGACAAAGATGAAACTGCCCTTCAGCACCGCAACGACGAGAGGCTCGCGCAACTCGCTCGCGGCAATCGCGCCCGCCAAAGCATCGACGCGGGCTGCGATCGTCTGCGCGCTGAAGAGCGTCGCGATTTGATCTGACGCGGGCGGTTCCGCCATGCCAAACCTGCCCTGCCTCAATTGCCCGGAAACGCTGGCGCCGATCGAGCCCTAGCCCGCCTTGGCGAACCGTACTTTCAAGCTGCGCACATTGCTGGGCGGCGCCGGAATCTGCTTCAAGAACGGCGCATCCTGGTCTGGCGCGAGCTCACCGGCCCCCACCTCCGTGGTCCATTCGGAGATTTCCTCTCCGTTCTCGTCGCGCAGGACGATGATCACGGTCGGAACGTTCATTGCAGAAGAGCTCGTGTTGCGCACGCTGCCCTGAACCTCGAGGACGTTCTGGCCCCCGCTATTGGTCCAGCCATAGCGCACGCCCTCGAACTGGAGCCCCTGGGCGCCAGCCTGCATGCCGAGCATCGAGTACAGATGCGAGGCACCGGGAAGGATCGACACTGTGGTCTGGGGCGCCAGGAAGAACAGGCCGAGCACACCAAGGACGATCACACCGAGAATGCTCCAGCCGATCGCGACCACGGGCGGCTTCTTTTTCGTGCTCCGCGCCTTGGAGGTCGCCAGCGATTCGCCGAAAGCCTCGGCGGCCAGGGTTGCATCAGCCGCATTAGGGCTATCGTCGATTCCCGGGAAAGAGGCTTCGAACGAGGCATCGTCGTCCGAGAGCGGCGCCCCACCCAACGGTCCCTGATCGGGCGGTGGGGCGATGTCGGGTGGCGGAGCCATCTCGGGCGGCGGCGCGGCCTTCGCCGACTTCGACTTGCCCATGAGTTTGCCGAACAACCCCCCTTTGGACCCGGCTTCGGGTTCCGGCGGCGCGGGCGGCACCACGTCAGGCGCTTGGCCGGCAGGCGGATAACCTGCACCGGTATCCGGACCTGGCTGAGCTAACGGTGGCCTCTCAGGCGGCAGCGGTGCTTGAGCCTGAGGCGGTGCTTGCGGCGGCAAGGGCATGCCCTGCGGCCCCGGGGCCGCCTGTGGCGGCGGTGGCGCAGGCGCACGCGGTGGCGTCGCTGACGGTGGTGGGGCTGCTGTTGCCGCTGGGGCTGCAGCCGGGGGTGTAGCCGCTGCCGGTGGTGGGGCTGCTGTTGCCGCTGGGGCTGCAGCCGGGGGTGTAGCCGCTGCCGGCGGCGGCGCGGCATCCTGGTCCGCAGGCTGCGCCTGCCAGACGTGACTACATTTTGCGCAACGTACCTTTCGGCCTTCGGGTGGGAAGGCCGCCTTGATTTGGTACCGGGTTCCGCACGCCGGACAAATAATTAGTGTCGCCATTTTGATTGCCGCAATCGCCCACTACACCGTGAATATGTGGGACGCCCCATTCGGTTACGCTCTAGCATTGATACAGGACGGAGAGTTCAGCATAAAGTGCCAGTATTCGGCAATGTTAAGAGGCGCAAGGAAGTCGGGTGATCCGCTTTGACAATGTCGGGCTGCGATATGGCTCAGGTCCGGAAATCTTGCGCGATGTCACTTTTCACGTGCACCCAGGCTCCTTTCACTTCCTGACAGGACCATCTGGTGCCGGGAAGACATCATTATTGCGTCTTCTTTTTATGTCGCTACGTCCTAGCCGAGGGTTAATTTTCGTCTTTGGTGAGAATTTAGCTGATTTGGCGCCCGCGGGACGGGCAGCCCTCAGGCGCCGAATCGGCATTGTTTTTCAGGATTTTCGGCTGTTGGACCACCTCACCACCTGGGAAAACGTGGCACTGCCCTTGCGCGTTATGGGCCGGAACGAGAGCGATTATGCCGACGACGTGACCGATCTGCTGCATTGGGTCGGCCTCGGAAATCGCATCCACGCCTATCCCGAGACCCTCTCAGGGGGCGAAAAACAGCGCGCGGCGATTGCCCGGGCCGTTATTGGCCGCCCCGAACTGCTCCTGGCCGATGAGCCCACGGGCAATGTGGATCCGGCAATGGGCGATCGCTTGCTGCGTCTCTTCGTCGAACTCAATCGGCTGGGCACGTCTGTCATTATCGCCACCCACGACTATGGGTTGATGGAACAGCTTGAGGCACCGCGACTCATGCTCCAAGAGGGGCAGCTCCAGGTCGGCGCGCCCCAAATCACCGCCCGGTAGGTAAAAGCAACGTGACGTTCCTCAGCGATATCAAGGACTATCCCTGGACCAGCCTGCTCGCCGGCGTTCTGCCGGCCCGGCTCGCCGCGCGCCTGCCAAAAAGCTTCCAGGCGCCCTCCTCGCAGATCGTCCCGCCCGCGTCCGTCGCCGGCCGGGCCCTGACGATCGTGATCGCCATCATGACATTCCTGGCCTGCCTGACCGCCGGCGGCGTCTACATGGTGCATCAGTCCGCCAGCGCGTGGGTCGACGATATCGCCAGCGAGGTCACGATCGAGCTAAATCCCCTGGAAACCGCGGACATCGAGAAAAAGATGACCCTGGTGGCCCTGTTCCTAGCAAAGCAACCCGGCGTGGCCCGCGTGAAACCCATGAGTGCGGACGATTCGGCCAAGCTTCTCGAGCCGTGGCTTGGCTCAACCGCCGCTCTTTCGGCGCTGCCGGTGCCACGCCTGATCGCGGTGGAGATCGACCGGTCGGAACCGCCCGATATCGAATCCATCCAAAACGCGCTCACGGAGAACTTCGAAGGGGTCACGCTCGACGATCACAGACGCTGGCAATCCGAAATCAAGCTCATCACGCGATCGACCGCACTCGGCGGCATCGCGGTCCTGGCGCTCGTCGCCGCAGCAACCATCGCCGTCATAGTCTCGGCCACGCGGAGCGCCATGGCCACAAATCGCGAGATCATCGAGGTGCTGCACTTTGTCGGTGCGAGCGACCGCTTCATATCGCGCGAGTTTGAGCAGCACTTTCTTGGTCTTGGCGTCAGGGCTGGCCTGGTCGGCGCCATCGCGGCGGCCGTTACCTTTATGCTAATGCCCTTCCTGCTGTCGCTCCTCGGCGGCGGGTCTGTTACGGAAGCGGAAACCCGCCGTCTGTTAGGAAATGGCGAACTCGATCTCGGCGGCTATTTTCTTCTGGCGCTGACGGTCGTGGTGGTCGCTGCGCTCTGCATGGTCACCTCCCGGCTTGGGGTCTTTCGCGTACTGAAAACCCATGCTTGAACGCAAGTGAGTGTGTTAGCTCCTATTGGGTTGGCCCGGTCGGTAAAGTGCATAGGCTGCGCGACGCAAGGTGTCCGGAGTATTTCTTGAACAAGAGTATCGACATAGACGGTGACGAGAACGCGGAGGACCGCACGAAGCACTTCCATCGCTTCCGCGGCCCAATTGGCTTCGTCCGCCTCGTGTTCGACGCGACGATATTGCTGCTGGTCATGCTGATCATAGGCTTCATCGTGTTCGCGAACGGGCTTGCCCGGGAGCCGAAGGAACCGCCCCATGCGACGGACGGAATCACGGTTCTGACGGGCGGAGTCTCCCGCATCGACGACGCCATGAAGCTGATGGCGCGGAAGCAGGCGCGGCGGGTGCTGATCACCGGCGTCAATCGCGGCACGAGCCTGGAGCAATTGAAGGGGCTCAGCACCATTGGCCCACAATATTTCGACTGCTGCGTAGATATCGATAAGGTTGCACGCAACACGATCGACAACGCGACCGAGACGGCCCGCTGGGTGACCTTGAACGGCTATGGGTCGGTGATCGTCGTCACGTCCAACTATCACATGCCGCGCGCGCTCGCCGAGCTGGAGCGCGCCATGCCCGGGGTCAATCTCGTCCCCTATCCGGTTGTGGACAACAATGTGGAAGTCGCGCGCTGGTGGGAATTTCCCGGTACCACAAAGCTGCTTTTGTCCGAGTACCTGAAATACCTGCCCGCGCTCGGACGGCTCTGGGCGACAAATTTCGTGCGCGTTGCGCTCCCCGGCACCTCGGTGCCGCCAGAGGACGAACCCGAACCGTAAGTGACATGGTCCGCTCCCTCGTTTTCGGCTTTCTGTTCTACGTCACGGCCGCGCTCTTCGTGACCCTGGGACTCCCGTTCCTCTTCACGCCGCGCAAATGGTCCATGGCGGCCTTCAAGGTATATGCCCGCACCGAACTTTGGCTCCTAAAGCATATTGCCGGTCTCGATTTCGAGGTCCGCGGCCTCGAAAAATTGCCCGCCCCGCCGTACCTGGCCGCCGTGAAACACCAGTCGGCCTGGGAAACGTTTGCGCTGATTCCACTTTTTCGCGATCCGACGCTGCTGATGAAACGCGAATTGTTCTGGATTCCGGTTCATGGTTGGTTCTCCCGAAAGTTCCAGATGATCCCCGTGGACAGGGACAAGGGACCGGCAGCCCTCCGTAATATGCTGCGCCACGCGAAGGACCGCGCCGCCCAGGAAAGGGAGATCCTTATCTTTCCCGAGGGCACCCGCCGGCCCCCTGGCGCACCGCCCGCCTACAAGACGGGAATCGTGCTGATCTACAAAGCGCTCGACCTGCCGTGCGTGCCTATCGCCTTGAATTCCGGCATGTTTTGGCCCCGGCGGTCCTGGTACCGCAAGCCTGGAACCGTAATCGTGGAAATTCTCGATCCGATCCCGCCAGGCCTACCGAAGGCCGAATTCATGAGCCGTCTGCAGACGGCCATCGAGACCGCCACGGACCGCCTGATGGCGGAAGCTACCGCCGCCAGAAAAAACCGTTAACTCCTTGTTAACACTTAAAAGCTTGACGCCGCACGTCGCTAAGTTCATACTTTGTTCCAGAAGCGAATAACGGACGGCGATGGCTTGAATTTGCGCTCGCTCAACCTATTTGAGTTAGTGTCACCAAGGTTAACGGGACTGATAGACGATGTGGACGAGCCCTTCAGACGCTCCTGAGTTTGCTACAACCGACACCACCTCCTGCGGTCCGTCGGAGGAGCCGGCTTTGGTGTGCGCCGAAGCCGCCTTCGACCAAGCCTTCCACTACTGGCGCGGCGCCTCGGGGCGACGGTATCTCCACAGCGTATATTCGCTCGTCGGCTGCCCGGCCCTGCCGCAAGCCAATTTTATCTTGGTACGGCGTCATGAGGACGGCTCGCGCGAGGCTCTGGCTTTCGGCAATACTAAGGACGGCGCCATGTCGCTGAATCTCGCCCGTCTGCGCCATGAAGGCGCGAAGATCGGCGCGAACGAAGTTCATATCCACCTTCTGGCTGATACGGCCCGGGCACGCACATTTGTCGAGGCTGATCTGACGGCCGCGCATCTGCATCAGCCGGCAGCTGCAGCGTAGACCCACATAAGTCTTTTCCAGACGTTTGGTCGCGAAGCGGCGGCACTTTACGTGCGCGAGAGCTTCTCCAGCCGTTCCTGCATGGCCTGAAGCTCAGCCTTCAGCTTATCGATATCATCCTCGGTTGGCTCGGCGGGTTTGGACGCTGGCGTCTCGCCGCTTGCAACGGCGTTCTCGTCCCCCTCCGAGCCCGCCCCTTCCGTCCCGTAGGGCGTGAACATGCCGAGCGCCTTCTCGAAGGCCTCGAAGTTCTTGCGCACCTGATCTTGCACAGCATCGAACGCCGCCGTCCCGAACGTGTTCGCAAAACGCCGCCGGTACTGCTCCTGCTGCTTGGTCAGCGAATCCAGGCTGAATTCTAGATAAGAAGGAACCAGTCTTTGCATACCGTCGCCATAGAAGCGGATGAGCTGACGCAAAAAGCCGATCGGCAGCAGGTTGGTGCCGCGGCTCTCCTGTTCGACAATGATCTGGGTCAGCACGGTATGCGTCAGGTCTTCGCCTGACTTCGCGTCGTAGACCACGAAGTCGCGCTCGGCGCGGACCATCTCGGCAAGATCCTCCAAGGTCACATAGGTGCTGGTATCGGTGTTGTAGAGCCTCCGGTTGGCGTACTTCTTGATGATAACCGGACGGTTCTCCTGGTTCGCATCCCTAGCCACGTGTCGTTTACTCCTAAACTCGGCCCGCGCCAGACGCCCTGGCCCGGATAGGACTCGGAACTCCAAAAATATGCAGTCCATGTCGCAGTTGCGAAAATAAGTAGCACGTCCAACGTGCGCGGGACCAGCGACTTTGCCGGAAGCCTTAATTTGAAGCGCTTGTTTGTCTTTCCAGCTGCAATGCACTGCGGTATGACCGGGGGCGAGTTTCAGTCGGAGGACAGTATGAAAGACGCAGAAATTGTAATTGTTGGCGCTGCACGGACACCGGTCGGATCGTTCGGCGGGTCCCTTTCGGCCGTTCCGGCCCACACCCTGGGCGAAACGGCCATCCGGGCGGCTCTAGAACGGGCCGGCGTTGATGCAGGCGACGTGGACGAAGTGATCATGGGCCAGGTGCTCACGGCCGGCGAAGGGCAGAACCCGGCCCGGCAGGCGGCCATGGCCGCAGGCGTGCCGCAAGAGGCGACCGCGTTCGGTATCAACCAGGTCTGCGGTTCGGGCCTACGCTCCGTCGCTCTAGGCGCCCAGCAGATTGCCCTGGGCGATGCGGACATTGTTGTTGCGGGCGGCCAGGAGAATATGAGCTCGTCGCCCCACGTTGCGAACCTGCGCAACGGCCACAAAATGGGCGACGTCAAGTTCATCGACACGATGATCAAGGACGGCCTGTGGGAAGCCTTCAACGGCTATCACATGGGTAACACCGCCGAGAACGTCGCCAAGCAGTGGCAACTGACCCGCAACGACCAGGACACCTTTGCCGTCGCCTCGCAGAACAAGGCGGAAGCGGCGAAGAAGGGTGGCAAGTTCAAGGACGAGATCGCAGCCGTGACCATCAAGACCCGAAAGGGCGAGGTGGTCGTGGAAGAGGACGAGTACATCCGAGAAGGCGCCACGGTCGATGGCATCGCCAAACTGCGACCGGCCTTCGACAAAGAAGGCACCGTGACTGCGGGTAACGCATCGGGCATCAATGACGGCGCCGCCGCCGTGGTCCTGATGTCTGCTGAGGAAGCTAAGAAGCGCGGTCTGACCCCACTCGCCCGTATCGCCTCTTGGGCGGTGGCTGGCGTCGATCCCACGATCATGGGTACCGGTCCCATTCCGGCCTCCCGCAAGGCGCTCGAGAAGGCCGGCTGGAAGATTGGCGATCTAGACCTGGTCGAGGCTAACGAGGCCTTTGCCGCGCAGGCCCTAGCCGTGAACAAGGACATGGGCTGGGACGGCGACAAGGTGAACGTCAATGGCGGTGCCATCGCCATCGGCCACCCGATCGGCGCCTCGGGCACCCGTGTGCTGGTTACGCTGCTGCACGAAATGCAGAAGGCGGACGCCAAGAAGGGTCTAGCCACGCTCTGCATCGGCGGTGGCATGGGCGTTGCGATGTGCCTTGAGCGCGGCTAATCCATCGCTCTTGAGCTTTGAGACGATTTCGTGTGGGGTGGCCTGAGCCGCCCCACACGTCGATTTGGCGCTTGCTCAATCCGGGCATGGGTCTGGCAGAGTTGAAGAAACAGGCGCGTAAGTGCGCCAAGGGAGGATGCTATGGGAAGGGTGGCTCTTGTCACTGGTGGAACGCGCGGCATTGGCGCGGCATGCAGCAAGGCGCTGAAAGACGCGGGATATTCAGTCGCCGCCAGCTATGCAGGCAACGACGAGGCTGCGAACGCCTTCAAGGCGGAAACCGGTATTCCGGTCTTCAAATGGGATGTCGGCGACTATGCCGCCTGTGAGAAGGGCGTTGCCGCAGTCGAGGCCGAAGTCGGCCCGGTCGACGTGCTGGTGAACAATGCCGGGATTTCCCGCGACTCGATGCTAAACAAGATGACCCCTGAGCAGTGGTCGGAGGTGATGCGCACCAATCTCGACTCCGTGTTCAATGTCACCCGTCAGGTCATCAACGGAATGCGCGAGCGTAAATTCGGCCGCGTTATCTCGATCTCCTCGATCAACGGCCAGCAGGGCATGCTGGGGCTCTCCAATTACTGCGCCGCCAAGGCGGGCATAATCGGCTTTACCCGCACGCTCGCGCTGGAAGGTGCGCGCAAGGGCATCACCGCCAACGCCATCGCACCAGGCTATGTGGCCACGGAACTGCTGGCCGGCGTGTCCGAGAAAGTGATGGAAGCCATTGTCGGCCAGATTCCGGTCGGACGCTTGGGCGAGGCCGAAGAGGTCGCACGTTGCGTGGTGTTCCTGGCCGCCGACGAAGCCGCTTGGATCACCGGCTCGACGCTGACCATCAATGGCGGTCAGCTTTCCGACTAACTGCTTCGCGCCGGGAACATTGCTTCCCGGCGCGGCTCTCAACGATCCGGCCCAAGACGTTTCGCGACACTCAAGGTTCACAGAGCATTATGGCACCCATCCCTCGGGGGCGAGTTCGAAGCCGTCGAAATGAAAGCCGGGCGCCACGGTGCACCCGGTAAGCGTCCAAGCCCCAAGGCTTTTCGCACTCTGCCAAGCATGCGCCGGCACGATGGCTTGGGGATGTTCCCCGCCGTACAGATCCGACCCCAGCGTGAACTCTTGAACCGCGCCGTTTTCGTCCGCGACTTTGAGCACCAGGGGCGCGCCGCCATACCAGTGCCAGACCTCGACAGAATCCACCCGATGCCAGTGCGAGACCTCCCCGTCAGCCAGTAGGAACAGGATCACCGTTGAATGGGCCCGCCCCTGGGGACCGGTCTCGTCGCGGAAGGTTTCCCGGAACCAGCCGCCCTCCGGATGCGGTTCGAGCGCCAGATGAGCGATCACCTCGACGGCGCTTCGGATCTCGGCGGGTGGCGTTCTGGCCACTAGAATCGGTCCTTGCGCCGCCGCACCTCGCCGAAAATGACCTCAAGCGGCTGCCCTTCCAGACCCAGCCGGGTCTGAATTTCGGGGCTCGATGCACGCAGGAAGGGGTTGATGGCAAGTTCCAGCCCTATCGTCGTGGGCAGGGAGGGCCGGCCGTTGGCATCGTTCTTGACGACTTCGGCGGCGCGGGCCTGCAGGGCCTCGTTGCCTGGCTCGATGGTCAGGGCGAACTGGCAATTGGCCCCGGTGTACTCATGGCCGCAATAGACGGCCGTCTCCGGCGGCAGGACCGCAAGCTTCGACAAGGACGCCCACATAGTAGGCGCATCGCCTTCCAGGAGTTTACCGCAGCCGACAGAGAACAGCGTGTCGCCGACAAACACGGCGCTCTCCCCGGGGAAGTGGTAGCTGACATGACCGCGCGTATGGCCGGACGTTTCGATGACCGTTGCGTCTGCGTGGCCCACGGCAACCGTGTCGCCCTCCTTGACCTCCACGTCAAGCCCAGGGATGAGACCGGCCTCGCGCGCTGGCCCATAGACCGTGCAGTTGAATTTGCTCTTCAGCGCGCCGATCCCGGCCGTATGATCCGCGTGGTGGTGCGTCACGATAATGTCGGTAAGATTCCAGCCCTTCTGCGCGAGCGCGGCCTGAATCGGCCCGGCCTCGGGCGCGTCGATCGACGCTGTCGCACCGGTCTGGGGGTCGTGGAGCAGCACCCCATAATTATCGCTCCGCGTCGGAAACTGGAAAATCTCAAGATTGGCCATATCGCTCTCTTCGATGTCTCTCTTGGATGTCGTTCTCTTCGACTGCGCCGAGCCGGACAGATCGGCCGTCCCGGACCGTACTCTGCAGGCTAGGGGTTGAAAACAGATCCTTGGCTTGAAAGAAGGCTTCGGATTGAAATAGAGCTTGGATTGAATGAAGGCTTTCGGCGACCCAAGTCTAGCCGTGCCACAAGCAAACGGACGCCATGCATCTCGACTCGATTGACCTTCGAAATTTCTACGCCTGCAGGATCGGGCTGATGGTCCGGCGCCTGTTGCGGCCGCGCTTTCGGGCGTTTTGGCCCGACGCGAAGGGCCTCAACGTGTTCGGCCTCGGCTATGCCACGCCCTATCTCGCCGAGTTCCGAAAAGACGCCCACTGCGTGGGTGCCCTTGCGCCGGTGCGCCTGGGAGCGCTGCCCTGGCCCGAGCGGGCCTCATCCCAGACGGTACTTGTGGATGAGACAGACCTGCCGTTGGACGATGAGGCGGCGGACCGGGTTCTGCTGGTGCATATGCTGGAGTGGTCCGAGCATCCCCATGCCCTCTTGCGCGAAATCTGGCGCGTGCTGGCGCCCAATGGCCGCATTCTGGTGGCTGTGCCCAACCGGCGCGGGCTCTGGGCCCGGATGGACACGACGCCCTTCGGCTATGGCAGCCCCTTCAGCCGCAGCCAGCTCACCCAACTCCTGAAGGATGCCATGTTCCAGCCCGAGAGCTGGCACTACGTGCTTCACCTGCCACCATTCGACTGGCGGGTCCTGACCCGCTGGCCCGGCTTCTGGGAGCGGTTCGGCCATCTGGTGTGGCCCGTCTTTTCCGGGATCATCGTGGTCGAGGCAACGAAGCAGGTCTATGCCGGCAGTCTCGTGAGCGAAACGGTGCGCAAAACGCGCCGGCGCGTGATCCCGATGCCGGCGGGCGCAGTAACTCCGCTCCTAGCGCGAGAGCAGGAAGACGGCCTGCTCTCCGAAGAGATTCTGCGTCGATAAGGGCATTGAGACGAGCTTCGTCCCATTGGCGTTGAGCGCCACCACCCTTTCCACATGTGCGCCGATGGCATCGCACAGAGCCAGGAAATCCTTGATCGTGCACAGATGAATGTTGGGCGTGTCGTACCAGAGTTCCGGTAGCGTATCGGTGTGCGGCATCTGACCGCCGAGCAGGAGCTGCAAGCGCACACGCCAGTGACCGAAATTCGGAAACGACACCACGACGCGCTGGCCGATGCGCAGGAGCTGCTCAAGCACATGCCGCGGGTTGCGCGTGGCCTGGATCGTCCGCGACAGGATCGCGTAGTCGAAGGCCGTATCCGGGTAGTGGACGAGGTCTGTGTCCGCATCGCCCTGGATCACCGATAGGCCTTGTGCCACGCATTGGTTCACCCCGGCCTGGCTGAGCTCGATGCCACGGCCGTCCACGCCATGCTTCTCCGATAGAATACGCAATAAAGCACCGTCGCCACAGCCAATATCGAGCACCCGCGAGCCGGGCGAGATCATCTCCGCGATGAGGAGGAGATCGACGCGGGCCGTATCGGCAGATCGCACTTCTGGCGGTATCACGGCAGCATCCATCGTCATGCCCCTGCGCTTGCGTCTGCCAGCCCACGCCGGCGGGCAGCCGCGCTAAGGAAGCCGCGCACCGTATCGAACAGCTCGGGCTCATGCAGCAGGAACGCATCGTGTCCCTTGTTCGAGTCGATCTCGACAAAGCTGACATTCGCGGCCACCGCATTGAGTGCATGCACCACCTCCCGGCTTTCCTTGGTCGGAAACAGCCAGTCGGAGTTGAAGGAGATCAGGCAGAAGCGCGTCTTGGTTCCTGCAAAGGCGTTCGCCAGGACGCCCCCATGATCGGCGGCGATATCAAAATAGTCCATGGCCCGCGTGATATAGAGATAGGAGTTCGCGTCGAACCGGTCGACGAAACTCATCCCTTGGTGACGCAGATAGCTCTCCACCTGGAAGTCGGCGTCGAAGCCGAAAGTCACCTCTTCACGGTCCTGCAGGTTGCGGCCGAATTTCGTGTGCAGCGCCCGGTCGGACAGATAGGTGATGTGCGCAGCCATGCGCGCGACGGCGAGGCCCTTGCGCGGGCTCTTGCCCTCTTCGAGATAGAGGCCGCTACACCAATCGGGGTCCGCCATCACGGCCTGGCGTCCCACCTCGTGGAACGCAATGTTCTGCGAGGAATGGCGCGCCGCACAAGCGATCGGGATCGCCGAGAACACGCGGTCCTTATAGGTCGCCGCCCATTCGAGCACCTGCATCCCGCCCATGGAGCCGCCGATCACGCTCAAGGCCTGGTCGACGCCGAGGTGATCCAGCAGCCGGGCTTGGGCCCGGACCATGTCGCGCAGGGTGATGACCGGAAAATCGGGTCCGTAAGCGCGGCCCGTCTCGGGGTTGAGCGAGCTAGGCCCGGTCGAGCCCATGCACCCGCCGATCACGTTGGGGCACAGGATGAAATAGCGATTTGTGTCGATGGATTTGCCTGGTCCGACCATGGTCTCCCACCAGCCGGGCTTGCCCGTGACGGGATGAGCGCTTGCAACATACTGGTCGCCGGTCAGCGCATGGCAAACCAGAATGAGGTTCGACTTGTCCGCGTTCAGCGTTCCGTAGGTCTGATAGGCCACCGAGAAGGGCGCAAGCACAGCTCCGCTATCGAGCGGGAGACCCTCGCTCGCCGGAAAGTGCACCACTTCGCTTTGGGGATTGGTAATCTGCTCGCGCCGTTTGAGTTCGGCGAAGCTCTCCGCTCCCGGATTCTCGTTCATCGTCGCAATGGCCTAACAGAGACGGTTCCTAGTTTGCGCGCGACGCACACCGTGTGCGCCTCCTGACAATGGAACCCAGAATTATACAGTGCCGGGTTAGCTATGGCCTCATTAGACTCAATCTTTTCTTTGCCTTGGCTTAAGAAATGGCCGTATGACAAGCCCTTCGCAGGGGTTTGAGGCCCCAATAAGGAGCAGAACCATGGCTACCAAGCCCATGGCTGCCAATCTGATGGCTGCCGACGCGCCGAGCGCGCGGACGGCCCCGGCACCGCGTCCGGGTATTCTCGACATCGCATCTTACGTGCCGGGCACAAGCGTGCTGCCTGGCACCGGGCCGATCGTGAAGCTCTCGTCCAACGAAACGCCGCTCGGTCCGAGCCCCAAGGCCGTTGAAGCCTACATTGACGAAGCTGCGCGCCTCGCCCGCTATCCTGACGGGTCCGCGCGGCCCTTGCGCGAGGCATTGGCCGCCGAGCATGGCCTGGACCCTGCGCGCATCGTGTGCGGCGCCGGCTCCGACGAACTGCTGAACCTGCTCGCCGTTGCCTATCTCGGCCCTGGCGACGAGGCGATCTACACCGAGCACGGCTTCCTAGTCTACAAGATCGCGATTCTAGCACACGGCGCCACCCCGATCGTGGCGCCTGAGACGAACCGCACCGCCGACGTGGACGCCATCCTTGCGCTCGTGACGGCGCGCACGCGCATGTTATTTCTGGCCAACCCGAATAACCCGACCGGGACGTATCTTCCCGCCGCAGAGATCGAACGCCTGCATGCGAGCCTCCCCGGCCACGTCGTGCTGGTGCTGGATGGTGCCTATGCGGAGTATGTCCGAAGGGACGACTACGAAGCCAGCGCGGCGCTCGTTGCAGCAAACGACAACGTGGTGATGACGCGGACCTTCTCCAAGATTTACGGCCTCGCCTCCTTGCGCATTGGCTGGGCCTACTGCCCGGATGCCATCGCCGACACACTGAACCGCATCCGCGGCCCCTTCAACGTGACCGGGCCGTCTATTGCGGCCGGCGTCGCGGCAGTCGGTGACCACGCGCATATGGAAGCAGCGGTCGCCCACAATGAGAGATGGCTTCCTGAGATGGCCATGCGGCTCGCCGGGATCGGCCTTACGGCAACGCCGAGCGTGGCGAATTTTCTGCTCGTCCATTTTCCCGATACTCCGGGAAGGACAGCGCGGGAGGCCGACGCCTATCTGCATCAGCGCCGGATCATCTTGCGGCGCGTGGAGGAGTACGGCTTCCCCAATGCCTTGCGGATGACTATTGGCACTGAACCCGAAAATGTGGCCGTGCTCGACGCACTGTCCGCGTTCATGGGCGCCACATGATGGAGCCCCTGTTCGATAAAGTCGCCGTCATAGGATTGGGACTGATCGGCTCGTCCATGGTGCGCGGAATGAAGAAGCGCGACCTCGCCGCGACCGTTACCGGATTTGACGGATCGGCCGAGGTGCGGGCACGCGCCGACGTGCTTCAGTTTTGCGATGTTATCGCGGAAACCGCCGAAGACGCGGTCACTGGCGCGCAGCTCGTGATTCTCGCCGTGCCCGTCGGCGCCATGGCGGCCGCCGCGCAGTCGATCGCCCCCTATCTCGCAGACGGCGCGATCGTGACCGATGTGGGCTCAGTGAAAGCCGCTGTCGTGCGCAACGTCGCGAGCGCGCTGCCCGAACACGCCTCCTTCGTGCCTGGACACCCGGTGGCCGGCACCGAGTATTCCGGCCCCGAGGCTGGCTTTGCCGAGCTATTCGCAGGCCGCTGGTGCGTCATCACGCCGTGCGAGCGCTCGACGGATGCCAGCGTGGAGAAGGTCGTGGCGCTTTGGACGGCACTAGGCTCGACCGTCGAGACGATGACGCCCGAGCATCACGACATCGTCCTCGCCATCACCAGCCATATCCCGCATCTGATCGCCTACAACATCGTCGGTACGGCGGCGGATCTCGAAGACGTCACGCAGTCCGAGGTGATCAAGTTCTCCGCGGGCGGCTTTCGCGACTTCACGCGCATCGCCGCCTCCGACCCGGTCATGTGGCGCGACGTGTTCCTCAACAATAAGGACGCGGTCCTGGAGGTGCTTGGCCGCTTCTCCGAGGACCTCGCGGCGCTGCAACGCATGATCCGCTGGGACGACGGTAAGTCTCTAGAGGATCACTTCAGCCGCACGCGTGCCATCCGCCGCGGGGTTATCGACGCGGGACAGGATACCGCCGATCCCGATTTCGGCCGGTACCACGGAGATTCGGACTAATGCTTTGCGACCTTGATCGTAACGCCGACCTCATAGGGCACGATTCCATGGCTTCCGCGAAGCGCTACTAGATTCCAGGAAACCCTAAGCCATGTTGTTTGGAAGCTTCATCGAATGCTTTCATCATGGCAGCGGCCAAATCTACATCACCGGCATATCCTTCAAAGGTATCGCTCATGATTTGCTCCATCGAACCGTAGCCCAGTCGGGAGAATTGCAGTGTTGGGCTACGCCAGCGTTGCACCATCTTAGATTGTGTACAATCAGCCCGCGACCGCCGAGAGAAAAATCTGCCGCGTCAGGATCCTCTGAAGCCTGGCGGATCCGACTAATGGAGAAGACATGTCTGCGCTGTGGGTCTTCGGCTATGGGTCACTGATGTGGCGGCCGGGATTTCCGTTCGATGCCCAAAGCCCGGCCCGT
>Ga0316197_10001314_pt1 | contig 17777 bp, 18 predicted proteins | sample OudBiesiAoxic_MG_FD_204939 | JGI IMG/M metagenome (GOLD analysis project Ga0316197, IMG submission 204939) | Coastal sediment microbial communities from Oude Bieten Haven, Netherlands - site A oxic | ecosystem: Environmental > Aquatic > Marine > Coastal > Sediment | place: Netherlands... | reverse complement strand
CGCGATGATATCATGACCACCGAGGTAGGAGAAGACAGAGGCAAAGGTCCATGAGCCCACGAAGAGCCAGCAGACCATCGCGGTGGCCTTGGCGGTCAGGAACACGCTTTCCTTCAGCTTGGTCCATGTCATTGATCGGTAGAGTACGGCCAGAACCATGCCGCCCAGCGCACCCATTGCGGCCGCTTCGGCAGGTGTCGCAAGACCACCGAGGATGGAACCCAGAACAAGAGCAATCAGCACCGTCAGCGGTACAAAGCTGACCAAGAGATCAAGATAGATCTCCTTGGGCGGAGGAACATCTTCCATCATCGGCTTTGGTGCCAGCGACGGGTTCGACCAAACGCGCAGGATCACGTAGACGATGTATAGGCCCGCCAGAAGCAAGCCGGGGAACACCGCCGCCGCGTAAAGGCGTAGGGGCGACAGATCAGCAATTGCCGCGTAAACGATCAGCATGATCGACGGGGGGATCAGGATACCCAAGGTGCCGCCTGCGCAGATCACGCCCGACGCGAAACTCTTGTTATAGTTGGCATTGGCCATGGCCGGAAAGGCGAGCAGACCCATCAGGGTCACAACCGCGCCCACGATACCGGAGGCGGTTGAGAAAACAGCGCAGGTCAGCAGTGCTGCGATGGCAAGGCTGCCCGGCAGGTTACGCGCCGCCATGTAGAGAGAGAAGAACAGCTTGTCCACGATATTGGCACGTTCAACCACGTACCCCATGAACAGGAATAGCGGGATGGCGACCAGCGTTGGGTTCTCCATCACCGAATAAGTATTCTGGTTCAGCAGGTAGAAAATATTGTTGTTGAAGATATCGCTGAACTGCTCAATCGGGTGTCCTTGGTGGTAGGCGTAGTAGCCAAAGGCGACACCCATGGCGAGCAGGGTAAAGGCAATTGGAAAGCCCAGCAGAACCAGGACAATAAACAACCCAAGCATGACGAGGGCGACTTCAGGATTTGTCATCTTTTTATCTTTCGTGAAGCGCTGAGCGGCTTATTTCTTGGCAGGGGTGACGGCGCGGATCGCGTCAAGGTCTGCCTCGGTCAACAGGTCTTCGGTTTCTTTCACATCGGCAAGCCGTTCTGGCCAAACGCCGGTTCGGAAGGCGAACACACAACGGACAAGCTCCGCGATCCCTTGAATCACCAGCAGTGCGCCAGAGAGAGGGATGAGTGTTTTGAAGAAATAGATCTGGATGCTGGCCGGGCTGTTAAAGCTGACTTCCTTGTAGCGCCAGCTGTCTGAGGCGATTTCCCACCCGTACCAGACTAGAGCAATAATGCCGGGGAAAAAGAACAGGAAGTAGAGCAGGAAGTCCAAGCTTGCCTGCACCTTGACCGGCAGCAGGCGATAGACGACGTCCGCGCGCACGTGCGTATCCTGGGCAAGGGCGTATGCGCCGCACATCAGGAACAATGCACCGTACATCTGGATCATCATGTCGAAGGCCCAGACGGTTGGTGAATTCAGTACGTAACGGACAAAGACCTCGTATGACACCGACAGTGTCAGGATCAGAATGCACCAGCCGAAGGCGCGCCCGACCCACAGGCTTAACCCTTCAATGGCGTGAACGAATTTCATATGATACTGGCCCCCCATGAAATATCACCGGGAGGTTTTGCCACTCCCTGATGCGTCAAATGTCCGGGCCCCGAAAGGCCCGGACATCTTTTTTAGTACTCTGAGATCAACCGAAGTAGTGGTTGTAGGCCAGCTTGTAGTCAGGCTGGTTCAGGTTGAGGTAGTTCATCACATCCTTGGCGTAGGCCTTCTGCGATTCCATCACCTTGGCAAAGAACGGGTCGTCCTCTGCGATGCGGTTTGCCACGGCATCCCATGCAACCAGCTGTGCCTCCATCACGGAATCCGGGGTCCGGTGAACCGCAACGCCGTCCGCTTCCTGCAGTTTGATCAGGTCATCGGAATAGCGCTTTGTGTTGCCCCAGTAGAAGCCGGAGTTTTCCGCCATGGACGCGTTCTTGATGATCGCCTGATGCTCAGGTGACAGGCTGTTGAACTTGTCTTTGTTGATCGTGACTTCAAAGAACTCCTGCGACTGGTGGTAGGATGCCAGCATGTAGTTCTTGGCCACATCCTGCATACCAAAGTCACGGTCAGATGTTGGGTTGTTGAATTCAGCCGCGTCGATCAGACCGGATTTCATTGCTGGCTGGATTTCACCGCCCGGCAGCTGCACAACTGACATGCCCATTTCCAGCATAACGTCAGCAGCCAGACCAACTGTCCGGTACTTCAGGCCCTTCATCTGGGATGCGTCTGTGATCTGCTCTTTGAACCAGCCCAGTGGCTGTGCAGGCATGGGCGAGTTGAAGAAGGACACAACGTTCAGACGCAGGCTGTCCATCAGTTCATTGAACAGTTCCATGCCGCCGCCGGCGTAAACCCAACCCAACACTTCCTGGCTTGACCAGCCAAAGCAAGGACCGGTGCCGAAAAGCGAAGCGGCCTTGGATTTACCATACCAGTAGGCAGGCACGTAGTGAGCTGCGTCCAGAACACCGCGGTGAACCGCGTCTTGCATCTGGCTTGTTTTGACAACCGCGTCCACCGACAGAACTTCGATGGTCAGCGAGCCGCCGGACATTTCATTGACGCGTGCCGCGAAGGACTGGGCGTTCTCCAAAAAGATACCGCCGCCCCAGGCCGCTTGCATCTTGAGCGTAACACCGTGGCTGTCCGCGAGCGCGGGTGTGGCCAGTGCTGCGGCACCGGCAACAGCCGAGCCGCGCAGAAATTTTCTGCGGTTAATAGAGTCTTTCATGTTTCCTCCCAAGGACTTCTATGCGGCCGATGCTTGTGATCGATCCACTTTTAAGTTTGGTGCTAAGGTGTGAACTTTTGTGCCGCGCATCACGAATAGCGATCCAGCCAGCAGCGACTTGCCGTCACCCAACACGCGCCACAATTAGGTTCTACAGGGCTAGAGACAAGGACTTCTTTGACGTAGGGGCCTGCGCTGAGTGGCGCGACACAAAGAGATACACGTTTTGCGTGTGGCCACGCGTCTGACGCTGCCTCTATTCTCTCACAAGATTGTGATCGGCATGTCTTTGTTTAATATAATGGTAGCGGTAACAGCTTTGGGCAACGGATTGTTTGCAATGCTCACCGAAACCTTCAGGTCCAACCTGCCGCCACCCGGTAAAAAAATTTTACCAAAGAGCGCCTCAAGGCCGAATGTAGACATTTCGAAGCAGGGATTTCGCAAGATTCGATAACCTCGTCCGAATCACTTTTGAGAAGAGGAAACTGGATGGGATCCGGGTTGCGAAATCCGGGGCGCCTTGCCGAATTCCTGCCCGAAAGACTTGCGGCGATGCAATCATAGATAAGGAGGCTGCCCGCGCCAAAGCACTGAGCCGCGAGCTTGCGCGACTGCCGCTGATCGCATTGCAATCGGGGGCGATGCATCTGCGGATGTCTAGATCAGGCAGGTACACCAAAGCGGCCACGTCACTCAGGCCATCAGGGTTTTAGCAATACTTCTCCGGCCCGTTCCACTGTACGGCTGAGTAACGGTCACCATGTGCCCAACCGATTGGAAGAACGTCTTCGATTGCCTGCAGTTCGTCAGCAGTAAGCGTTCGATCCGCCGCTTCAAGCAGCTGCGCGAAGTGTGCGACAGACCGTGTGCCGGGGATCGGGATCACATGTTCGCCCTGCGCCATGACCCACGCGATCGCCAGCCCCGCCGTTGACATGCCCATGTCGGCAGCCAAGGCCTGAAACGGCGCAACGGCTGCGATGTTGGCGCTGTAGTTCGGTTCCATAAAGCGGGGATTGTTCACAAGAAACGGCAAATCCTGCACTGCCGCATGGCTTAACGGGCTGTCCGTCAGCAAGGAGCGGCCGACCGGGGAAAAGGCCACCAGCGCCGTGCCGAGTTCTGCACAGGTTTGCACCAGCCCCATTTCTGGCGACCGGGTAGAAAGGGAGTATTCAGATTGCACCGCGGCGACGGGATGGATCGCATGCGCGCGCCTCAGCGATGTTGGTGCGATCTCGGAAAACCCGATCGTTTTGGTCTTGCCCGCCTTGACCAGACCGGCAAGGGTTTCGGTGACCTCTTCGATTGGCAGTGAGGGGTCACGGCGATGAACATAGTAAAGATCGACCGCCTCAACGCCCAAACGCTTTAGACTTCCTTCCAGCTCTGCCTGCAGATGTTCCTTGGAGTTATCAAAGATATTGCCGGGCCCATCTGGATTGCGTTTGATCGACCCCTTCGTGGCAATTTTGAATGCGTCTTTGGCCGCTGGGTTCGCTTTGAGATAGGTACCGATCACCGTTTCTGATGTGCCCATGCCGTAGACGTTCGCGGTGTCAATGTGCGTTACACCGGCATCCATCGCTGCATCCAGTATCGCATGGCTGTTTGCCTCGTTCGTGGGGCCGTAGAAATTTGAGAAGGACATCGCACCGATACCGATGGGATGCACAAGCGGGCCGTTCTGACCAAGGCGTCGGGTTTGCATACTTTAAATCCTGCGTGTTCTTTCACTACATCTGGTCTGGCCCGCAGCATGGGCCGACCTATATGACTAAGCGAACATCTCAATCTAAGCACGGTTTGTCCACGCGGGTTTTGTGCAGGCACCGTCCAGCTTGTGAAAGCGTGGGGAACAAATGCCGCAAGAAACCTCTGGGGAAATGCTTAATCTTGATTTGCGCACAGGCTTGCCCGACGCCCTAACCGTTCTGCTGAAAGAATATCCAAGGGCAGGGTGGGAGGCGCACCCCGGCTTTGACGGGCTGATCCGTTTCTGGCTTGACCGCCACATGATGTTCCGCCGGATTCTTGAGCGTCTGACACTTCAGACGCAGGAAACCCTCGACAAACGGATGGACCTGGGCCAATTCCGGCAGCAGACAGGGCGGCTTGGCTCTGCTTTCGTGCAGGAATTGCATGGCCATCACAGCATCGAGGACGCCCATTATTTCCCGGTTCTAAGTCAAAAGGACGCCCGGGTCGCGCAGGCGTTTGAACTGCTTGACCACGATCACCATACATTGGACGGACATCTGAACAATTTCGTGGAAACGGCGAATGCAGCCCTGCGCGCGGATGGTCACAAGGACAGCGCAATCGGTGCGTTCCATGAAAATCTTGCGGACCTCAACGCCATGCTGGACCGGCATCTGATCGATGAAGAGGAAATCGTCGTGCCCGTCATCCTGAAATACGGCGCGGCAGGGTTGAGCTGAGGTAGTGCCAAGGCTCAAGTCCCTGTTTTCGAGGTTGCGGATGTCACTTCAGGCGCAAGGACTGAAGTGACTTAATCCCACTGTCACCACTGTTCAGCCCTCATGCCTCGTGCTCTGCACGCCCAATCGCTGCACCTGCGGCCATGGATTGCATCTTGCCGAAGGCGACGTCGCGCGGCAGGTACTTCAACCCGCAGTCTGGCGCCACGACCACCTTGTCCGCATCGACATGTGGCAAGGCGCGGCGTATCCGCTGTGCAATCACGGATCTGAACTCTGCTGAATTCATCGGTGTAAAAGGGATCGCAACTTTGCCCACCTGGCCGTTCCGCGCCTTGATCCTCGCGGGCTTTGCTGTCGCCGCGATTGAATTTGCGGTGCGTGTCATCTCTGCCCTGCGTCAAGCTGCCCGAGGTCGCCCATGAGCCCGGTTGAAATCGGCTCTATTGCGATTGTGGCCCTCGTTCTGCTGATCCTGATCGGACTGCCCATCGGCATCGCCCTGCTGGCGGTGTTTTTCGTTGGCGTGTCCTTTATCCGCAATGACACTGTGGCCACACGGATGATGACCCAAGTCGCGAACCACCGTCTTGAGGGATACCTTTTCGCCGTTGTGCCGCTGTTTATCCTGATGGGGCTACTGGTCACTGTGTCAGGCGTTGGTCGCGACACATTTGACGTCTTTCAGAGGCTTCTCAGGCGTGTGATGGCCGAACTTGGGGTTGCGACGGTCTTTAAGAATGCCGTCTTCGCCTCGATCACCGGCATTTCCATCGCCTCGGCAACGGTATTCAGCCGTATCGCTGTGCCAGAGATGCGCCGACATGGCTACACACGGCGCTTTGCGACAGGCGTTGTGGTCGGGTCATCCATTCTCGGCATGCTGAGCCCTCCATCGCTTTTGATAATTGTCTATGCGGTGCTGGCCGAACAATCGATTGGCCGGATGTTCCTTGCGGGCGTCGGGCCGGGGTTGTTGCTGTCCCTTGTGTTCTCACTGACAATCCTGCTTCTGGCGCTCACGCGGCGCAGCTTCGTATTTGATACAGAGAAGGACGACGCGGATATCCTCGCTTTTGCCATGTCAGAGCTTAAGCGTTTCCTTTCCAGTCTGGGCTAGGTACCGATCCACATAAAACAAAGAAATACGGAGACCCACAGATGCGACTAGTGACATTTCAACGTGCGGATAAGAGCCAATCCTACGGCACGGTCGAAGGCGACCTGATCCGCGATGCAGGGGCGGTTCTGGGCGGTACCTATCCCGATCTCCGCAGCGTCTTGGATGCGGGTGCGACGGCTGAGTTGGACGGCAAAGGCGATACAATCAAGATGTCTGACGTTACTCTGTTACCGCCAGTACCGAACCCCGAAAAAATTCTGTGCATCGGCCTGAACTACCTGCCGCATATTCTGGAGTCCGGCCGCGCGAAACCAGAATACCCGTCAATTTTCACGCGGTATCCGGCATCCGTTGTCGGACATGGCACACCGATTGAGCGCCCCTTGGCAAGCCGTGAATTTGACTATGAGGGCGAATTGGCCCTCGTGATCGGGAAAGCCGGTCGTCACATCTCAGAAGACGATGCATGGGATCATGTTCTGGGATATTCGTGTTTCAACGAAGGGTCGGTGCGCGACTACCAGAACCACACGACGCAATTCTGGCCGGGCAAAAGCTTTGAGCGTTCGGGTGCGATGGGGCCGTGGATTGTGACCTCAGACGAAGTAGGCGACATCACCGCACAGACCCTCACCACGCGGGTGAATGGAAACGTCGAACAGCACGCGCCATTCTCGGACCTCGCCATCGGCATCCCGGAGATCATCGCCTACGCATCGACGGTCCTGACGCTGAAGCCGGGAGATATCATTATCACCGGAACGCCCGGTGGCGTTGGACGGTATCGCAAGCCGCAGCTGTTCCTTGAACCCGGCATGTCGGTCGAGGTTGAGATCAGCGGCGTCGGAACGCTGGTCAATGGTGTGATCGACGAACCCAGTGCCTGACCCCACAAGCACCGGGCCGGTCCCTCCTCAGAGCGTCAGAACCGTTGATCCGATCGTCTCGCGCGCTTCCAGCGCACGGTGGGCGTCTGCGACCCGTTCCAGCGGAAACCGCTGACCGATTTTGACTTTGATGTCACCGGAGACGACCTTGCCCAGGACATGGCGCGCCATGTCTTGGCAACGCTCCGGGTCAGCCGTGTAGGTAAAGAGCGTTGTCCGCGCGACCTTGAGCGATCCCTTTGCCGCCAGCGTCAGTAGACTGACAGGCGGTACCGGGCCAGAGGCGTTACCAAAAGACATCATGATGCCCAGCGGTTTGAGACAATCGAGCGAGGCATCAAACGTGTCCTTACCCACGCCGTCCATGACCACGTCTACACCCTTGCCGTTGGTGATCTCTGACACGCGCTCTACAAAGTTTTCCGTTCGGTAATTAATCACATGCGCGGCCCCATGGGCGCGTGCCAGTTCGCATTTTTCATCTGTACTCGCAGTACCGATCAATTCGATCCCTTCGGATTTGGCCCACTGGCACGCCAAGAGGCCCACACCCCCTGCCGCTGCGTGGAACAGAACCTTGTCCCCCTTCGCAATCGGATAGGTTCGATGAAACAGGTATTCTACGGTCATGCCCTGCAGCATGATCGCCGCCCCTTCTTCGAACGACAGCGCATCGGGCAGCGGACAGACCTGCGCGGCCGGCATCACACGAACATCGCAATATGCACCGGGTGGCATCGCGGCGTAGGCAACGCGGTCACCCACTGCCAGATGTGTGACGCCATCACCTATAGCCTCGACCGTGCCGGAAGCCTCCATGCCAAGAGCATGAGGCATCTCAAGCGGATACAACCCGGTTCTTTGATAAACATCGATATAGTTCAGCCCGCAAACCGCATGCCGCACACGGACTTCTCCTGCGCCCGGTTCGCCAACTTCCTGCTGCCTGAGTTCAAGAACCTCGGGGCCACCGGGTTTCGAAATCACAACGGCGCGTGATGTTTGAATTGTCATGGCAGATGCTCCTGATCAGTGGATTTCCCTCAATCCTTTGTGGCAGTTGCTCGCAAAACGTCAAGCGTGTGCTCTGACGAACGATGAATGGTTCAGTACTAACAGGACAGGAGGATTCAGTGGTGAGCCGTGCAGGATTCGAACCTGCGACCCACTGATTAAAAGTCAGTTGCTCTACCAACTGAGCTAACGGCCCACGCTGGCTGTACTTAGAAAGGTGCGCCCAAGGGGTCAAGCCCATAAAACGTTAAATGATGGACGCATGCTGGATATGTCGCATGGGCCGGGTTATATGCCCGGAATGACCAGAGATTCCGCAGATAGCTTGCCCTTTATGAAGATGCATGGGCTGGGAAACGACTTTGTCGTGGTGGACGCACGTGTGCAGGATTGGGCGATCACACCAAAGATGGCAAAGGGAATCGGTCATCGGCACTTTGGTGTGGGATTTGATCAGCTTGCCGTCATCTCAAATGGGACGGGCGATGCGCATCTGACGTTTTACAACGCTGACGGTTCCACGTCAGCGGCCTGCGGAAATGCAACCCGCTGTATTGCGCGATTTCTGATGCAGGAAAGCGGCAAGACCAAGCTGCATCTTACGACAGATCGAGGCACCCTGCTGGCTGAGGATGTGGACGACGGGCTAACGGCGGTCAACATGGGTCAGCCGCAGCTTGATTGGCAAGAGATTCCGCTTTCCCATGAGCTTGATACGCTTGAGTTGCCGATTGATGGTACGCCCACCGCGACCGGTATGGGAAATCCACATTGCACGTTCTTTGTTGAGAACGTTGGCGATGTCGATCTTGCGCAGTTTGGACCAGGGATTGAGCATCATGCCCTTTTTCCAGAGCGTACCAATGTGCAGATCGCCCAGATCATCGGACCTGACCATATCCGTATGCGTGTCTGGGAACGCGGTGTCGGGATTACCCTGGCATCTGGTTCTTCTTCCTGTGCAACGGCGGTTGCGGGAGTGCGGCGGGGGCTGACCAGCCACAAGGTCCAGATTGATCTGGACGGCGGGACCCTGCACGTGGACTGGCGCGATGACGGTGTTTGGATGATCGGGCCGACCGCGCATGTTTTTAGCGGGACACTTACACCAGATTTCCTCAAGAGCATCTCATGAGCGCTCCAGTATTCTCAAACCACGGTTGCCGTCTGAATGCCTATGAGGTTGAGGCCATGAAAGACCTTGCGGGGCAGGCGGGTCTGGAGAATGCGGTCATCGTCAATACCTGTGCCGTGACAGCCGAAGCCGTGCGCAAGGCGCGACAGGATATCCGCAAGCTGCGCAAGGCAAATCCGGATGCGCGGTTGATCGTAACAGGCTGTGCTGCCCAAACGGAGCCGGACACCTTTGCCAGGATGGGCGAAGTGGATGCCGTGATTGGCAATACAGAGAAGATGCAGCCCGACACGTGGCGCGGTCTGGCCGCCGATTTCATCGGCGAGACAGTGGCCCTGCAGGTCGATGACATCATGTCGGTCACTGAAACTGCAGGACACCTGATTGATGGTTTTGGCACACGCAGCCGTGCGTATGTGCAGGTGCAGAACGGTTGCGATCATCGCTGCACGTTCTGCATCATTCCGTTCGGTCGCGGCAATTCACGGTCGGTTCCGGCAGGGGTTGTGGTCGACCAGATCAAACGGCTGGTGGACAAGGGGTTCAACGAGGTGGTGTTGACCGGCGTAGATCTTACCTCGTGGGGTGCGGACCTTCCCGCCGCCCCCAAGTTGGGCGATCTGGTCATGCGCATTCTCAGACTTGTACCGGACCTGCCGCGCCTGCGGATCAGTTCCATAGACAGCATCGAGGTTGATGAGAACCTTATGCAGGCAATCGCGACAGAGCCGCGATTGATGCCGCATCTTCACCTGTCTCTGCAACATGGCGATGATATGATCCTCAAAAGGATGAAGCGACGCCATCTGCGTGATGATGCGATTGCTTTCTGTCACGAAGCGCGCCAGCTGCGGCCGGAAATGACCTTTGGTGCAGATATCATCGCGGGCTTCCCGACCGAGACGGAAGAGATGTTCGAGAATTCGCTAAAACTGGTGACGGATTGCGATCTTACGTGGCTGCACGTTTTCCCCTATTCGGCCCGTCCCGGGACGCCTGCCGCGCGGATGCCCGCCGTGAATGGCCGTAACATCAAGGAACGTGCCAGCTTATTGCGTGCTGCGGGTGAGGCTCAGGTGTCAAAGCATCTGGCAGCGCAGCTCGGCAAAGAGCATCGTATCCTGATGGAAAACCCAACGATGGGACGGACAGAGCAATTTGCCGAGACCGTATTCAGCTCTCCACAGATTGAGGGGCAGATCGTGACCGCCACCATTCGATACGTCCAAGGCGCGCAACTGGCTGCTTGACAGACATAGTTTGCGATCACAGCGATCTGAACTACGCTATCCTTTTTGCCGGGAGGGCGGGATATGAGCGACGTGATTGAATGGGTGCTTGAGATGCGGGTGCAGGACGGACAGGCAGATAGCGTTCAGCCCTTGCTGGACGAAATGGTTGGCGCCACGCAGGCAGATGAGCCGGGCGCATTGCACTACGAATATTTCATGCCCGAAGACCGCAGCACTTGCACGGTTCTGGAGCGCTATTCGGACAACGCTGCTGTGATGGCCCATCTGGGCAATTTTGGTGCAAAATTTGCGGACAGGTTTCTCACTGCCTTCGCGCCGATACGTTTTACGGTCTACGGGCCGGCCAATGATGAAGTTCGGGCAGCGCTTGTCGGTTTCGGGGCCACGCATCAAGAGCGCGTGGCAGGCTTTCATCGTTAGAACCGCGCTACAAAAAAGCCCCCGCAGCGGAACTGCGGGGGCTAGAATGGTCTAGGAAGTGTAAGAGATCAGTTCTCTTCTTTCATCCGCCGCTTAACCGGCGCCCAAATGCGTTTGTTCGTCAGGTACAGCAGCACCGCGAGGATGGTCAGGAAGATTACCCCGGCAAAACCGGCCTGCTTGCGCGCCATCATTTTGGGTTCAGCGGTCCACATCAGGAAGGCAGATACGTCTTCAGACAAGTGGTGCAGGTCGGTTGAGTGACCGTCAGCATACTCGACATCGTCGCCATACAACGGTGGTGCCATCGCGATCCAACCGCCCGGAAACGCCGTATTTTCATAGAACACTACGCCGGCCTGTTCTTTCTCTTCGCCGGTATATCCAACCAGCAAGGATGCGATGTACTCAGGGCCGCCGATACCTTTGAAAAACTGGTTGATACCCAGCCCGTACGGACCGTGGAAACCAGCGCGCTTTTTCGCCATCAAAGACAGGTCAGGCGCAGTTTCGAGGTTTGATTCAGGGAAGTGGTCCGTCGGAACCGCTTCGCGGAAATCATCCAGCTCAGCGTCATACACCTCGTACTGCTTGGAGTATTCGATGACTTGCTCTTCGGGCAGCATTGGTCCGCCCTCATCACCAAGGGTTCGAAGCGGGACGAACTTCAGGCCGTGACAGGCTGAACAAATCTCGGTGTAGACTTGAAGACCACGCTGAAGCTGGTTCACATCGTAGGTGCCAAAAGGACCCTCGAACGAGAAATCGAAATCTTCAATGTGGGTGTCCGTTGCCCCGGCAGCCAGAGCACCGGAGGTGCTCAGGCCAAACGCCACAAGTGCGGAGGCGGTCAGTTTCTTGATCATGCTCATTTTCATTACTCCGCAGGCTCCACGATGGTTTTCGTGCCACCGACATTTTTGGCATAATGCGCTTTGTAGTCTTCCTCGATCGTCGCAGGCTGCGGCAGGGGCTTTTCAATCACTCCAAGCAGCGGCAGGATGACAAGGAAATACGCAAACCAGTAGGCCGACGCGATCAGCGAGAAGGTCGCATAGGGCTCTTCCGCAGGCATCGCACCCAGCCACATCAGGGCAAAGAAGTCGACGACCAGCAGTGCAAACCACCATTTGAACATCGGACGATACCGGCCGGAACGCACGTTCGACGTATCCAGCCATGGCACAGCAGCCATGACCGCAATCGCACCGAACATCGCCAGAACACCAAAGAACTTAGCGTCGATGATACCACCTGTCAGCGTCTCCGCGATGATCACCACCCACACATCAGATGTGAAGGCACGAAGGATTGCGTAGAACGGCAAGAAGTACCATTCGGGCACGATGTGCGCAGGTGTCGCCAGTGGGTTTGCTTCGATGTAGTTGTCAGGGTGACCCAGGTAGTTCGGCATAAAGCCGACAACCGCAAAGAACACAGCCAGAATAACCGCCAGCGCAAACAGATCCTTGATCACGAAGTAGGGCCAGAAGGGCAGCGTGTCTTTTTCCGCTTCTTCCTTGGACCCGCGACGGACCTCAACACCTGTTGGGTTGTTGTTGCCTGTCGTGTGGAAGGCCCAGATGTGCAGGATCACAAGACCCGCAATCAGGAATGGGAACAGATAGTGCAGGCTGAAGAAGCGCGTGAGTGTGGCATTGTCCACCGCCGGTCCGCCCAACAGGAACGTCTGCAGCGTGTCACCGACAAACGGGATCGCGCCGAACAGGCCGGTGATCACGGTCGCACCCCAGAAGGACATCTGGCCCCATGGCAGCACGTAGCCCATGAAGGCTGTCGCCATCATCAGCAGGTAGATCAGCATTCCGATGATCCACGTAACCTCGCGCGGTGCCTTGTAAGAGCCGTAGTACAGGCCACGGAAAATGTGCGCATAAACCGCGATAAAGAACAGCGATGCGCCGTTTGCGTGCATGTAGCGCAGCATGTGGCCGCCGTTCACGTTCCGCATGATATGCTCAACAGAAGAGAACGCGAGGTCCACGTCAGGCGTGTAGTGCATCACCAGAACGATGCCGGTGATGATCTGCAGCGCCAGACAGAAAGTCAGAACGATACCCCAGATCCACATCCAGTTCAGGTTTTTGGGTGTGGGGATCATCAATGTGTCATACAACAGGCCAACAACGGGCAGGCGGCGGTGCAGCCACTTTTCTCCGTTTGAGGTTGGCTCGTAATGGTCGTGAGGAATTCCAGACATATCTTTCTCCCTTAACCCAGTTTGATCGTGGTTTCGTCCACGAATTCAGCGACAGGCACTGGCAGGTTGGTGGGCGCAGGCCCTTTGCGAATGCGGCCCGCCGTGTCGTAGTGCGAACCGTGGCAGGGGCAGAACCAGCCGCCGAAATCACCCGCGTCGCCCAGCGGCACACATCCAAGGTGCGTACATACGCCCATCATCACCAGCCATTCACCAGCTTCATCCAGCGTGCGGTTAGCGTCCAGCGCAGGCTCGGACCCGTTAATGTTTTCGTTCTGCGCGATAGGATCTGGCAGATCCGCCATATCGACGGCGCGCGCAGCTTCAATTTCTTCTTCGGTCCGACGGCGGATAAACACAGGCTTACCCAACCATTTAACTGTCAGTTGAGAGCCCACTTCGAGGCTGCTGACGTCAACCCGGATCGACGACAGCGCAAGCACGTCTGCCGATGGGTTCATCTGATTGACGAGGGGCCAAACCGCAGCACCTACAGCCACTGCGCCAGTCCCAGCCGTCGCATAGTACAGGAAATCCCTACGGGTGCCTGCGTGATCTTCTGCGTTGGACACGTGTTTTCTCCAATCTTTAAGGACCCGACGGGCCACTGGAAATTTGGGCAGCGCAAATGCACAACCCGGTTAGGGGGCTATCTAGCTTGCCGACCCCGGTGCGTCTAGATGCCAAAGACGCGCAAACCGTCGCACTGTGGGGTTAAGATCATGGAAATCGGGGCAAACTGACCCAATTAACCTGCCGGAGGCCGGGTAGCCTGCATGGATGGACGCGAATCGAAGTTTTCGAACCAAGCGGCCAGTGCATCATTCCCTGCACGCCAACCGCGTGCATCATGGCGGAAATCAACGTATCCCAACGCGCAGGCCACAGCGATCTGGCCCATGTCGAGAGGACCGGACAGATGGCTCATCCAGCGGGTATTCAAGGCCGCACAGGCGCGGGCAATCTTGTCCCACTGCGCATCGGCCCATGCGTCCATGCGCTTGTCTTCCGGGCGCAAACGAGCTTCGTAGGTAATCAGAAGGGCGGCATCCAGAATACCGTCTGCTGTAGCTTCAAGCGTCAGAATATCCCAATGCCCCGCGCCTTTGCCATAAAGACTGCCGCCGGCACGGTCGTTCAGATAGGCGCAAATTACCCGACTATCATAAAGCGCCGGCCCCTCTGACCGCTCCAATGCGGGCACTTTCCCCAAAGGATTGCTGGGCAGCAGGCCCTCGGCCGGATCAAATGGCGTGGTGGCAAGGTTTTCCAGTGCGACATCGTCCAGCTGTCCGGTTTCATGCAGCAACACCATGACCTTTCGGACATAGGGGGAGGTCGGGGAGTAGGCGAGTTTCATGAGGTTTCTCCAACTTATGTTCGGACAAAGTATCGCCTGCGTGCGGCACGGGCGCAATCACGGCTTTGTACCACTGCTCTTTATCAGTCGCGAGGGGATACGCCCTGCATCAACGCAGCCAGAATATCTGCCTCTGCGCCAAATCCATATGCCTTGGCGTGCTCTGCTGCACTTGCGCGCACGGCATCCGGTTTGTTCTGTCCCAGTTTCCACGTTCCATCGACGTCAGTGATCTGCATCCGGCAAGGCACGATCATCCGCATCATCTTGTCCATGACGCCATCAGACATCTTTGCGGTTTTCCAAGGCACCTTTGGCAGCAGCCGATCTTCATAGACAGCCGACTGCCGGTCCAGCAAATCGTGCAGTTCTTCGTGCGGACGCAACTCCAGCACACCGGTCAGATGCACGGCAATGTAATTCCATGTCGGCACCTGATCGATCACGCCATACCAGTCAGGAGAGATGTAACTGTCAGGCCCTGAAACCGCGATCTTGGCCTGCAGCGGTTCTTTCAATGCACGGGTAATGGGGTTGGAGCGGACCAGATGCAGTTCAGCGACCTTACCATCCTCGCTTAGCAAGAAGGGCACATGGCTCAGCATCGGGGCGTCAGGTCCATTGACCGACAACACGCCAAAGCCACGCTCTCTCGCAAAGCCAAGATTCTGCGCCGTCTCGGCATCATGATAGATCGGGTTGGGATGCATGAGCAGACTTCCTGTGACGATACGTCTGACTTGCACAGACCACATCTTCCCGGCAGGGTGCAAGCATTCTCAGGGCGGGGTGGAAGTCCCCACCGGCGGTGGGAGGGCGCACCCTCAAGCCCGCGAGCGCAACGTGCCCCGTTTCGGGGCGCTTGGTCAGCAGACCCGGTCAAAGTCCGGGGCCGACGGTTAAAGTCCGGATGAAAGAGAATGCGCGCATTTTGCTGACGCCTTCGGGGCGTCGGTAACTGCGTGTGATCGCCTTGGGTGGAGACGTGTCTGAACCTGAAGGAGATCAACATGACACATGGCAATTCAGCCCCCGCCCGTTTCGCATTCATAAAGGCACAGTGGCACGCAGATATCGTGGACCGCAGTCTGGATGGATTTCTGGAAACCATTCCTGCCAGCACTGTCGATGTATTTGACGTACCCGGCGCATTTGAACTGCCGCTTATGGCGCAGAAACTTGCAGCTACCGGTCGCTATGACGCGATTGTTTGCGCTGCCTTTGTCGTTGATGGCGGCATCTACCGTCATGACTTTGTCGCCAGCGCTGTCGTTGATGGGCTGATGCGCGTGGGTCTTGATACAGGGATACCGGTCCTGTCTGTATCGCTGACCCCTCACCAGTATCAGGAGACCGATCATCACAACGCCATCTATCGGGATCATTTCGTGGTCAAGGGACGCGAAGCGGCCTTTGCTGCGCTCAAAATGGTTGAAACGCGTGCATTGATCGCCGCGTAAAACACTTGCTTAGACAGAACAGGCCCAGCGGGTTCGCAAACGCTGGGTCACATCGACAGACGTGCCGCCCTTCTTAGGGCCTCTTCGGCATTGGCAATCTCAAGTGTCCGAAGCCCGTGGCAGGCCCTAGCCAAGGTACGCCTTAAGTTCCGGCGGCGGATTATGCATCAAGGCCGCCGCTGGTTGTGGTGCCTCGGCGCGGCCTGATCCCACAAAGATCACCTCATCCGCAATGCGCCGCACGTCTTCGGGCGCGTGGGTGACCATGATCAGCCCTGCGCCTGTCTCAGCCACCAACTGCTGCACCAGTTGCAGCATCTCATTGCGCAGGGCTGGACCCAATGCCGCGAAGGGTTCATCCAGCAAAACCCAAGGGCGGGCTTGCACCAACACCCGCGCCAGCGCCGCACGGCTTTGCTGGCCACCGGACAGGGCATTTGGTTTCTTGGTCATCTGATCCCCAAGTCCGACACGAACCAGCGCCGCCTCCACTCGCGCCTTTTCCTCGCTGGCCAGTCGCAGATCGGGCCTGATGCCCAGCCCGACATTTTGCAGCACCGTCAAATGCGGAAAAAGATTGTTGTCCTGAAAGAGCATCGTCATGGGTCGTGCGCCGGGATCTGCGTTGGTGATCTCCGTCTCACCCCAGAACAACCGGCCGGCCGCCAGCGGCACGAACCCACAAAGAGCGCCCAGCAGCGTTGATTTCCCGGCACCCGATGGCCCGATCACTGCGTACTTCCGACCTTGTTCAAGAGTCATATCCGCAGCAAGGCGGAAATCTCCCTGCGTAATTTCAAGCCCCTCAAGCCTCAGCATGCCAGCGCCCACCCCTGTCACAGACCCAGAAGATGCCCAGCGCCATCACCAACAGCAAGAGCGCCGCACCTGCCGCCGCCTCCATCTGATATGCCCCCATCAGGCGGTACATCTGCAAAGGCAGCGTGGCCCGTTCCTGATCAGCAAAAAGAGTGATGACACCCAAATCCCCTACCGACAGCGCCCCGGTCAAGCCAGCAGCGAATCCGATCTGCGGTGCGAGGCGGGGCAAGATCACCCAGCGCCATAATGGCCAGCCCTTCAGGCGCAACGTTACGCTTAGGCGGCCAAAATCCTGCAACGTATCCCGCAGACGCGGCACCATGATGCGCAAGCAGAAGGGCAGGGCCATCAGCGCATTGACCAGCGCCGTGACCGGCAGCGCCAGATCGGCAGGGTTCATCACCGGATTGATCAGGATGAACCACCCCGTCCCGATCATCAGCGGTGATGCCGACAGTCCCAAAAGGCCGATGGCCTCCGTCCCGCCTGTGCGCCCCGAAGCAATCCAACCCGCCATCGGCAAAGCCAGCGCAAGCAAGACCAGTACGCTTATTATGGCAACGTATAATGACAGCCCCGCCGCCGCCCAGACCTGCGGTGGCATCACAGCCAGCCCCGCCATTCCGCGCAGCACAACAGCCCCCAGCGGCAACAGCAGGAACGCAGTCGCAAGCACGATGATAACGGTATCCTGCGCCCGCTGCACACCACCCAAGGCATCCCAGCGTCGCAAGGGGCGATCCTGACCACCGCCGAGCGATATCGACGGAATGATTGACAGCGCCAGCACCGCCGCAGCGCCCGCCAACACCAGCTGCGTCACTGACAAAAGCGCGGCCCG
>Ga0316197_10001312_pt1 | contig 17784 bp, 16 predicted proteins | sample OudBiesiAoxic_MG_FD_204939 | JGI IMG/M metagenome (GOLD analysis project Ga0316197, IMG submission 204939) | Coastal sediment microbial communities from Oude Bieten Haven, Netherlands - site A oxic | ecosystem: Environmental > Aquatic > Marine > Coastal > Sediment | place: Netherlands... | reverse complement strand
CAACAGATGGACCCGGAGCTGGTTCGATGGATCTGACCCGACTTTACAACTTGACGACGCCGGAGCTTCGCGAGGAAGCCGAGCGCCTGGGCGTGGACGATACATACGCGATGAGCCGGGGGCAGCTGATTCACGCGATTCGCAACCGGGGCGGACAGGAATCCGAAGGTTTCTTGGGCAAGGTGCTCGGCTTTGCCAAGTGGGCGATCCAGGTCGCACAGGAGGAGCCCCACAAAGAGGCCGCGTCCTGGCCCGCACGGCGCCGCGAGACCGAGGCCCCGGGGGCCGCGTCGGAAGCCCCCGAGCAGGGCGAGGCGAAGCGGTTTGGGCCGCCGGCGGAGGCGCCCCTGCTATCGGTAGACCGGGGGTTGGCGTCGGAGCCAGCGCCGGGGTCAGTGGCGGCGTCCGTGCCGGCGAACGCGACCAGCGCGGGTAGCGGTTCCATGTCCCAGGCCGAGTCTGAGTCTGAGTCTGAGTCTGAGCCTGAGGCCCCCTCTGGGCCGCCGAGTCGTCCGCCGGTCGGTGTTTTTTCGAAAACCGCCAGCATGTTCGACGAGCCCTTCCCCACCCTGACCATGGCCCGCATCCTTGCGGATCAGGGACACTTCAAGCGCTCGCTCGCGATCTACGCAACGTTGCTGCGCGAAGAGCCGGGGAACCGAGAGCTGAGCGCCGAAGCCGACGGGATACGGGCTCAGTCACGATCGCGCCGACCCCAGGTTCAGTGACGCACGCAATTTTGCTTCACGCGATATCTTTCGCATCATGGAGCGGTGACGACGATCCAAGAGCGGAAACACGATCGCCACCCGGTCAGTATTTCTTGCGAGCTGATCGTTTCGGGTCAGCGGCTTCATGCGGAGATGAAGAACCTCAGCGGCGGTGGCGCTGCGATCGTGTTCGAACGTTCCCTCACCGCGGGCGAGGTCCTGACGGTCAGCTTTTTTCTGACGGAGGACGGCATCGAGGACCCGGAACGTTCGCCGTTTGAATGCGCCGCGTCGGTGCGCTGGAGCAAGCCGGTCGGTGCGCGGGGCTTCGAGGCCGGCCTACAGTTCCTGTCGCCCTCGTCGGACCAGCGCGAGCTTCTCAAGGATTTCTTGAAACGAGCCGGCTAGGCAACGTGGCCATGACGGGAGCCGCTTCGCGACGAAGCGGAGGCACCAGGGCGCGCGCCGCAAGAGTGCAAACGGCGCCTATGGAGAGGGCGCCCCACTGGGGAAAAAGTGAGCCCAGGTCGACCACGAATCCGAGCAACGCGAGCCCGATCCCCAAACCTGAACATGCGGCAGTGATTCTTGGACTCATCTGTACGGCGCGCGCCGCGATCACCAGCCCGGCGCTCTTCACGCTGAGCGCGACGATTCCGGCCACGGGGCCGCCGCCGAGGGGCCAACCTCCGAGGAACAGAGCGGCGCCCAAGACCGCTGCAGCCGCTGAGTAGAGTAATGCGGAAAAGTTGGGTCGTGCGCCCACGGCTCCAAGGGCGTGGAGATACGCTGCGAATGCAAAGAACGAAGCGGGGGACTGAAACAGATACCAGCGAAGAACCGATGGACTCTGAGCGGCCATGATGAGGGAGATGCTCGCGGTCCGAGCGAGCAACATCACGGTCAGAGTGGCGATGACGGCGAACGCGAAGCTGGACGCTCCGTCTCGATGCCGGGTGGCTAAGGTGAAAAGCGCTGCAAACGTGCCCAAGCCCAAGATCCACATCGTCGTCCACTGGAGAGCCGAAACGAAGAGCAGGAGCGCAGCAAAAACCAGAACGAGAGTCGAACCCATGAGCCATGAAGGAAGCGAAGCCTTTGAAGGCCTGGCACGCAGGCAGAGCGTTGCTGGGGAAAGCCAGCCGAGGAACAGTCCGAGCAGCACGAAGAGGCCAACGGCAACTGGATCGGCGGAACGCTCCGTGGCTTGGTGCGGCCAACGAAGCGCGTGAACCCCGCGAAGCCCTGCCCGAGAGACCAGCACGGTCGACTCACTTCGACTCGGATCAGGAAGGAAGTCGCGTCGGCTGTAGAGGCTCATTCCATCGAGACCTACGATGGTGTCGCCCGGCTTCATACCCTGGCTCGCAGCGAGCCCGTCCGGGTCCACCGAGAGCACATCCACGCCTACGGCGCCGAGCTCTTCGCGAGAGAGCTCCACGCCGAAGCTTTGCGCGTCGAGCGGCACCGACGCTTGCCCTCCAGTAACGCCATCGGCGCGCAGCTGCGCCGTTGTGTCGGGAAGGAAGTCGACCCGGACGCGCTGGGCCGAAAATACGTCCCGGTGCTGGTCCGCTGCACGAAACCCAACACGTAGCTCCCCGTCGACGCTGGCGCGGCCGCCGAGCGCTTCGATGAGCTCCTCTGCAACCGGGATCTCGATGAGCGACTCGGAACGAACCTCGCCTTCAAGGCGCGCATCGATGCGACTGGCGCGCATTCCAGGGCGATAGATCGAGCCCCGCAGCAAAATGTCCGGAGCGCGCCCAAGAGGAAAGCCGTGACCGTGAATTCGAAGGGTCCCGCCGGTCTCGATCTCGGGCGGCTCGATTCTCTCCACTTCGAGGAGCGCGAGGTCGTCGTACCCTCTGCAGGCGCTGAGCAAAATGACGAAGAAAACGACCGCTCTCATCGCCCTTTCCTTTCGCCGGACAGACGGAAAAGGTCAAGATTTCCGGGGCTGACTTCGAGGGTTGCAGGCATGGCGGGAAATCAAGCGCGAGCGATTGACAAACCGGAAGCCGCGAAGCAAAACGGCGTCCCTCTAGGGGCGGTAGCTCAGCTGGGAGAGCACCACACTGGCAGTGTGGGGGTCCGGGGTTCGATCCCCCGTCGCTCCACCCCCTTTCGACTCGGATAAAGAAACGGGCCCGCGATCGAGAAGGATCCGGGCCCGTGTTCGGTCCTGAAGCGGCTCGGAGGCCGACGCCTACTTCTTCTTGGCTGGCTTTCTCTTCTTGCTCGTCTTCGCCTTCAGGTTTTTCGCTGCCGTTTCAACCCTCTTTTCGAGATCTGCGAGCGCCTTGCTGGCCTGCCGCTTGCGCGCAGCGGTTCGCTTGGATGCCGACTTCTTTGCCTTGGTCAGCTTCCGCTTGATGTCGGTACTCGTCTCTTTCGCTCTGCGCTTCAGGGCCGACGTCTCTTTTTCGGCTTCTTTCTTGGCTTTCTTCAGCTTTTTCTTGAGCGCAGCCACTTCGGACTTCGCCGTCTTTTTCACCGTGCGCTTCTTGGCTGCCTTCTTCGGCGCTGCGCGCTTCTTGGCTGCCTTCTTTGGCGCCGCGCGCTTCTTGGTTGCCTTCTTTGGCGCCGCGCGCTTCTTGGCTGTCTTCTTCACTGTCTTCTTGGACGCCGATTTCTTGGTCGCCCGCTTCTTGGTGGATTTTTTGGTGGCCGCTTTCGCCATGTCACGCTCCGTTCTGGATGGAGCGTGCAGTATAAACAAGCGAGAGCGCGACCGGACAAAAATTCTTCGCGCCGGACTCCAGCAGCCCTCGACCGTCGACCAACCCAGGTGCTCGCGCTTCGCTAGATCCCGTTCTCGTGGGGCATCCGATGCCGGGGGCTCTGGAAGTAGTGCATTGGAGAGTACTGAGTGAGGTTCGTGGCGCGGGCGGTGTAGAGGCCCGCGTACTGTTCGATTTGGTTGCCGAAGCTCGACACCTCATTGCCGGCCTTGAAGACCGAGCCCCAAAAGGGGTGGAAGGCTTCGTCTAGAACGTCATGAAGGGCGGTCCGCTCGGCGTTCAGCTCTTTGAGCTGGGCCCTCAACCGATCGATCGAACGCCTGTGACGGACGCGTTTCGAGTCCCATTTTGCGCGTTCGGGGCCTGATTCATGCTCATTGAGCTTGCGCTCGACACGCTTGAGCCGCGACTGATGCTCGCGAAGCTCGTCCTGCACCGCATCCTGCATCTGCTCGACGGCGTCCGCGCGATCGAGGCTCAGGGCGTGCTCCCTCAGCACCCGAAGCTCGTCATCCATCTCCTGAATGATCATGGCGGTGCGCCAGGTCGATTCCTTCTTGGCGCGCAGGACGTCCCCGTAGATGTGGTCGCCCACGTAGAGCACCTCGTCCCCGGCAAAGCCGAGCGCCCGCTGGAGGTCGGCGATGTTTCCTCCCGTGTAGACCCGGCCGCGAAACGGCTCCCGAATTTCGGACCCGGTCTCGACATCCACGAACGGCGCCTTCTCCGTGAAGAAGCTCGGCTTGTTCGAGAAGGTACAGATGTAGTCGAGGTAGTTTTTCCAGCTCGGGTACTCCTCGAGGGCGCCGCCGAGCAGGTACGACATCATCGCTTCGGTGTACTCGGGGCCCGAATTGGTGAGCAGGAACAAGCGCTTGCCCGCGCTCCGGAACTTGTGAAACAGCAGCCCGAGCTCGGGATCACGATCGACGTAACGTGGCAGGTCTTGCACCACGACGTCGAGAATCGAACCATCCTGATGGGAGAGGTCCGCGCACTCCCGAATGTCGGCAAAGAGCTGACCGTAGTCGAGCGCACCCTGGCGCGGCTCGAGCTGCTCGATGACGGCAGCGTAGACCGCCACCTCGGACAGCGAGTAAAGCGTGTCGACCCAGTGGTAGCGCCCGGTGCCAGGACGCAGACGCCGGGTGTGGTACGCGCCGCGGCGCTCTTCCCGACTGAGCTTGCGGAAGCCGTGATAGGCCGTCTTGACATACCGGTGGCGGTCCATCTTGAGGACATTGCCGAGCTTCCGATCGATCAACAGGCCGCGGATGGGGAAGTCGGTCCGGTACTTCATCGTCCGGAGCTCCTCCGAGTACCCCCGCTCGATGAGCTTGCTGACAGTCGCGTCGATGCTCAGGCGGTCCATTTCAGCCTGACGGTAGATCGCCAGCGTGTAGTCCATGTCGAAGCCGACGGCTTTGACCTGGTCGAGCCGCATGTTGCGGTTGCAGTAGACCCTACGTTCAGCGGGTGGAGGAAAGACGCTCCCCGAGGGGGAGTCGAACTCGGGCGCGGGGAAACGCTCCTGCAAGGAGTCGCTCAGTTGTCGGCGGGATAGACCGCGACGCGCTTGCCTGTTCGGCCGCGACGCTCGAACTTCACCACGCCGTCTACTTTGGCCCAGAGCGTGTAGTCTTTGCCTACGCCCACGTTCGCCCCGGGGTGAAATGTCTGGCCGACTTGGCGAACCAGGATGCTGCCTGCGGGGACGGTCTGGCCGCCAAACACTTTGACGCCACGGTACTGCGGCTTGGAATCGCGGCCGTTACGAGATGAGCCCTGACCCTTCTTATGTGCCATGGCGCCTCCTTAGCCTTTCACGCTGTTGATGCGGAGCTCGGTGTACGGCTGCCGGTGACCACGACGGTTTCGATAGCCCTTCCGGCGCTTCATTTTGAAGACGATGATCTTCTTTGCCAGATCTTGGGCGACGATTTCAGCCGTCACTTTGGCGCCACCGACGTGCGGCTTACCGACTTGGACCTTCTCGCCGCCGACCATCAAAATGTCGGTGAACTCCACTTTGGAGCCGACATCACCTGCCAGCTTTTCGACGCGAATCGTGTCGCCTTCGGCAACGCGATACTGTTTTCCGCCTGTTTGAATGACCGCGTACATAGATGAATCCGTCAATCCCTGAGCTTCAGGGGCGCGTAGTCTAAGGGCTTCGGACCGGCCTGCAAGTCAAAACCAAGCGACCGCTAATCACCTCATGCCTGCTGAGCCAAGCTCCTTGAATCATGAGAAAAATTGCCATTCTGGCGTAACGGCTCGAAGGGTCGGGCGCTTCGGGTCGAAGATCAGTGCGAGGGCGACGATCGAATACTCCAAGACCTGCAACCACGGGGGCATTCTCCAAACCCCCTGGCTGACCCAGAGGTCGAGCGGCGCGTATGCACAGAGGATGGCGGCGCTCCAGACCAGGCCCGCCGAGCCGCCAGCGATCAGCTCGAGCGGAAGCAACCAGGCGAGGTACCAGGGATGAACCTGCGGGGAGAGAAGCAGGACAGACCAAATCAGGAATCGCGCAGCGGGCAAGCTCGGCACGCGACGCTTGACCACGAGGGCGCACAGTACGAAGAACGCGAGCACCATCATGGAGCGCGCGGCGAGATCGGCGGAGGCATCCCCCAGGCCTTGGCGGCTCGCCCAATCGGCAAGAGCAAAAAGACTTTCGTTGCCACGCCAACGGCTTGCGAACTGCACTGCGCCCGAGACGGGATCGACGGGTGCGCGCGAAACGACGAGCGGCACGAGTAACAGCAGAGACGCGAATGCGGCGCCCAAAAAGGCCTTGGGGCGTCGCGCAAAAAGTGGGAGAAGCGCCAAGCCAACGACCTTGAGCCCGACGGCTGCGGACACTGCGATGCCAGCTCGAACGTAGTGGTGCTGCGCGAGGGCCCAGGCCGTGATTAGCAGGGCGAGGCCGCAAAGGATGTCGAGATGACCGTTGAGCGCGCTCTCGCTCAGCAGCAGCGGGTTGAGGGCGAGAGCCAAAGGAGCCCGGGAGGATTTGCTGATTCGCGCGACGAACGCTGCGGTGACCGCCTGCGCTAGAAGTGCCAGCAGCTTGACGATCCAGGCCTGTCCGCCGGCCCAGGCCGCAAACAGGAACAACAGCTGGGAAAGCGGCGGGTAGATGCTGCCGATCGGACGGTTGTTGATCTTCAGCCAGACCTCGTCACGCAGCGGCGCCAGGGCCGGATCGTCGGGGGCAAGTCGATACGGGTTGAACCCTTCGAGCCAGATTTGGCCCTCCCAAAGGTAACGGTAGAGGTCGTCGGATAGAAGCGGCGGTGCGAGTACGAGCGGCGCGCCGAAGAGCAACGCAAGCGCGGCGATTCTCAGCGGCGGCAACCTGTGGAGCGAACGAGAGACGACCAGCGAGCCGGCGTAGGGGATGAATGAGATCGCCAGGCCAGCGACGACCGTAGACGGCCGGCAACCCGCGCGGGCGGCAAGCGCGAGGGCGATGAGGATGCACCCCAGGGACGCGAGACAGACGAGGAAAAGGCCTTGGGCCCGGCGCGCGGTCATTGGACGACGAAGCGCAAGACACGAATCCGTTCGCCAGGCAGAAGGCTTTGGCGGTACTGACCCGCGATCCGGCGGCCAACCGCGACGGAAATGGTGACCACCGTCGGTCCTCCGCTGCCTAAGCACTCCCCCCAATAGTGAACCTCGACCTCGTAGATGCCGTCCATAGGGCGGGCACCGACCCAGCGTATGTTTTCGATTTGCGGATTGGGCATGTCGGCGCAGTTACCGCGGCCGGAGTGATCGACGCGAGCGCCCGACGGGGTCGACGGTCGCTGGAAGCTCAGTGTGTCACCGAGGGGCCCCGTGACATAAAGGTCGATGTCCGCACCGGTGTTCCAAGAAGCGGTGACCTGCATCAACCCGGTCCCGTATCCGCAGCCGTCGTCGATCACGCCGTCGCAATCGTCGTCGATTGCATTGCACGACTCCTCGACGGGCGTCGAGCACGCTCGCGGAATCTCCTGGGCCGTGGCAATGGGGACGATCGAGACCAGGACGGGCGGCTCGAAGACGCGAGGCAGGTCGATGGTTTCGGCGGTTTCGCGCACCGTTTCGCTTCCAGGTCCGTCGACGCCTCGGCCGGCGCATGCGGAGGAGCAGAGCAAAACGGCGATTGCGACCCTTTTCATCATCCGGCCGGCACTATAGCCGAGGTAGCGTACAATGCGGGCGCGATGATGGAGGCACTCGAGCAAGCCAAGAGCGCGATCGCGAGCCGAACCGGAAAGCCTGACATTGCTTTGGTTCTCGGGTCGGGGCTCGGCGACTATGCAAGCAGCTTGGAGGACGCGCGCGCGATCCCGTACGCGGAGATCCCCCACATGCCTCTCTCCGGGGTCCAGGGGCACGCGGGCAACCTCGTCATGGGGCAGAGGGCTGGAAAGCGAGTCGTTGCGATGCAAGGACGCGCCCATCTCTATGAAGGGAATTCTCCAGGCGACGTCGTGTTTGGGGTCCGTTTGATGGGCCTGCTCGGAGCCGAGACGTTGATCGTGACCAACGCAGCGGGAGGGATTGCGCAAGACCTCGAGGCGGGCGACCTGATGGCGATCCGCGATCAACTCAACCTCACCGGGACGAGTAGTCTCATCGGTCCAAACGACGATCCCCGAGGCCCGCGGTTCCTCGACATGAGCGCTGCATTCGACCCCGAGCTCATCGAGGTAGCAAGCGGCTTGGCGACCGAACTCGGTTTCGAGCTGCGGCGCGGCGTCTACGCAGGTCTTCTCGGACCGGCCTACGAGACCCCAGCTGAAGTGCGCATGCTCCGGACCCTCGGAGCCGACGCGGTCGGGATGAGCACGGTGCTCGAAGTGCTGGCCGCCCGGCACATGGGGCTTCGCGTCCTCGGTATCTCATGCATTTCGAATCTCGCCGCAGGAATTTCGAAAGCCCCACTCAGTCACGAGGAAGTGACAGAAACCGCGGCCCGTGCTCGGCCGCGTTTCGAAGCACTGCTGTCGAGCGTGCTGGAGTCGATCTAGTGGACGAGAGCGCCTGGGCAAAGTTGAAGCGCGCAGCAGCGGAGGCTCGAGCGAACGCGTACGCTCCCTACTCGGGTTTCGCCGTTGGTGCTGCGGTTCTGAGCAAGAGCGACAGGGTGTTCACCGGCTGCAACGTCGAGAACGCGAGCTACGGTGCAACCATTTGCGCCGAGCGCGCCGCCCTGGCAGCCGCAGTTGCGGCCGGTGAGCGCGAGCTCCTAGCGCTGGTCATCGTTTCGGGCGCGAAGAGCCCCACCCCGCCTTGTGGCATCTGCAGGCAATGCCTCGCGGAGCACGGGCCGACCCTTGCGATGCGAAGCTACGCAGGCGACGCACAGGCGGATTACGAGCTCAACTCTCTTTTTCCCGAAGCGTTTGGTCGCGGTCACCTGGACTGAAACCGGTCAGTTCGGCCCTTTGCCGATCCGTCGAAGCTTGTTCTCGACGTCCGCCCGGTCGATCGCGTTGCGATCGGCGAGCTCCAGATAGCGCCCGTACTCGACGATGGCTTCCTGCCGCTTGTTCAGCGCGTAGTAGATGTCTCCAGTCAGCCGGTGGGAGTCTGCGACCCAGGCTTTGCCGCTGGGGTCTTCGTCTCCGATGGCGGTCGCCTCCATCAGCGAGGTAAGCGCTTTTGCGCGCTGCCCTTCGTCGAGCTGCAAGCGGCCGAGGCGGTACCACCAGTACCCCTGTTCGGGAGCGCCGGCGACGGCTTTCTCGAGGGCCGCAATGGCTTCTTTCATTTGGCCTAGCTGGTAGTGGCTTTCGCCCATCGCTGCCCAGGCTTCGATGCGGTTCGGGTTGAGCTCGATCGCTTTTCTCAAATCGGCCACGGCATCACGGACGGTTCCGGCACGGATCCGAATCCGCGCACGCAGCCAATAGGCATCCCCTAGCGTGGGATCGAGCTTCAACGCGGCATCGAGCTCCCGCAGGGCCGTGCTCATCTCGTTCGACTCCAGCGCGGCCCACGCAACGTACATACGATACAGGCCGCTCTCGGGCTCGAGGCGTGCGGCACGCAGGAATCGCTGACGCGCGGTCTCGAGTTGGCCGCGCTCGAGCTCGATGCGTCCCAAGTAGTGCTCGGCTTCGGCCGAGTACGGCTGCGCGTCCAGCACCTCGCGAAGGAGCTTCTCCGACTCCTCGTACTTGCCCGCAAGCACGAGCACTGCGCCCATCCGTGACTTCAGCGCCGCATCCTCGGGCGATTCGAGGAGCGCGCTGCGGTAGCTTTCCGTGGCGGCGGCCATGTCCCCGCCCGCCTCGGCAAGCCGGCCTTTCTCTAGAGCAAGGCCAGGGAATTTCGCATCCAACGCTTCGACTTTCGCAAGCTCCGCAGCGGCCTCCTCGAGCTTCCATTTGCGCCGGTATGCGACGGCGAGGCCAAACTGCGCGGAAGAATCGCGGGGCTCCATCTCGAGCGCCTTCGTGAACTGCTCGATCGCATCGTCGAAGCGATTGCGCTGGAGCTCGGCCCAACCCAAGACGCGACGCACCTCAGCGGTGATATCGACCTTCTTCTGTGCTTCGACGAGAATGCCGACCGCCTCGCCTGGGCGCTTGGTCGACGTATAGTGCTGCGCAAGCGCCATGTAGGCGCGCACGGACTTCGGCTCGAGCTTGATGGCGTTCCGGAAGTGCTTGATAGCCGGTTTGCTCTGGCCGCGGCCCTCGGCGACTTTGCCAAGCCAGAGCTCCACGTCGGCACTCACCGGTTCTTCGGTGCGCAGATCGGCCAACAGCTCGTTGGCCTCCTCGGCTTTGCCCATGGCCAGGAGCGCCTCCGCGGCGCCCAGCTTGGCTTGAACCACGACTTTGGGCTGACCTGTCACGTCCAGTTCGGCGCCGGCCGGAATTTGTGAGCCCAAGACGGTCTGGAAGCGCGCATACGCGTCCGGGTACGCGCCTTCGAGAAGCACCAGTCGCGCGGCCCCGAGTGCGGCGTCCGAATTGCTCGTGTCGAGCTCGATCGATTTCTCGTACATTTCACGAGCGGCACCCAGGCGTCCCCGCTGCTCTTCGATGCGCGCGATGAGAGTGAGCGCCGCGGACCGATCGGCCTTCGCCACCGGAAGCGTGGTGCCTTCGACCGGGGCAAGCCCCGCTGAAGCTTGAAGCAGCTCGAGGGCTTCGTCGATCGCGCCGTCCGCAATCAACAGACTGGCCACAGCGATACGCGCGCCGGCATGGTTGGGGCTGAGGTCCTGCGTTGCTTTGGCTGCAGCCGCCGCCTCGCCGTCATTTCCCATGACTCGATAGCCACGCGCGAGCCCCCACTGTGCACGGGCTCTGTTGTCTTTCTCGACGGCTCGGCCGAATGCGTCGACGGCGCCCTGACCGTCGCGGGACTTCAGGGCGATTTCCCCGGCCACCAGATCGAGGTAGGGATCCGTGGCGTCATCCTGCGATGCGAACGCGAGCTCGGATTTCGCGGTGTCGATATCGGCGTTGCGCAATGCATCGGCGGCAAGCGCGACGTGAACACGCGGGGCCTCATCGCCTCTGCGCTGCAAGTGCACACGCAGCGCATCGGCCAGGCTCGCGCTTTCCATGTCCGGTCCATAGCGAACGAGATTGTACGATTCGTGCAGCAGCATCCTCGCCACGAGCGAGCGGTTGAGGCGCGCATCGTCTCGTGCGGCTTGTAGTTTCGCGAGTGCCTGGCGTTGCGCGGTGTAGGTATCGGACGCCGCGATGACCTCCGCTTCTTCGATCGCCTGGGCAACGAGAGCTGGATCACCAAAGGCGGGAAGCATGGGCTCCAGCAGGTGAATGCCAAAGAGGCCGTACTTGGTGGTGCCGAGGTAGAAGCCCGAGCCAACGACGATCGTGATGACGCCGAGGGCGGCCAGGGCCTTCATGAGCCATGGCGGCCGTTTGATCTTGAGCTGGAGTTTCTTTCGCTCACGCGTGGGCGCTGCTTCGAATTCGGGTCGGTCGCCACCGAGGCGGGGCATGCGGTGGACTTCCCCTCCTGCGGGGGAAGCCGAAAGTTCGAGCTCGTTCGACTCCGGAAGCTCCAGCTCCGCAGAATCCCGTTGCGCATGGGAACCAGCGGGAATTGCGCCCAATGGTGGGGCCCCGAGCGCGCCTATGGGAGGCGGTGGTTCCGGCGGTCGCGGCGGCGCGTCAAGCTCCATTTCGAGCACGATGTCTTCTCCGTCAGGGAGGTCGAGCTCGATGGGCCCTCCACCGTGCTTCCGTTCGGGACCGTCGATCTCGAGATCCATGAAGTCGTCCCGGGCGACGGGTAGATCTTTTTGCTCGCTCGACATCGGCAGGTCGGAGTCGAGCGAAATCGGCGTCGGTATGTCGGTGTTTACACGCGGCGTTGGCAATTCGGCGTCGGTGAGCGCCATGGGGAGATCGCTCTCATCGCCCAGCGGCCCGACGGCACCCCCTGCCCCGCCGCTCTTGAAGATGGGCAAGTCCAAATCCGATTCGGGGGCACGGTGAAGCGGGGCCGGGAGATCGGTCCCGCCTGCAGCTTCGCGAAGCGCAGGCAAGTCCATGTCCGCAAACGGATCGAAGCCGGAGGGGCTTGCGTCGCGTTTTGGCGTAGGCAGATCGGCGGAGCTCGGATCGGCAAATGGGTCTAGATCGAGTGGATGGGCGCCGGTCTTGGGCGCGGGCAGATCCATGAAATCCGAGCCGACCAATGGCGCCGGCAAGTCGACTTCATCAGCAGCCGCGGGCAAATCGGAAGGTTGCGAGCGGATCGCAGGGGGGGCAGGGGGCGGGACGGCGGGCCCCATACCGACTTTCGTCCGTTTGGCTCGCGGGGGCGTGGACACGCCCGGCGCAGCCCCCCCTCCGACCTTCGCGGTCGAACCGTCGCGATGAACCTGAAAGCTTTCGCCGCATTTTGGGCAGCGCATCCGAAGCCCACCGTCGGGCAAGCGGTGCTCGTCCACGTCGTAAGACGCATTACACGACGGACAACTAACCTTGATCATGACCCCACTGCCCCCCGGGGATCAAACATAACACGCCTGCCCCCGGTCTCATAAACATGGTAGCCGGATTCCGATCGCAGCGGAACCCAAAGAGGGATGGATATGGATGTCCTACCTTGACGCCTCAGGAGCTGCGGGACTACCTTCCGGTCAATCGTGAAGCGAACCGTTCAGATCGAAATTGCCGGCGCCCGCTATCGCATGTCTGCGGACGCCGACGAAACCTACCTTCAGCGCCTCGCCGATATCGTCAATGAACGAGTTCAGGCGCTCGGGCCCAAGGCCGCCCGCGCGGCCACGCCAGCTCAACTGCTCGCCGTCGTGGCGCTCGGCCTCGCCGAAGATCTCGACGCGTCCGAACGGCAACGCGAGACCCTCGAAGCAAAGACGCGGCAAGTCGTGGACACTGCGATTCGGCGAATCGATGAGCGCCTGCAGGTGGACGCCGAGCTCGCCCAGCAGATCGAGCCGTGAGCGCGAGCGAGACGGAGCAAGCCGATCGCGAGCTCCGTCAACGCGCCAAACAGGCGCTGCGAAATCAGATGCGGATGGTGCGCAGCGCGCTCCCCGAGTCCGCCTGCGAGGCCCGCTCGGCCGAGATCGGCAAACGTCTCATCGGGGTCGCGGAGCTCGAACGTGCCGCGACGGTTCTCGCTTTTGCTTCGATTCGTAATGAGGTGCGTACGAGGCCCATCATCGAAGAGGCCTGGTCCACCGGAAAGCGAGTCGCATTGCCGCGGGTGCATGGGGACGAGCTGCGCCTGCACCTAATCGATGCCCACACCCCGCTGACCGTCGGGGCGTTTTCGGTTCCGGAGCCCGCCGAGGACGCCGTAGCCATCGAGCCGGACGAGATTGATTTCGCCTTGATTCCTGCATTGGCGCTCGATCCACGTGGCTACCGTATCGGCTACGGCGGCGGCTACTACGACCGGCTGATCCCGCGACTCGCGAACGCGTGCACCTGCGCCGTCGCCTACGATTTCCAACTGATCTCCGAAGTGCCCGAGCTGCCGTTCGACGTTTCGGTCGACCTCGTGCTCACCGACTCGCGTGTGATTCGCGCCGCGTGAGTCCGGGGCGATCGAAGGCTGCGTCGGTGGTATAGGTTCGCCGTGGTTGTGGACGCAGCACAGCGAAAGCTCGACAAGCTTCCGGCCTCTCCTGGGGTCTACGTGTTTCACGGCGCCGATGGAAAAGTGCTTTACGTGGGCAAGGCGCGAAGCCTGAGGAGCCGTGTCCGAAGCTACTTTCAAGCGGGCTCGAGCGACTTGCGCGCGTTCGTCAGCAGGCTCGAGCGCGAGTTGGCTGACATCGAAACGTTCGTCACTCACACCGACAAGGAAGCGGCACTGCTCGAGAACCAGCTGATCAAGTCGCACCAGCCGAAGTACAACGTGAAGCTCAGGGACGACAAGGAATTCCTGTCGTTGCGGTTGGATGCGAAGCGTCCTTGGCCTCGGCTCGAAGTCGTTCGTCGGCCGAAGCCCGACGGCGCGCAGTATTTTGGACCCTACCATTCGGCGACTGCAGCGCGACAGACGCTCCGGCTTGTGAATCGATATTTTCAGCTGAGGACTTGCACCGACACCGAGTTTCGCAATCGGTCGCGACCCTGCCTTCAGCATCAGATCAAGCGTTGCCCTGCGCCCTGTGTGCTGCGGGTCGACCAGGACGAGTACCACGCCCAGGTCGCTAATGTCGCTCGATTTCTAGATGGGCGGCACGATGAGCTCGTGCTCGACCTCGATGGACGCATGCAAGACGCTTCGGGCGAGCTCGAGTACGAACGTGCGGCGATCTATCGAGACCAGATCCGGGCAGTCGAACGCGCTCGAGAGGAGCAACGCGTCGCCGGCGTGCAGAAGTCGGACCAGGATGTGATTGGGTTTCACCGTGAGGGCGACCAGGTCGAAGTCGCCGTGCTGAGCATGCGCGGTGGCCGGATCTTCTCGGTGCAAACGTTTGCTCTTCGGCGCGTCGCGGTGCCCAACGACGAGATGCTGGGGGCGTTCCTGGTGCAGCACTATGCAGACCGACCGTCGCTGCCTGACGAGATGCTGGTGTCGGTCACGATCGAGATGAGCGAGGCGCTCGAAGAGCTCCTCAGTGAAGACCGAAAACGCCGGGTCCAGATCGTCGAGCCCAAGCGGGGGGCGAAGGCCAAGCTACTGGAGCTTGCGCGCGAGAACGCGGAGCATGCGTTCAGCGAGAAGGAACGAGCGCGCGAAGACGTCGAGGCGCGTCTGTCGGAGCTTCAAACGCTGCTTCGCCTGTCGGTACTCCCGCGCCGTATCGAGTGCATCGACATTTCGCACACTGGCGGCCAAGAAACGGTCGCGGTCTTCGTCGCATTGCAGGACGGAACGGCCGCGAGGGAGCGTTACCGAAGCTTTCACGTCAAGGGTGTTGCCGGAGGTGATGACTATGCAGCGATGTACGAGGTGCTGATCCGACGGCTGCGGCGCGGCAAGAGAGGAGAGGAAGGCTGGGAGCTACCCGACCTGTTGCTCGTCGACGGCGGCAAAGGTCAACTCGGCGTGGCGGTCCGGGCCCGCGAAGACATCGGCTTGCCCGACCTCGAAGTCGCTTCGGTCGCAAAGCCCCGAATCACGGTGTCCGGCGAGGAAGAGGGCGACCGAGTCTTCCGCCCCGGCCAAAAGAACGCCATCCCGGTGCGTGGGAACTCAGCGCTCTCGCTATTGCTCCTTGCCCGGGACGAGACACACCGTGCGTCCAACGCGCTCCGAAAGAAGGTGGGTCGAAAGAGGCGGTTCCGAAGCGAGCTCGACGGCGTGCCGGGAGTCGGCCCCAAAACGCGAGGAAAGCTGCTGAGGAACCTCGGCTCGCTCCGGGACGTCTTGGCAGCGACCGAGGACCAATTGATCCAGGCAGGCGCGACGAAAAGGCAGGCGCTTGCGATCAAGGAGGCGCTGGGCGACCAGTCGCCGGCAGCACCGCAGACAGCCGCAGCCGAGGAGACTGCGATCGAGAATGCGTTCCAGCCGGACTGAGGGGCAGGGGCAGCGACACTGCTAGATGGCCGCGGGCAGCCTCACCTCAAACGCCGCCCCACCCTGCTCCCGATTAGCCGCCTCGATCGCACCGCCGAGTCGCTCGACGATCGTGTAACAGACTGCAAGCCCAAGGCCGGTTCCCTGCCCGGCCGCCTTCGTCGTGACGAACGGATCGAACACCTGGTCGAGGATCTCGCGATCAATCCCGGGCCCATCGTCTTTGACGACGAGCTTCACGACGCCCTCGCCATTGCGGGCGCTGACCTCGATGCGGCCCTTGCCGCCAAGGGCGTCCGCGGCGTTGAAAAGGAGGTTCAAGAGCAGCTGTCGCAAGCGCTCGTGATCGCCGCGCACGCGGGGAAGATCTTCCTCGAGCGCGACGGCGAGGTCGATGTCCCGAAAGCGGCTCTGACGGTCGATCAGCTTGATCGTGTCTGAAACCACCTCTGCGAGGTCGGCCGAGCTTTCGATCCGTCCGTCGGGGACGGCGTCGTTTCTCGAGAAGTCGAGCAAGTCGCGAATGGTGTGATGGATTCGCTCGGTCTCGCGCTGGATGCGACTGACGAACTCCGTCTCTTCATCTCGGTCGAGGTCGCCGAGTTGCATCAAGTCGAGCAAGCCGCGAATCGCCGCGAGTGGATTTCCGATCTCATGCGCGACGCCGGCCGAAAGTCGCCCAACGGCCGCCAAGCGCGCGCTTCGAATGATCTGCTCCTGCGCATTCGTGAGCTCGGCCGTGGTATGCTCCAGCTCTTCGAGTCGTTGCTGAAGCGATGCGCGGTCTTCACGAAGCTGCCCGGCCATCTCATTGAAGGTCGCAGCCAGGCGCGCGACCTCGGCGGCTCCCTGTACGGGTACGCGAGTACGCAGCCTCCCGGCAGCGAGGCGCTCGGAAGCCAATCTCAACCGGTCGATCGGACGCACGATGAAATAGGTCAACAGGACGTACGTCAGCAGCAGCACCGTCGCTGCCGTCAGGCCGAGGTAGAAGAGAAACAGAGCTCGCCTCGCCGCATCGCCTCGATCACTCGCAGGCACCCACACCCGCAGCTCCAAGCCGTCCCGAGTCTTCACGATCGCATCGGGATCGCCCTCCAGAACGCCCCAGCCTCTGCGGAGGCCGTCCGTTCCGTGAATCTCCACGCGCTCGATGAGGCCTTGCTCAACCATTTTCGCGATCGGCTCTTCGCTCAGCGCTTCACCCTCGGCGCCAGCGCCCGATGCGAGCGCCTGGGCAAGCCCCATCGCACGTGTTCGCTGCTCTTCGGCGCGCTCGCTCTCGTCGAGCCTCGCTGTCACAACGCTCAGCAACACGAATGCAGCGCCGAACGCCACCATGAGCGCGAGCATGAGCTGGCTTCGAAGCCCCAAGCCGAACGAACGCCCCATGCGTACAGTCTACAGCCTCAATCTCTTGACCCGCCACGCAGCCCAGTGCATGGGGGAATCATGACACGGGGCGCCCGTCTCGGGGTGATCGTAGGCTCGATCCTCGTCCTTTCGTCGTTTGCCGCTTCTTCGAGCGCGCAGCGCACGGGGGACGGGCTCTATGGCCGCTGGGATCGTGGGCTCACGCTCGCGCTCGGCGCGGGCCCTGGGGCGACCTGGCTCGACCGGAAGGCGGACCCCAACGTCATCGGCGAGGCACGCTTCCTCGTGGCCGATGTCGCCGGACTCGTGCTTTCAGGACGCTGGGGCCCCGACTCCGGCCAGCACCTGTTTCTTGGCGTAGACCTCCGTCCGCTCTTTCCTGCGCTTTTCTTTCTCTACAAGCAAACCTGGAACGAGTTCGTGGATCTGATGCTCCAATCGATCTTTTTCGAGATCGGGCCCGCCTTTGCGCTCGACGGCGAACGAACAACCGGGCTCGGCATTGGCTTCGGGTTCGGCCTGCCGCTCTACCGGCCACTCGAGACTCTGCGCGGCCTTTGGCTTCGAATCGCCGCTCGTCATGTGAACAGCGACCCATCTTTTCGAAATACGCAGCCGACGAGCGATCGCAGCCAATGGACGCTCTACACCACGTTTGTCGTCCGCCTAGGCTTCAAGTCGAACCTGAGCCGCTGGGAACCGGACCGCTACCGTCACCGCTAGCTTGGCCGGTGAAGGGAACCCGGCTACAACGGCGAGGTGAGACGCACCAAGATCGTCTGCACGATCGGGCCCGCCAGCGACACGAAGGCAAAGATCGGCGAGCTCGTCCGAGCGGGGATGAGCTGCGCGCGGCTGAATTTCTCACACGGTGACCACGCGTCGCATGCCAAGATGGCGAAGCTGATCCGCGAAGCCGCGGCCGAGGCGCGCCGACCGTTGGCGATCCTCGC
>Ga0316197_10001310_pt1 | contig 17791 bp, 18 predicted proteins | sample OudBiesiAoxic_MG_FD_204939 | JGI IMG/M metagenome (GOLD analysis project Ga0316197, IMG submission 204939) | Coastal sediment microbial communities from Oude Bieten Haven, Netherlands - site A oxic | ecosystem: Environmental > Aquatic > Marine > Coastal > Sediment | place: Netherlands... | reverse complement strand
TATCGTTCGTTGGCGCGTAAAGGGTGCCGCTCAGGCGCGTAGCTCAGTGGGAGAGCGCTACCTTGACACGGTAGAGGTCGGCGGTTCGAAACCGCCCGCGCCTACCAACACCTGTCGGCACGGGCAAAAAAAACGGCGAACCGGACCCTAGTCGGAACGGATCCAGAAACAGTCGGAGGACCACTCGGAGATGTCCGAGGCAACGACCGTGATCAAGTTGACCCTACCCGACGGATCGATCCGCGAGGTCTCTGCAGGCACCACCCCGCTGCAAGTTGCCGAATCGATCGGATCTCGGCTCGCGCGCGACGCCGTCGCGGCCCGTGTGACCGGCGAACTGATCGACCTCACCCGTCCGCTTCAGGCGGACTCGTCCCTGGAAATCTTGACGAAGAAGAGCGCCGAGTCGCTGGAAGTCCTGCGCCACTCGACGGCTCACGCCACGGCGCAGGCCGTCCAGGAGTTGTTTCCCGGAACGAAGATCGCCCAGGGACCGGTGATCGAGGACGGCTTCTACTATGATTTCGACCGAGAGGAGCCCTTCTCGGACAAGGATCTCGAGGCGATCGAGAAGCGCATCGCCGAGATCGTTCAGCGTGATCTTCCGGTGCAGCGCCTGGACCTGCCCCGCGAAGAGGCGATCGCGTACTTCGAGAAAGAAGACGAACCGTACAAGGTCCACTTCGCTCGCACGAAGGGCGGCGAGAGCGTGTCGATCTATCGGCAGGGCGAATGGGACGACTTCTGTCGAGGTCCCCACGTACCGTCGACCGGGCGTCTGGGGGCATTCAAGCTGCTCTCCGTCGCCGGAGCCTACTGGCTCGGGGACGAGCGCAACAAGATGCTTCAGCGCATCTACGGCACGGCCTTCTTCACGCGGAAGGAACTCGAAGAACATCTGCGTTTGCTCGAAGAAGCCCGCAAGCGCGACCATCGCAAGCTGGGCCGCGAACTAGATCTGTTCTCGTTCCACGCCGAGGCCCCCGCCAGCCCGTTCTTCCATCCCCGCGGCGCAACCGTCTACAACCTGCTGATCGATTACGTGCGCGGGCTGTACCGCGACTACGGCTATTCCGAGGTCATCACACCCCAGATCTTCGACGCCGAACTGTGGCACAAGTCGGGACACTACGAGCACTATCGTGACAACATGTATTTCACGGAAGTGGACGGCCGCCAGTATGCGGTGAAACCCATGAACTGTCCCTCCCACTGTTTGCTCTACTCCGAGGGGCGTCATTCCTACCGCGAACTGCCGATTCGCATCGCCGATTTCGGCCGCCTGCACCGCTACGAACTTTCCGGTGTGACGGCCGGCCTGACCCGGGTCCGCAGTTTTGCCCAGGACGATGCTCACATCTTTTGCACCGAGGATCAGATCTCCTCCGAGGTCGCGTCGGTCACGCGCATGATCCTCGAGTGCTACGGCATGTTCGGCTTCGAGGTCAAGATCGTCCTCTCGACGCGTCCCGAAGACCGGGCCGGCGACGACAGCTTGTGGGATCGCGCCGAAGAGGCCCTACGGGGTGCGCTCGCGGACCAGGGATACGAATTCACCGTCGCCGAGGGTGAGGGAGCGTTCTACGGTCCGAAGATCGATTTCATCGCCAAAGACGCCCTCAAGCGCGAGCACCAGCTGGGCACGATCCAGCTGGACTACGTGCTCCCGGGACGGTTCGGCCTGACTTACATCGACGCCGAGGACAACGCTCAGCAACCGGTGATGATCCATCGCGCGATGCTGGGTTCGCTCGAGCGCTTCTTCGGCATCCTGGTGGAGCACACCGGAGGGGCCTTCCCCTTCTGGTTGGCTCCCGAGCAGGTGCGGGTGCTCTCGATCACCGAGAGAACCGGCGAATATGCCGACAATGTCGCCTCGCGGCTGGCCGAATCCGGCCTGCGCGCGGAGGCCGACTTGCGAAATGAGAAGATCGGAGCCAAAATCCGCGAGGCCCAACTGGCGAAAGTCCCGATCATGTTGATCGTTGGCGACCGCGAGGCGGCCGAAGGGGCCGTGGCCGTGCGGCTGCGCACGGACGGGGACCGCGGTGCGATGGAGACCGAGCGGTTCCTGGCCAAGGCTCTGGAATGGAACCGTAACCAGAGTGCCGTTGCCGGGGAAATATTCGACTGACGCACCGAGCGAGGAGATTGAAATGCCCAAGATGAAAACCCACCGGGGAGCGGCCAAGCGCTTCAAATCGACCTCGAGCGGTAAGTTCAAGCGCGGCAAGGCTTACAAGAGTCACATCCTGACGAAGAAGTCGACCAAGCGGAAACGGAAGCTGGACACCCCAACGCTGGTGTCCGAGTCCGATCACAAGAGAGTGGCTGCGATGCTTCCGTACGGCAGCAAGTGAATCAAGGTATACGACCGAACCATAACCACGAGTGGATGTGGCGCCCGCAGCGACGACTCGGATCGCACGGAGCCCATCCCGCCGAGCGGGCCTTGTTAGGTCCGACGGCCAGGAGGTAAGAGATGCCCCGAGTAAAACGCGGTAACAAGCGGCGGCTGAAGCGGAAGAAGATTCTCCGCAGGGCCAAAGGCTATTACCTGGCGAAGTCCAAGCTCTATCGCATCGCCCGCGAGCAAGTCATGCGGTCCGAGCGATACGCCTACCGTGACAGGCGCCAGAAGAAACGGCAGTTCCGCCGCCTGTGGATCGTCCGCATCAACGCGGCCGCCCGAATCCACGAGATTTCCTACTCGCGCCTGATGCACGGCCTGAAGATCGCCGGTGTTGAACTGGACCGCAAGACGTTGGCCGACATCGCCGTTCGTGACCCGGTCGCCTTCGGCCAGATCGCCCAGGCCGCACAGCAAGCCGCATCCAGCGCCTGAGCGGGGACGCCATGCGCGACGAGCTCGAACGTATCGAGCAGACGTTCGCCGAGGCGCTGTCGGCCGCGGGTGCGAACACCCAGGCGATCGACGCCGTCCGCGTGCGCTTTCTCGGCAAGAAGGGTGAAGTCACCGGGCTGATGAAGCGTCTGGGGAGCTTCTCGGCCGAGGAACGACCCGCGGCCGGCAAGTCGATCAACACGCTGAAGCAGCGGATCGCCGCCGCCCTCGAGGAGGCCCTCGGCGCTGCCGAGGCGCAAGCCCGTCAGTTGCGGGTCGAACGCCAGCGCGTCGATGTGACGTTGCCACCGCGAAGGCCGTGGAACGGGTCGCTGCACCCTGTCACGCTGACTCGTCGCGAACTCGAGTGCATCTTCGTCGAGTTGGGATTCACCGTCGAGTCCGGTCCCGAAGTCGAGGACGACTTTCACAACTTCCAGGCGCTGAACATCCCCGAGCATCACCCGGCACGTGACGATACGGACACGTTCTATCTCGACGGTGGCCTGTTGCTGCGCACCCACACCTCGCCGGTGCAGATCCGCACGATGCAGACGCGCAAGCCTCCGATCAAGATGATCTGCCCGGGGCGCGTCTATCGCCGGGACATGGACGCCACTCACCTGCCGATGTTCCATCAACTCGAAGCGCTGGTCGTGGGCGAGCACGTTTCGATGGCCGATCTGAAAGGAACTCTCTCGGCGGTGTGGAGGCGGTTCTTCGGTGAGCAGGTGCGAATGCGGCTGCGTCCCGGGTACTTCCCGTTCGTCGAGCCGGGTTGCGAGTACGACATTTCTTGCCGCGTCTGCGACGGGGCGGGATGTCGCGTTTGCAAGGGCTCCGGGTGGATCGAACTGGGAGGAGCCGGCATGGTTCACCCGGCCGTTTTCGAGGCCGTCGGCATCGATCCCGACCGCTATTCCGGCTTCGCGTTCGGCCTGGGGATCGACCGCATCGCGATGATGCGACATGGAATCGACGATCTGCGACTGCTGATGGAAAACGACGTGCGTTTTCTGTCGCAGTTCCCGGCGTAAAGAAGATGCTGTTCTCACTCGACTGGCTGCGATCGCTCTGCGCATTCGACGCCGACGCCGACCGCGTCGCCGCTGCGTTGACCGCGCGTGGCCTGACCGTGGACGCGGTTTCGGAAATAGACAGCGACCACGTTCTCGACGTGGACGTCCCCGCGAACCGTCCGGATTGCCTGGGGCATCTCGGGGTGGCACGGGAACTGGCGGCGGCATTCGGGGCATCGCTCGCCCGGCGTCCGCAACCCCTGGAGGGCAAGGGAAGCGAGGTTGCCACGTCGGTCCGCGTCGAGATCGACGACGAGGACCTGTGCGCACGCTACAGTGCGCGTCTCGTTCGCGAGGTGCGGCTCGGGCCGTCGCCCGACTGGGTCGTGAAGCGCCTCGAGGCCTGTGGCCTGCGCTCGATCAACAACGTCGTCGACGCCTCGAACCTGGTGATGCTCGAGCTGGGCAATCCGATCCATTTCTTCGACCTCGAACGCGTCGAGGGAGCGATCGTTCGCATTCGCCGAGCCGCCTCTGGAGAAACGCTGACCACCCTCGACGGTGTCGAACGCAAGCTCGACGGCGAAATGTTGGTGATCGCCGACGGACAACGGCCGATCGCTCTCGCGGGTGTGATGGGCGGAGCCGATACGGAGATCGGGATTTCGACGCTGGACGTATTGATCGAGGCGGCGTGGTTCTTGCCTGCTTCGGTGCGGGCCACCTCGCGCCGTCTTGCACTGAAGACGGACGCGAGTCACCGCTTCGAGCGCGGCGTGGACCCGGAAGGGGTCGTGGCGGCGCAAGAAATGGCGGTCCGCCTTCTGGTCGAGTTGGCGGACGGCAGCCCTGTACCGGGCATGATCGACGCGTTCCCTCATCCCGGGCCGGCGGCGAAACTGGTGTTGCATCAGGCGCAACTGCCGCGACTGCTCGGATACGATCCCGGACCGGACGAAACACTCGAGTCGCTTCGTCGATTGGAATTGCGTCCGGAACGCATCGACCCGCAGAGCCTCGAGATCACCGTACCGTCCTGGCGCGTGGACCTCGATCGTGAGGCCGACCTCGTCGAGGAGGTCGCTCGTCACCTGGGATACGACCGCATTCCGACCCACACCGACGGGCTACCGACGGTGATCGCCTCTGCCGCTGCAGACGTTCTCGAAACTCGAGCCCGCGAAGTTCTGGCGACGCTCGGTTTTCACGAGGCCTTCGGCTACGCCATGATTGCCGAGGGCGAAGACCTCCCCTTCGTCGACCCGGGCACACGGCAAGCGATCGGGCTTTCCAATCCCATCGCGGAGACGTTGGCCCGCCTGCGGCGATCGATCCTTCCCGGCCTGCTGCGCGCTGCCGACCTCAACCTTCGCCGGGGTGTGCGCGACGTTCGGCTGTTCGAGATCGGCCACGTCTTCATTCCCCGCGCAGAAGGCGAATTCCCCGACGAGTCGGTGCGAGTCGGTCTGATCTGGACCGGCGCGGGTGCGGCACGGCACTGGTCTCGTCCCGACGAAGAGGTCGACCTGCAGGATGTGATGGGGCTCACCGAGCACCTGCTGCAGGCCCTGAGGCCCGCAATGGTCTTCGAGCGCACCCCACTCGAACTCGAGGCCCTGCAGCCCGGCCAGTCGGTGGGCTGGAACGCCCCGACCGGTGAGACGGCTGCGTGGACCGGAGCGCTCCACCCGACCCTGCAGCACGAGTTCGGCCAAGCGGCTTTCCTGGTGGAGATCGATCTGGACGTCCTGCGCCTCGCCCCTGCCGACGTGCCACGCTACCAGCCGCTGCCCAGACTGACCGAGGTCAGCCGGGACTTGTCTCTGGTCGTCCAGGCCGGGACGGACTACGCGGCCATTTTGACCACGTTGGAGGCGGTCCCCGCGCCGGTCCCGGTCCGTTTCGAGGTCGTGGACCGCTACGAGGGGCCCCCGCTGGAGCCGGGTCAATCCTCCCTGACCGTCCGCGCCACACTGACTCCGTCCGAGCAAACGCTGCGAGAAGAGGAGATTGACGGCTTCCGCCGGTCCCTGATCGAGACCCTGAAGGGACAACTGAATATCGATATTCGTGGGTGACGGACGTTTAAATCGCTCATCGGGGCTCGGTTCGGGCTAAAATTGACACATCATGAAAGACAACACTAAACTTCTCGAGGAACGGGTCGCTAGCGCCGTCGAACGGCTGAAACAGCTGTCCAAGGAGCGTGATCGGCTCGAAACGGAGGTCCGCACTCTCCAGACGCGCTTGGAGAGTGCCGAACGGGAACAGCCGGCCCGGGCAGACGCCTCCCCTGCTTCGGATGGAGCGTTTGATGGCTGGCTGGAACAGCGGGCCGTGATCATGGAGACTTTGAGAGAGACGATCGGGGAGTTGAGGAGTGACTGAACCGGTACACGCGAACGGGATTCCCGAAGAAGGGTTGTGCTGATGTCCGATAGCAGCAGCAGAGCAGACGGTTCGACACAGGTCACGATCTTTGGAAGAATCTACCGCCTCCGTGGAGACGGAAACGACGGCTACTTGATGGAGTTGGCCGAACTGGTCGACGGCAAGATGCGCGAGGTCGAAGCCGCCACCGGAACGGCAGACAGTTTGAAGATTGCAATTTTGGCCTCGCTGAACATAGCGGACGATTACCTGAAGGCCAGCGGCGGCAATGGTCCGGCCCGTCCCCGTCGGGGCGACGCCGACCGTGAACGCAGGCTGGCGCGCATGGTGACCTTGCTGGACGAGTCTCTCGCCAGCTAGGTGCACCGGAAATGCAGCGCCGGAGGCGCAGCGGACAGATCGATGGTGCGTTGGACAGGAGACGTGGAGAAAACCGGAACCCGCGAGGAAGCAGAAGATCCCTGCGGGGCCCGTGATGGGTTACGAAGGTTGAGCCAACAAACAGAACTCGGGGTTCCGATCGTAGCCATGGTGTGCAAACCTCCCGCGCAGGAGGGAGCCTGAAGTGGCGCTAGGATCCCCACCTTGGAGACCAGGTTCAAGCTGACCGACCCACACGACTTGCGCGGGGTTTCACCTCCACTCTACTGACCGAACGTGCCTGTCCGAGGCGCGCCGACGCGGCTATGAGCTGCGCGAACTGATGGCCGTCCCTGGTTTTCTGGGGTCTTGAGGTTCGAGCAAAGTGTCGGCGAATGCGCCCCTACTGATGTTGCTTCTTGGCCTGTTGTTGGGACTCGGCGCCCTGGGGGTCGGGATTTACCTGGCCAATCGCGCGGTCTCCCGGGCTCGGGTCACGGCAAAGGCCCTGCTTCACGACACTCGCCTCGAGGCCGAGAACAAGCAGAACGAGATTCTCGTCTCCGCGCAGGAGCGCGTGCTCGGCCTCCAGGAAGAATCGGACAAACGGGACCGCGAGTTGGACGAGCGCGAAGCCGCTCTGGAAAAGCGATCCCGCGACCAGGACAAACAACAGTCCGATTTACGTCGCGAGCAGTCCGAGCACAAACGGCGCCGCGCCAAAGTCGACCGGCTGGAAGCCAAGGCCATCGAGAACGAGGCCACCACACGCGCAGCCCTCGAAAAGGCACAGACCAACCTCGAGCGCATCACCGGCATGTCGCCCGAAGAGGCCCGCCGCGAGTTGATCGCCGGCATCGAGGCCGAAGCCCGCGCGGAGGCCGCGCGCACGGCGCGCAAGATCGAGGAAGAGGCCAAGCAATCCGCCGAGCGCCGCGCGGTCAATCTGATGTTGCAGGCCTCCGAACGAATCGACATTCGCGATGTCGTCGAATCTACCGTGAGCTTCATCGAACTGCCCAGTGACGAGATGAAGGGGCGCATCATTGGCCGCGAGGGTCGGAACATCCGGGCGCTGGAGATGGCGACCGGGATCGACCTGATCGTCGATGACACACCTCGTTCGATCCTGATCTCATCCTTCGACCCGTTGCGGCGCGAGGTCGCCCGCGTGGCAATCGACCGCCTCGTCGAGGACGGCCGCATCCACCCGGCCAGAATCGAAGAAGTCGTCGAGCGCGTGAAGGGCGAGGTCGACGACCTGATCCGGGAGCGCGGGACCGAGGACGCCTACGCCCTGGGGATTTCCGATCTTCACCCCAAGCTCATCGACCTGGTCGGCCGCATGCGGTACCGCACCTGTCACGGGCACAACCTCTTGCAGCACTGCCGCGAGACCGCGCTGATTGCCGGTCACATGGCCCAGGAGATCAACGGCCGCGTGGACGTGGCCGTCCGAGCCGGGTTGTTGCACGAGGTCGGTCGGGTCGACGACAGCCTATCCGGCGATCCGATCCTGAACTCCGCCGAGATGTGCGCCCGATTCGGGGAAGCGCCCGAGGTCGTGGAGGCGATTCGGGGGCTCCATTCCGAGGTCGAGAGTCGAGAGCTCGAGCCTCTGCTGGTTCGCATCGCCGGGCGGATGAGCGACGCACGACCGGGTGCGCGCAAGGAAAATCTCGCCGTCTACGTCGAGCGACTGCGACGGTTGGAAGAGATCGCCAAACGGTTCGACGGCATCTCGCGGGCGTTCGCGGTCAAGGCGGGCAAGGAGATTCGCGTCATCGTCGATTCGGGCCGGATCGACGACGAACGCACCATTGCTCTCTCGAAGGAAATCGCCAGAGCGGTCGAGAAGGAACTCTCGTTCCCCGGGCAGATCAAGATCAACGTCGTCCGAGAGACGCGCTCCGTCCGCTTTGCGGTGTAGAGATCAGGCTATGGCTGGAAGTACCGAAACGCTGGACCTGCAGAACTATCTCGCCGCCAACAAACGTCGCGTCGACGAGACGCTGGCCTCGCTGCTGCCCGAACCCAGCGGTCCGGCCGCAACCGTGCTGGAGGCCATGCGCTATGCCGTGACAGCCGGAGGCAAGCGCCTGCGTCCCATCTTGTCCATGGCCGCCTGCGAGGCTTGCGGGGGCGTCGTCGATGATGTTCTCGAGCCTGCTGCGGCGGTCGAGCTGATCCACACCTATTCGCTGATCCACGACGATCTGCCGGCGATGGATAACGACGACCTTCGACGTGGCCGACCGACCGTCCATCGTGCGTTCGGCGAAGCCGAGGCGATCCTTGCCGGAGATGCCCTGCAGGCCTTGGCCTTCGAAATCCTCGCCACACGCCCGATCGGCGAGAACCGAGCTCACCGTCGCAACGAGTCCGTTCGCGTCCTGGCAGCCGGCGCGGGTGTGGCAGGCATGGTGGGCGGTCAGATGGCCGATCTCGAGGCCGAGCGATCCGCTGTCGATGCGGACGGCCTGGAGTGGATCCATCGCCGCAAGACCGGTGCTTTGCTGGCCGCGAGCGCGGAGCTCGGAGCGATCCATGCCGGGGCCTCGGATGCGGACCGTGCAGCGCTGGCGGGCTACGGTCGGGCGCTGGGTCTGGCCTTTCAGATTGCCGACGACATCCTGGATTGCACCGCCACGGCCGAGGACCTGGGAAAGACACCCGGCAAGGACCTCGAGGCCGGCAAGGCGACCTACCCAGCCCTGTTCGGCCTCGACGCGTCCCGCGAGCGCGCCGAGATTCTCATCGACGAGGCCCTGAACGTGCTTCGAGAGAATGGTTTGCTCAGCGAGCCGCTCGCCGCCCTCGCGCGCTTCGCGGTGAACCGGGACCGATGACCGGCGGTCCGCGCCCGCGACGAGAGCGCCTGGACCACATCCTCGTCGAGCGCGGTCTGATCGAGTCTCGAACGCGGGCTCAGGCCTTGATCCTGGCCGGCCGGGTGCGGACGGGCGACACGCCGCTGATGAAGCCCGGTATCCGTTACCCCTTCGACATCGAATTGACCGTGACCGAGGGGCGGCGTTTTGTCAGCCGCGGAGGCTACAAGCTCCAAGCGGCATTGCAGCAGTTCGAGCTCGACCCGACCGGACGGGACTGTATCGACGTGGGCGCCTCTACCGGAGGATTTACCCAGGTGCTACTCGAAGCCGGGGCAGATCGAGTCATTGCGTTGGACGTCGGGCGCGGACAACTCGACTGGTCGTTGCGAAACGACGACCGCGTGACGCCGCTCGAAGGCATCAACGCGCGACACCTGGAGCGAGCGGACCTCCCCTGCCTCCCCTCCCTGGCCGTCATCGACGTGGCGTTCATATCGCTGGTGCTGATCCTGCCCCCGGTCGTCGAAGCTCTGGCCGCCGCCGACCCGGTCGATGTCGTTGCATTGATCAAGCCCCAGTTCGAGGTCGGCCGCGAGCGCGTCGGACGGGGTGGAATCGTCAGGGACCCCCGGGATCACCGTACTGTCGTCTGCCGGATCATTGCGTTTTGCCGCGAGCGCGGCTGGGGGGTTGCGGGCCTCATCCCTTCACCCATCACCGGGGCAGACGGGAATCGGGAGTTTCTGATTCACCTCGTTCCCCGTTCCGAAGGACTTTCGATGGAAAACCTCGACCGCGTGACCGAAGCTGCGCTAACCTCTCCCATCGAACCGGAGGTGACCCGATGAGCGAGAGCGCGCTCGGCCGAGCGATTCGACGAGTGGTCATCGTGGCCAAGCTGGGCCCGCCCGAAGGGCGTCGTCTGGCGCTCCAGATGGGTGAGTGGCTCGAAAAGCGGGGTATCGCGGTCACCTACGAGACCAACACCGCCAGCGCTATCGGTCGCCAGAACGGAGTCTCCCGCAACGCTTTGCCCCCCGACATGGACCTGGCCATCGTCGCGGGAGGCGACGGAACACTGCTATCGGTCGCCCGGGCCGCCGCCCCACTCGGAATCCCCATTCTCGGCGTCAACCTGGGGAGCCTGGGCTTCCTGACCGAGCTTCAGCCGGAGGAGAGTTTTCACGGCCTTCAAGCCGTTCTGGACGGGAACCTCGTCGTCGACGAGAGACAGATGCTCCGCGTGCGCCCCTTTCGAGAAGGCAAGGAACAACCGGAGTTTGCGCTGCTCAATGACGCGGTGATCGCCAAGAGCGCCCTGGCGCGGATGATCTCGATCGAACTGCTGGTCGACGGCCAGCACGTCACCACCTACACGAGCGATGGCCTGATCGCATCTACCCCGACCGGCTCGACCGCCTACAACCTTTCGGCCGGCGGCCCGATCCTCGACCCGCACATGAAGGCGTTTGTCATCTCTCCGATCTGTCCCCACAGCATGACTTACCGGCCACTGGTCGTTCCGGGTTCCGTGACGCTCGAGATCGTGCTGCGCAGCGACGGAGAGGCCGTTTACCTGACGCTCGACGGTCAAATCGGTTTCCCGATGGAGGTCGACGACTCCGTGAAGATCGACTCCCACCCCAACCCGGTGCGCCTGGTGCGAATCGCGGATCGGACCTTTTTCGAGGTCCTACGAAGGAAACTGAACTGGGGAGGACGCTAGGATTCCTCCTGGCCCCTGCCCGTCCCACCAGCCCTGAACACCCCAACTTGCTTTGCGTTCCTGCGAATTTATATTCCAGCCTTGAGTCCGGTGCCTGCCGAAGGCACCGATCGGCGGGAATCTGATGCAAGAACTGGACAAAGCGGCCATGGGCAAAAGGATCCGTCAAATCCGGGTCGGCAACGGTATGCGCCAGTGGGAGTTGGCCCGGCTACTCGGAACGACGCAGTCCGCCGTCCACAAGTACGAGCACGGGGTCGTCCCCGAGCCTCGCCGCCTCGTCGAGCTGGCGAAGATAGGCGGGACCAGTATCGAATGGGTACTGACAGGCGAGCACTGGGAAAACGGATCGGAAGACCAGGAACGCTTGTCGCCCGAAATCCTGCAGACGGCCTGCACCCTGCGCGAGATCAGCGACGAGGAACGGGCGACGGTGGACGAGGCCCTGGGTATCATCCGCGAGGCTGTCCGATCCCTCGACGACGACCAGGTCGAGGCTCTACCCACTTACCTCGCGGCCCTTTCGGGTACCTTCCGCGACCATGCCGACGACACACTGAAACTCCTGGAATCCGCCTGGCGTATCCAGCACTCGGTGCTGAAGCGTGTCACCCAAGAGGCCGGTCGTCGCATGGAGCATAGTCCCGACTTCTCCGGCAACGGTGGCGGAGACCACGAGAGCGCCGGCGGTTCCGGCTGAGCGCTCGTTGCGTTACGCCCCGGCCCCCGTTTGCGCGGCAGCCTGACGGAAACGTTCGGCGCAGAATTCCGGCCCCAGAACCGTGATGAACGATCCCGCGCGCGGCCCGCGTGCCTTTCCGAGCAGGGACAGGTAAATCGCCTGGAACAGTGCAGCAGGCTTGGTGCCCTCGAACTCCCCGGCCAGGTCGTAGACCAGCTTGTGAATGTCCTCGCCGGTCATCTCGCCGGACAGCTCTTCGGCCAACCGGGCCAGGAAAGCACGCTGCTCCTCGTTCAACTCGGCCGCCACCTCGGGAAGTTCCTCGCACACGGCGAAGCGCATGTCTTCCGGGGCAAAGCGTTCGAGCCAGAGGCGCGCATGGGCCAACCGGCTGCCAACCGCTTCTCGATCGGCTCCGGCGTAGCCCGAGCGGGCCAGGATTTCCATCACCTCGGACTCGTCGAAATGAGCGGCCTGTGCCACGACGACCAGGTGCTTGAACGGGATACCGACCGGCCGGAATCCTCCGGCTTGCGATAGCTCCACCGAGCGCTCGTCACGGTTCCGCGAGCTCACGTCGTCGATCTCATCAACCAGTTGAAGCAGGGGCAGTCCGGGATCGAAATTGATCGTTCGGTTGGGCCGGGCCCGGATCACCATGTAGCGCAATGCCTCGGGCGGTACGACTTCCAGGATGTAGTCGATGGCCAGCACGTTGCCCTTGCTCGAGGACATGTCTCCACGTCCTTTCAGTCGAATCCACTCGTAAGGGATCGGAAACGGCGGCTCGCCTCCGAAGACCTCGCGGACGATGCGTTCTCCCGTTTCGTACGAGCCGCCCGGGGTCGCGTGGTCCTTTCCGAAGGGCTCGACGGTCACGCCGAGCATCATCCAGCGGGCAGGCCAGTCGACACGCCAGACCAGCTTGCCCCCGCCCGCCATCGGCACGCTGCCCTCGGAGCCGCATTCGCAGGCGTAGTGGACCACTCGATCGCCAGCGTCGAACCCGGTGACCTTGGCCTGGCTGATCCGTCCGCACGCGGGGCACAGCGGGTTGAACGGCGACCAGTCCGCGGTCACCTGCTTTCCGGTCCGCTCGCGCAGAATCTCGGCGATCAAGTCTCGCGACTCCAGCGCCTGCACGATGTAGGGAGTCATGCGTCCCGATTTGTACATCTGATCGGATCGCTCGATTTCGACTTCGATCCGCAGGTCCGCGAGAGCTTTCAGGAACGGCTCGAGAAAGTGCTCCGAATAGGAAACGTGGTTGCCGCACGGACACGGAATCTCGGAAAGAGGCCGGCCCACGAGCGGCCCGTAGGTATCCGGAGCGAGGAACGGATAGACCTTGCGCAGCGGGTCGAAATTGTCGGCGACGTAGTTGAAGCGAGCCTCGATACCGCGATCCTGCAACGCACGGTAAATCGCATCCCCCGTCAACACCTCTCGCATGTTTCCGATGTGGATCTCGCCCGAGGGCGAGATGCCCGTGGAAACCACGCACGGACCTCCCGCGCGGATGATTTCCTCTGCGATCACGTCGGCCCAGTGCGACAGGGTCTGGCTCGGCTCGGTCATGCTGACCTCTCGACTACGATGAAAACCGAAAGGATACAGGGTTGCCGCCGATCATCGCAATCCCGCGCACACCACGGCGACCCACGAACGTTGCTACCGCGGCACGTTGTTGTTGTGGCACACGCGCCGTCTATGATAAGAAGGTCGCGAACCGCCGGACTTCGGCGTCAAGGCGCCACGGTGCCGGGGATCGAATCATGGAGCGGATGACTTTACGCGAAGCGGCCGAAAGGACCTCCAGGTCCATCACGACCCTTCGTCGCTACATTCGAAGCGGCAGACTCCATGCGGAAAAGCGTTACGGCCGGTTCGGTCCGGAATATTTCGTGTCGGACCAGGACCTGACCGACGCTGGCCTTGACCCCGAGTTGCGCGAGCCGAACCAGGCGCTGGAGCGCGCGGCACCTACCCGCAAGGATCTGGCGCCGCCCGAAGACGCGGCGTTCGGTAGCCGATGGCTTCGCGAGATCGTACCGCTGTCGCTGTTCCAGGAACTGCAGATGAAGCACGAACAGTTGCTCGTTCAGTACGGAATGGTACGCGCTGGCGGGCTGCGGTCGACGGAACTGCGCGCCGACCTCGAGGCCCGGGAGAAGTCGCTCGAAGAGGCCGAGCTCTCGATCGCTCGAGCCAACCAGCAACACGCCGTGGAAATCTCACGACTCAAGCAGCAGCTACGCGAGGCCGTACTGGAACTCGAGGGGCGCCGGCTGGAAATCGATGCGATGCAGGAGAAGATCAAGGCGCTCGAGATGATGACGCGAAACGCCGTCACCACCGAGACGATCGACAGCCAGGTGAAGAGGATCCAGGACCAGACTCGGCGTGTCGAGGATCTCTCCTCCGGACGAGAGCCGGAACCTCCGGCAACGCCCCCGTGGCAGCCGCGAGCCGACGGCGACCACCCGGATCACTGACGCAGGAGAGAATCCGCCTTGGCCTGCCGTGTGACGGACGGGATCTTCAGTCCGCCCTGCGCAGGACGATCAACTGCCAGAGTCCGAAGACGTTCACGCGCTCGCTGGAGGCGACGCTCAGACCGGGCGTTCCAGTCACGACTTCCGCCGGCACGTCCAGTCGGAACCCGATCCACTGGGAAACCGGCGACATCCAGCTCTCGAGGCGTCTCATCACCCCATTCGGGCTGTGAAAGTGGTTGAGCACGGCGAGCGTCCCACCCGGCTTGCACACCCGGAGGGCCTCCTCCATCACTCTGCGCGGTTCCGGGAGCACGGAAATGACGTAGGGTGCAACGACGTGATCGAAGGTCCCGTCCGGAAAGTCCAGGCGACGGGCATCCATCAATCGGAGATCGACTTCTCGCAGATTCAGGCCCTCGGCCCGGTCGTGAGCCTGCTCGAGCATCTCCTCGGAAATATCAACGCCGGTCAGTCGGCAATCCCTCGGATAGAGCGGCAGGGTCAGCCCGGTGCCGACGCCGATCTCGAGCACGCGCTGGCCGGTGTGGATCGGCAGCCGAGCCATCGCCACGCGGCGTCCCGGACCCAGAACCCAGTCAAAAACGTCGTCGTAGACCCGCGCGAGCACCGAGTAAACCTTGACCACGCGGCGGGATTCCAGGGCGATTCGATCGGCAGTAGAAGGACGCGGCATTCGGACTCCTCGGCCAACCCGATCTTAACACAGCGTCTCCGTCCCAAAGGTGCGGGAAATATGCCGCATTCGTGTGTTTTGGACCCGGACTTCCCCTTGACGACGACCATTGTGTCGGGTAGGTTGTCGGTCCATTTCTAATTTGGAGGTGGTGCGGAATGAGAAGCATCAGCAGGATGGCCTGCGTCTTTTTGCTGGCTTTGGTCAGCCTCTCGTGCGACACGACTCAGCCCCTCCAGTTAAGCGAGCAGGGCTTCACTATCGACATGCGGGCCACCGGAACGCAGGTCCGGCTGATGGACGTCTACACCGGGTTCGAGGACAACGACGGTGACGAAGAACCCGATGGAGATACGTTCCTGTTTTGCCTTTGGCGCCCGGAAAGGGACAATGGAATCATCGTCCCCGGTACTATCGATGTGCGGGGCCCGACCTCGGTTCCTTGGAACTACTTCATCGAGGTCTCGCGGGTGCCCGCCGGGGACACCGAGCGCGAGTTGATCGTATCCGACGATGCGGTATCGGATGCATTGGCGAATCTGACCGAATACGACCAGACCAGCGTGATTTTCGGCAACGTGCCCGCGCTCTTGCCGATCACGATTGATGACACGACGTTCAAGTTTGTAAACGGGGTCATCCGGACCGAGGCGTGGGAAGAGGTCATGGCATCGACCAGCAATCCCATGTCCACGCGCGACCCGGCCAACTATGGGGCCAAGGGCTCGGGCCTCTGCTCGACCTTCTACCCTGGACCTGCCGGAATCGATCGCCCGTCGGGGGCCGCCTACCCGTTCCCGCTCACGCTCGAGAAGGGTGACACGGTCATCGTCGGCGCCCGACGCGCGGTCAACGGCCCTCTTGACCTGGGAGTCGTGAACCCGCCGGCACCGGGCCTGGCCTCGACGTTGAAACTCGACGGTATCGCCGTCACCGTAAATGGGACGGAGACTTCGGCCGCGGGCGCTGGCGAGGCTCTCACTTTCTCCTACACCACTCGCTAGACGATATTTTTCTGACGGAGCAGGCCGTCAAGTTTGAAGGTGAAGCGAATGAGGAACAAGCTAGGTTCGAACCTCGGCGCGGGCGCCTTGCTCTTGATTGCGTTGACGACGTTTTCGCCGATCGTGGCGCAGGACGACGACACCCAGAGCGATGGAGGGCTCCACTTCCTTCTCGAACTCGGTTCCTGGGGAGCGCAACCCAGGGGCATGGAATATGAACCGGCGTCGTTATACGACCCTTCCGGCACCTTCGGTGACGAGATCATCAACCTCGATACCGACTCGAAAGCCGAGTTCTATTACGTGGTGGATCTCGATGCCGGACAGAACGTCGGGCATTTCAGGCTGATCTGGTACTCGCAGAGCCAGGGACAGTCGATGACGGACTACCGGCCCGGAGACTTCGTCTTCGGGCAGATTCAGTCTCACCCCTACGGGGCCGGCTACTACAACGACGGGCGTTCGGATGGCTTCGATGCTTCAAGCGATACGAAGCTCAGCGATCTTCGCTTCGACTTTTCTCGGACGGCTTTTCGTTCGGACCGCTTCGAGGGCAGGTGGCTCGTCGGAATCCGGCGGGTCCAGCACGAGCGAAATCTCGATACGGTCTACCACGCGATCGCACCGCTGCAAGAGCCGTTCATTCCGCCGACGTTCGAAGAGCCCCCCACCGGCCTCCTTCCGAATTCCGACGAGGTTACAGTCACATCGGACTATCGAGGACGCGGCCTGGAAGGCGGAATGGAGTTCGACATCTGGGTGATGAAGGACCGGATCAAGATCGAGACCGGTTTTGCCGTGGGCGTGCTCAGTGGAACGGTGGATACGGGCTACAGTTCGAGAAACTGGGTCTACTTGTTCGAAAACGCTGCCACAGGCGCCAAGGAGATCATGGCCCCGCCGTACGACTTCTCGCAAGAGCTTCCCGACGGGGGTATCGTGGCCGATCAGACCACGCAAGAGGCCATGGATTTTCGCTTGAGTTCCAGCAGTCGCTCGACGGTCAGCCCGGTGATGGACTTGTACGTCGGGGTGCGAGGACGAATCTGGAAGGGCCTCGAGGCCGTTCTCGGATATCGCAGTGTCTTTTATGGAAACGTCGGTGTCGATCTGCGACCCAAGATCACGAGCATCACGCCGGCCGGTACCAATCTCGTGGACGTGACCGAAACCGACCGCTCCGCCGAATACGACGGCCTCTACTTCGCACTGGCCTACACCTTCTGATTCGCGACCGCTCCGGTCGGGCAAAGAAGGCCCGCGAGGTCAGAAACGCGGTCCGTCCCCATCGGGCCACAGCCGTCGGGTTTCGACGACCGGACAGCGGTCCTGAATCACCGACACACCGGCGCGCTCGGCCCGTGCCGCGGCCTCGGGATGCGTGATTCCGAGTTGCATCCAGATCACCCGCGCTCCCTTTTCGATCGCCTCGTCCACGTGCGCGGGGACGTCCTCGGGGCGACGGAACAGGTCCACCACGTCCACCGGTCCCGGGATCGAGGCCAGGTCGGGGTAGGCCGTCTCCCCTTCCCAGAGTTCCAGCCGTGGGTTGACCGGGAACACCTCGTAGCCGCGCTCCTTCAAGAAAGTCGCGACTCGGTGTGAATCCCGTTCCGGTTTGGCCGATACGCCGACGACGGCCCAGCGTCGGCAGGTGCGCAGGATCTGTTCGGGGGTCAAAGACATTCCGGCTCTCCGAGCGACTTGCTCCGTTGTGGCAGCGCCATCCGAGTGCGTG
>Ga0316197_10001309_pt1 | contig 17792 bp, 14 predicted proteins | sample OudBiesiAoxic_MG_FD_204939 | JGI IMG/M metagenome (GOLD analysis project Ga0316197, IMG submission 204939) | Coastal sediment microbial communities from Oude Bieten Haven, Netherlands - site A oxic | ecosystem: Environmental > Aquatic > Marine > Coastal > Sediment | place: Netherlands... | reverse complement strand
CATGCTCGGACGCCTCGAGGCTGGCACCCGTGCCCAGCGAGACTTCGTGAGCGCGGCGTCACACGAGTTGCGAACGCCCATCGCCGTCATTCGCCACGTCCTGGAGGTCGCACGGTCATCGGATTCGCCGGATTGGCACGACATCGCCGACAGCGTGTTGGAAGAGGATCTCAGGATGGAGCGCCTCGTCGACGACCTGCTCCTCATCGCGCGTACGGGTGCCGGCGTGTCAACGAGCGACCGTTGGACCGCGCTCGATCTGGACGACATCGTGTTCGACGAGGCGCGCCGCGTCCCCTCCACCGTGCGAATCGACCTGGCTCGGGTATCGGCGGGCCAGGTGAACGGCGACGACGACCAACTTCGCCGCGTGGTTCGAAACTTGCTGGACAACGCGTTGCGCCACGCCGACCACACCGTTGCGATCGAACTCGACAGCGTCGACGGACGAGTCAGCGTCGCCGTCGACGACGACGGACCCGGCATCGCACCGGAGGATCGGAAGCGGATCTTCGAGCGCTTCGTCCGGCTCGACGAGTCGAGGAACCGTTCCGGCGGCGGCTTCGGGCTCGGACTCTCGATCGTCGCGGAGTTGGTGGAATCACACGGTGGCGACGTTCGGGTCGAAACCAGCGAACGACTCGGGGGCGCGCGGTTCGTGGTGACGTTGCCGGACGCACGAGTTCGGTGAAGGTCTTGCCGGTCACCAGCTGCCGGAGCTGCCGCCACCTCCGCCGCCGCCCACGCCACCACCACCGAAGCCGCCGCTGCTCCCCGAGCTCGACGGTGCGGTGTGCGAGGACCGGAACACCGAAGCGTTGGCGTAGATGAGCATCGGCGCCGTGAACCGCTCGGGTTGGTCGATGTTGCTCGACTCGATCGCGTCGGACCAGGCGTCGGCCTCGCCGAGTGCCACCGCCCACGCCGAGTACTCGCGCACCAACCCGTGCTCCCACGCCCAGTCGACGTGGCGACCTTCGGACGCTTCGAGGAACCGCCGGAACGATTCGGTGCGCAACGTGAGCGCCGACCCGGTCGCCGTGCGCGACGCGAGCATCGACTGATACATCAACGCAGCGAGGACCGAGATGACGAGCACGGTCAGCGCGGCGACGGCTGCTGGACCGCCCCACGAGCTGGCGACGAGCGCCAACAGGGCAGAGCCGAACAGGCCGAACGCGACGAAGCCGCCGATCACAGCGAGCACCACGGCCGCTGCGCTGACCGAGCCACCGAAGCCGAGCGGTCGGCTCCACCACCCCGAGTCGTCGATGAGGCGTTTCTGTTCGCTCGCGATTCCCTTCCAGACTCCGGCGAAGCCCTTGTCGTAGGTGCCGAGCTCGACGGCCGGCGCCTGGGCGAACAGACGCACCAGGTGGCCGCGGTCGACCGAGTTGAGCCGGGCGGTGGTCTGGCCGGGTCGCAGCAGCATCTGCTTCCCGGAGCCGGAGATCTCGATGGCGCCACGGGCAACCATCTCCGAGAACCAGGCGGACACGGTGTCATCGTCGACCCGTTCTCGCAGGAGCGCGTTGCCCTGCCACGGCTCGATGCCGCGTGGTGGTGAGAACTCGATTGTGGCGAGCTCCGACAACCTGCTGTCGGGCACCCGATGGGTCGGCACGTCGGCGAACGGGTCGCCCGCAACGGGCACGGGGAGTTCGGCCGCGCCAGGCCCGAATGCCGCGTCCGCTGCCCCACCCGCGCCAAACACCTCGTTGCTCCCCCGGGAGCGGAAGGCCAAGAAGACGCCAACCGCCGTCACGGCACCGAGCACGAGTTGGATGAGCCCGAGCGGCTGCAGGCCGGTCGGGTTTCGTTCGGGCAGTGGCGCATCGGCCACCACAACGGGCTCGGCGGACACACCTCGGATCGTACCGCTGATCGTGATCCCCTCGCCCGGCTCGAGCGGCTCGATGACAGCAACGAAGCGATCCTCGTCGACGGGCTCGAGATCGCATCCCCCGAAGTCGCCGCGCCGGCCGGTGTCGCACATCGGGTCGGCGAGTTCGAAGCCGGCCACCTCCACCGTGTAGGTGTCGGTCCGGAAGGTCTCGTCGTTGCCGATGATGTCGAGCGCGAGGGTCCCGGTGTCGAGTCGCGCCTCGGGCAGTGTGTACGCGAGGTCGTAGCGGTGTTGACCGGTGAAGGTGATGCTCGGATCGCCGATCCGGATTCGTGTGTCGCCGCCGATCTGTACGACATCGAGCTGGTCGTTCGCGTCGGGCGACGACGCGGTCACGTCGACCGGAATACCGAAGTCGTTGGGGATGATCCGCTGGTAGCCGCGACGTTCGTTCACACCGAAGTCGATGTCGACGACCTCGCGGATCGTCACACCGTCGGGCTGATCCGCTCCGGCGGGTGTGACGATGACCTGTTTGGCGTCGAAGTGTTCAGGACGGAATCGTGCCTGGTCGCCGGCTCCGACGATTCCGAGCGCACCGAGCGCCGACACCCCGAGGACTCCCACGGCGACCACCGCATGACGAACACCCGAGACACGATTCAGCATCTGCACAGTCTGGTGGACCCGACCAGTGCGAGTTGCCGCATTCGCGAGGTCAGCCGGTCGGTTTGGAACCGACGCCGATGATCGGCGCCATGATCGAGTCACCGACCCGCACCTCGAACGCCTCGTCGACGATGACATCGACGAGACCGGCGTGCGTGAGCGCGGCGAGCACCGCCGCCCGGGAAAGGCCGTGCGGGTCCTCGTCGGCAGGATCCTGCTCCCAGTCCCATTGCACGAACGTGCCGCCCGCAGTGAGCAGCGATGCAAGGTGGCTGACCGCCCCGGGATAGTCATCGAGGAACGAACAGACCGACGATGCCACGATCAGGTCGTACGGTCCCGCGTTCGGGAGCTCGGCCAGCGTGCGGACGTTCGTCCAGTCGGCACGCTCGACCTTGGCACGCAGCACGCCCAACATCGCAGGTGACGTGTCCATTGCGTCGATCGCGGCGGCCCGATCGACCAGTTGCTGTGTCAGGAGACCGGTCCCGCAACCGAAGTCGAGGACCCGGATTCCGTCGAGCGGGCGTTGGCGTGCCGCAAGCGCCGCTCCCAGCGAGCGAAACGCCGCCTCGGAGTACGCGATGGCCGCCGGATCGTCATCCCACCTGTCGGCGAACTCGTCCCAGCTCGTGTCGGCGCTCACTGGCGCACGAGCTCGATGAACGTCTTGCCGGTGTCGAGCCACACCGGCTCACCCGTCGCTGCGTCGGCGAAACCGAACGCGTCGTACGGCACGGTCCGTCCCCACACCGCCTCGATCGCCATGCCGTCACGGTGGATGACCGCTCGTCCGCCACCGATCGTGATCGGGTTCGGGGACCCTGCGTCGACCGGCGACGGCGGATGTGCGGTGTAGATCTCGACCACGTTGTTCATCACGATCTGGTTGCCCGAGACGGCCACGTGCCGGTTGCCGTTCTGCGACCGCACGTACACGCCGAACTCCGGATTCCACGTCCACGTGACCCGGACCCCGTCCATGTTCACGTCGAACGACGTGTCGGGCACGGCGCCGACCTCTGGTGCGGGCGACCAGTCACCGTCGATCGGCCAGAGTTGCTTGGCGGGTCCCGGCTCGAAGGCCGTGTTCACGGCGCAGGTCGGGTCGAGCAGCAGGTTGTGAGGCGCCGAGCGGCTCGAGCTGCGCTGGTAACACGGATTGCGCTGAGCCGTGAAGTCGACCAACACTCGGGAGTCGGCAGCGGAACGGATCCAGCGGGTCACGCCGGCGTTTCCGCCCGACCAGGCGACGATCGGCCGGTTCATGCCGGCGAACAGGTCGAGGTCGCCGGTGCGCGCCGAGCGAACAGGGCCCACCCGGTCGGGAAGGTTCGTGTGGAACAACCCGACGAACCGGGTGACGCCCTCGACGTTCTCCTCGATGATCGCGTCGGCCGAATCGAGCCCCCATTGCGGGCGGGCGCGGCTGTAGTTGTCGATCTTGACCGCGAGGATCGGCCGTTGCGTCAGCGCGTCGTCGGCCGGCAGCCCGGTGAGCGCAGCGATGCCGTCGAGTGGTGGAAGTGTCTCGTAGGGCGGCCAGATTGGGACGCCGTTCTCGAGGATCGTCGTGGGAGGCGGCAACGTCGTCGTCGTCGTGGTCGTCGTGGTGGTGGTCGTCGTGGTGGTCGGCGGCACCGTGGTCGTGGTGGTCGTGGTCGGCGGGACGGTCGTCGTGGTGGTTGTCGTGATGTCGACGGTTCCGAGGCGATCCGCACCGTCGCCCCCGGATGCCACCGCAGCGGCCGCGCCGATGAGGACGACGAGCGCAACGCCGACACCCGCCCCGACAGCCAAACGGCGCCGGCGGTACACACTGGGTTCGACGGGCTGATTCACAGAGCGCGACGGTAACGCGGTCTCCGGCCCGTGCGCCTGCACCCGGCCCGCGAATCCCCTTTCCCCTGCTGACACCTGGTGACCCAGTGATGGGTGCCGACTTCTCCCGCCGTGTCTCCCAACGACGGAGGTCCCGTGTGACCAGTTCTGACGACAACGCCCGTATCGCAACCCGTGCTGAACGGCCCGGTCCGGGACGATCCGAGCGGCGGCCCATCCCGCCTCCGCCGAGCAGCACCGTCGCGGGCGGCTCGGGGCCGGGCACGATCTCGACAGCGATCCCGAACAGCGAGGCCGAGCCCGACACGCTGATGGTCCGGGCCTGGATCGACCCGCTCGTCGACGAAGGCGGGCACGACCCGCGGTCGCGCTACGTCGAACAGTTCTGGCTCGGGGTGCTCGGCCCAACGGCGACCTGGTTGCTCCGGCGTCTCGTGGCCGGCCTCGACCAGCGACCCGGCGGCTACGAAATCGATCTCGACGTCACGGCGCAGGCGATGGGCATGTCGTACCGACCGGGCCGTTCGTCGCCCTTCTCCAAAGCGTTGCAGCGTTGCACGATGTTCGGCCTTGCCCATCAGACGGGCGACGGACTCGCGGTGCGTCGACGGGTCCCAGCGGTCGCCAACCGCCACCTCCGACGGATGCCCGCTGCTGTGCAACGAGCACACGACGAGTGGACGCGCACGGCCATCGACGTCGACGAGCTCACCCGAGCGCATCGACTTGCGCTCGCAATGCTCGACGTCGGCGACGAACCAGCGACGATCGAACACCGCCTCGTCGCAATCGGTGTCACCGATGCCATCGCGGCCGAGGTGGCCGACAACGCGTGGCAGCTTGCAGTACCCGACTGACGAGTCGGTCTCCGTGTCCGCGCGCAGCCGCGGTTCACCCGGTCGGTCAGCTGAGCCCGGCTCGCCGTCGCAGGGTCATGGCATCATTCACGGCAATCCGGCTTCGGCCGATCGTGATCACGCCGTCTCGGGACGCCTGTCGGAGCAAGCGATTGGCGGTCGGACGCGTGACTCCCGCCATCGATGCGATGTCCGACTGCCGCAGCGGAATGATGCCGTCACCGATTGCATCGAACTGCTCGGCGAGCCGAAGAATGCATCGATACAGCCGCTTGTCTCCCGGGACGTAGCGGGCCTCCAGCAATTGTGCGCTCGTCTCCCGGAGGCGATTGCTGAGCACCATGAGCAAGAATCGATCGACCCCGGGGTGGTTCTGCCTGAGGTCTCGGAAGCTTGCCACGTCAAGGGTGAGGGTCTCCACGTCGTCGAGGGCCGTGACCGACGCGCTCCGGTCGCCGCCCGGCTGTATCAACGCGTGCTCGCCAAAGGTGTCGCCAGGCTGCAGGACGTCGATGATGGAGACATCGCCGAGCAGGGTCGTCAGCCGGATCGCGACATGGCCACGATCCAGCATGTGAAAGGCACCAGCAGGGTCGCCTTCGTGGAAGATCGTGTCGCCGCGCGGGTATCGCCGGCGTCGGCATGCCGCACGAAAACTGCGCTCGTCCAGACCGGCCTCGGCGCCCAACGCCCGCCAGTCGAGCCTCGCGCCCTGCCGATCTCCCAGTTCAGCCACGTTCGGCACGCTACTGCGGGACGCCTGACGCGGTGAGCGAGCCATCGGCCGAATCGGGGAGCGCAACCCAACCCGGGCCGAATGTCGGAAGGTCACCGAGCTCCTCCGGGCATCACCCTGTGTCATGCAGCGCACACACGGGACGTGTCTCGCGCGACTGTGGCCTGCTCCACATCCACGGACGATGGACCGGTGGGGCAACGGAAGCGAAACAGCAGCGGAACTGGGCGGACGAACGGTACGACCTGTCGCACCGAACATCACCTTTCCGCCGGCGGCCACCGTTCGCTGCGAGCCACTGGAACGGGATCACTGTTCCGCGCCGGGACGCTGCTCGCCGTGGCGATGATCATGTTCGGCTCCGGGCCCGCAGCAGCTGACCAAGCCGCTGCTGACGAGCGACCGACGGGCGCGGTAACACCCGCCGTCACAGCCGACCCACCGACTCGCCGTGCGGGGTTCCCAACGCCGTCCGCAGCACCCGAGCGCGTGACGGACACCGATGCGATCATGGCCGACCCACCGGGGAACATCGGCGACCGAGTGCGCGAGCCCGATCCTGATCCCGGAACCAGCGACGACGGCGTGATCGCACCGGCCGAGGAGGGAAAGCTCGTCCCCCTCGCGAGACCGGTCGTCGCGCTCTACGGCGACTCGCTCGCGTGGGAGGCGCGGCATGTCTTCGAGCAAGCGTTCGCTGACCATCCCGACGTACAGGTCGTGACACGCACCTTCGGAGGGACGGCGATCTGTGATTGGCTCGACGAGATGGCCGCCGACGCTGAGACGCTGGCACCCGGCCTCGTCGTGATCGAGTTCGTCGGGAACAACTACACACCGTGCATGCAGGATCTTGCGGGAGAGCCGCTCATCGGTGCGGCCCTCACCGACCGCTACGCCGCCGACGCAGAAGCCGCGATCGCGATGTTCACCCCAGCCGACACCCAGGTCGTGCTCGCTGGGGCACCGATCTCACAGCCAGCGACGGCATCGCTCGATCTCCACCGCGCGCCACTCAACGCGGTGTACGAAGACATGGGCCAACGTCTCGATGGCGTCCACTACGTGGACGCAGGATCGACGCTGCTCGACGACGGTGAATGGACCGCCACGCTGCCGTGCCTCCCGCTGGAGCCGTGTGTCGACGGAACCGCCGAGTCCGGCGCCGTCAACGTGGTGCGCGCCCCTGACGGACTGCATTTCTGTCCGGCGGGCGCCGACGCACCCCGAGGGGTCACTGGCGATTGCCCGGTGTGGTCGAGCGGTGCCTTCCGGTACGGGGCAGCGCTCGCACAGCCGGTGCTCGAGATTCTCGATGCGACAGCCCTCTCGCCAGCGGACGACGCGTGACCACTACGAGGTGGCCGGCGGCGTGAAGTTGCAGGCGAGATCGATCAGCAGTCGGGTGCCGAAACCGGTCGCGCCCTTCGAGTAGATGCCCCGGTCGTCGTCGACCTTCATCGGGCCGGCGATGTCGAGGTGGGCATATGGCACGTCTCCGGTGAACTCAGAGAGGAAGATCGTCGCTGTGATCGTCCCCGCGTACGGGCCGCCGATGTTGCGCATGTCGGCCACGACCGAGTCGAGCAACTTGCGGTACCGCTTCGTCTCGAGCGGCAACTGCCAGGTCGGCTCGTCGATCTTGTCGCTCGATGCCTTCACGGCATCGACCCATGCTTGATTGGTGCCCAACAGCCCGGCAATCTCGGGACCGAGTGCCCCGAGGACCGCGCCCGTGAGCGTGGCGATGTCGACGATTGCGTCCGGCTCCTCTTCGACAGCGAGCGACAGACCATCGGCCAGGACGAGGCGTCCCTCGGCATCGGTGTTGTGGATCTCGACGGTCTTGCCGTTGCGCATCGTGAGCACATCACCGAGCTTCAGCGCCGAGCCCGACGGCATGTTGTCGGTGCACATCAACCATGCGGTCACCTTCGAACGACAGCCGAGCGCCTTCAACGACGACATCGCCGAGAGCACTGCCGCCGCTCCCGACATGTCCATCTTCATCACCTGATGGAAGGCATCGCTCGGCTTGAGACTGATCCCGCCGGAGTCGTACATGATGCCCTTGCCGACCATCGCGAGGTGGCCCTTCGGGTTGCGCGGCGAATAGGTGAGCTTCACCATCCTGGGCGGTTCGGTCGACCCGCGGTTGACGCCGATGATCCCGCCGCAGCCCATCGCGGCGAGGTCGTCCTTGTTGAACACCTCGACGGTCAGGCCGGCGTCGGGACCGAGTTCGACGGCCTTGGTGGCGATGTCCTTGGCGTTCAGGTACGTGGGCGGGGTGTTCGCCAGCTCGCGCGCGAACGCAGCCGCACCGGCGACGACCCGGCCGGCGTCAGCACCCCGCTCGACACCCTTCGCCCGCTTCGAACTCGCGACGAGCGTGACGGCCGTGAGCTTCGAGCCGGCGTCATCAGCGTTCTTCAGGCCGACGTAGCGATAGGACGCCAGCAGCATTCCTTCCACGACCGCTCGACCGGCGTCCTCGGCATCGACCGCGTCGACATCGGCGAGGGTCGTCGCCAGGTGTTCGAACTTCGATGCTGCACGTGTAAAACCAGCGGCAGCAGACCGCAGTCCGTTCGCATCGATCTCGCCGACCTCACCGATACCGACCGCCACGAGCAGACCGTCCCCGTTCGGCACGTTGAGGATCTGTCCCATCTTGCCCTCGAAACCGTTGGCGTTGAGCGCCGAACGGCTCATCCCGAGCTGGCGCGGCACCGACCCCTTCGTCGCGACGGCGTAACCGACGGCAAGTGCCCCGGACGGAACGGACCGTGCGGTCGACACGGTGGCGGACTTGATTGCGGCGCTGGCATCGGTCATGGTCGACCAGTCTGGCGCACTCCACCACCAGCCACACCAACGGCGTGTCGTCTTGCCCGCTGGTCGGAGGGGTGTAGCTTCTGCTTCAGGTTGCCGACAGGTGGCCGTCCAGAAGACAGAAGGTGCCTCACGGCACCCGAAGGGGAGAAACGATGCGAATCAGGACCAAGCGGACACTCGTACCGCTGGTGGCACTTGCGTTGTTCGGTGCGGCGTGCACGAGCGACAGCGATGACACTGCCACGACAGACGACACCACGACAGACGACACTGCAACCACGGAGGCACCCGACGACACCGTCGAAGTGGTCCAGAGCGAGGGTTCGACACTCGACGCGGTCAAAGAGGCCGGCGTGCTGCGCTGCGGCACCCGCGATGCGCTCGGCGGCTTCGCAGTACTGGACTCCGATGGTGAGCACGTCGGCTTCGACAGCGACTTCTGCCGCGTCATCGCCGCAGCCGTGCTCGGCGACGCAGAGGCAGTGGATCATGTCGACCTCGAGACGGCCGACCGGTTCACGGCGCTGCAGTCCGGTGAAGTCGACGTCCTCGTCCGCAACACCACATGGATAGCGACACGCGACGGTGCCGAAGGTGCCACCTTCCTGCAGCCGACGTACTACGACGGCCAGGGCATGATGGTTGCCGCCGACAGCGGCTTCAGCTCGTTGGCCGACATGGACGGCGTGATCGTCTGCGTGGCCCAGGGCACCACCACGGAGGGCAACGCGGCCACCGAGTCAGCCCGGCTCGGGGTCGAGTGGGAAGTGCGTGCGTTCGATTCGAACGAGCTCATCCAGGAAGCGTTCCTCGCTGGACAGTGCGACGGCTGGTCGGCCGACGGCAGCGCCCTCGCGGGCGAGCGATCCCTCTACCCCGACGGACCCGAGGCGCTCACGATCCTTCCGGAGGTGTTCTCCAAGGAGCCGCTCGCACCGCTGGTGAGTGACGGCGACAGCCAATGGGCCCAGGCCGTCGAGTGGGCGATCTTCGCCACGATCCAGGCCGAGGAGTTCGGCATCACCTCGGAGAACATCGACACGTTCTCCGGAACCGACGACATCGGGATCCAGCGATTCCTCGGCCTCGAGGTCGAAGGCGATGACGGCGCCGCCGTGCTCGACCCGGGTCTCGATCTACCGACCGACTTCGCCGCCCAGGTCGTCTCGCAGGTCGGCAACTACGCCGAGATCTTCGATGCGCACCTCGCCCCACTCGGCCTCGAGCGCGGCGTCAACGCCCTCTGGACCGACGGCGGGCTGATGTACGCACCTCCGTACCGCTGACACATGACGTCTGATCGACGCCGGTCACGAGCTTCCCGCCGATGCGGGGCAAGCTCGTGACCGGCGCGACCAGCGCTCGCGTTCCTTTCTGGCGGGACGTCCGGGTGCTCCAGTGGGTCCTCCAGCTCGTCGTCGTCGCGCTCGTCGTCGCGTTCATCCTGTGGCTGTACGGCAACTACGTCGACAACTCCGCAGAACAGAACATCCCGACCGATTTCGGGTTCCTCGACAACCCGGCCAATTTCCAGATCACCGGGAACTCGCTCTCGCAGAGCGCGCCCGTCAGCGACGCGATCTACGAAGGGCTCCTGAACACGCTGCGGGTCTCGGTCGCCGGGATCATCGCCGCCACGATCCTCGGAACGCTCGTCGGCATCGCTCGCCTGTCGAACAACTGGCTCCTCAGAAAGCTCGCCACCGTCTACGTCGAGGCGGTGCGCAACGTTCCGTTGGCCCTGTTCGTCGTCGCCGGCCTGCTCGTGGTGGTCCTCGGCGTCTTTCCGACCATCCAGGACGCGTGGGACCTCGCCGGTCTGTCGATCATCTCCAACCGAGGTGTCGCGGTACCCTGGTTCGACGGGTCCGGCAGCGGGCTGTTGTTGATCGGACTCGTCGGCATCATCCTTGCCTGGGCCGTGGCACGGTGGCGGCGATCGGTGTCGGACCGCACCGGCGTCCTTCCGCGGTCCGGCCTGTGGGGCGGCGCGCTGTTCCTCCTGGTGCTGATCGTCGGGTGGTTCGCCCTCGGCTACTCCTGGAGCCTCCCCGAGATCGACGGTCGTCAAACCACCGGCGGCATGCGCATCGACCCCTCGTTCTTTGCACTCTTCTTCGCGCTCGTGATCTACACAGCGAGCCACATCGCCGAGATCGTCCGCGGCTCGATCCAGGCAGTTCCGAAGGGCCAGGGCGAAGCCGCGGACGCGGTTGCGCTCAGCGGGTTCCAGCGCATGTGGTACGTGATCCTCCCGCAGGCGTTCAGAATCGCGATTCCGCCCGTCGGCAACCAGTATCTGAACCTCACGAAGAACTCATCGCTCGGTGCCGCGATCGGGTTCTACGACCTGACCCTCGTGGCCCAGACGACCGTCGGCAACGGCTCGCCGGCCGTTCCGGTGTTCGCCCTCACGATGATCATCTACATCGGCATCTCGCTCGTCACGTCGGTGATCGTCAACATCGCCAATCGCCGATTCACGTTGGTGGAACGATGAGTGCCACCGGAGCACCCACGCGTCGACCAGCGGCACTCGTCTGGTTGCGCCGCAACCTGTTCCGCAGCCCCCTCGACTCGCTGCTCACGATCGTGTTCGGTGCGGTGTCGATCTGGCTGATCTACAAGACGCTGTCGTTCATCTTCATCACCGGCCGCTGGGAGATCATCCGGGTCAACCTGCGCTTGTTGATGATCGGTCGGTTCCCGGAGGCCCACGTGCTCCGGCTGGCGATCACCGTGGTCGGGCTCGCCGGCTGGGGCGGTCTGCTCGCCGGCTTCATCCGCGGGCGCCAGATTCGGAGCGGGCGGGTCGCCGACGACCGCTTCACCCTGTCCCGAGTGCTCGACATCGCCGTCCGGCTCTCGATCCCCGCACTGTTGGTCCTGCTGCTCCTGACGCTCGCACAGACCCCCGGACCGTGGATCATGACCGGAGCTGCGGTCGTTGCGGCGATCATCGGACGCGCCGTCGGGCCCTTCCTCGGTCGTCACACCTTCGGCCCGGCTGGGGCCGCCGTGATCGCCAGCGTTCTCGCCGCCGTTCCGGTCGCCCTCTACTTCTACGTGGTGACCGCGGTCGGTTTCGACGACTGGGGTGGGTTCATGCTCAACCTCTTCCTCGCCCTCTGCTCGATCGTCTTGTGCTTCCCGCTCGGCGTGCTGCTGGCGCTCGGCCGGCGATCGGCGCTGCCACTGGTCAAACTCGTCTCGACGGCATACATCGAACTCATCCGGGGCGCGCCGCTGTTCGTGCTGTTGCTGCTCGCCAACGTCGCCCTCGGCTTCTTCGTGCCCGACACCCTCGCGCCCTCCACCTCGACCAGAGCGATCGTGGTGTTCACGCTGTTCACGGCGGCATACATGGCCGAGATCATTCGCGGCGGATTGCAATCCGTACCCCGCGGACAGCTCGAGGCAGCCAAAGCCGTCGGCCTGAGCCCGGTTCGCCAGATGGGCTACATCGTGCTGCCGCAAGCGCTCCGCAACGTGATCCCGGCGCAGATCGGTCAGTTGATCAGCCTCTTCAAGGACACGACACTCGCCGGCATCGCGATGGGGCTGTTCGAGCTGCTCAACGTTGCAGGGGCGCTCCCGGCGCAGGCCGACTTCCGCGGTCAGGGGCTGATCGGTGAGACGATCACGTTCGCCGCCCTCATGTTCTGGGTGGTGTCGTACACGATGAGCCGGGAGAGTCAGCGGCTCGAGAAGCGATTGGGAGTAGGAGACAGATGACGGACCACGAAGACACGCCAGCGGTGTACGCCGATGCGACCGCGATGACAGGCTCTGGCGAGGCCATGATCGAGCTCGAGCACGTCGACAAGTTCTTCGGCAGCTTCCGGGCTTTGGGCGACGTCAACCTGAAGGTGTCCAGCCAGGAGGTGGTGGTGGTCATCGGCCCGTCGGGGTCGGGCAAGTCGACGATGATCCGCTGCATCAACCGCCTCGAGGAACACGATGCCGGGCGGATCGTCGTGGATGGCACCGAGCTGTCCAACGACATCCGCAACATCACCGAGGTCCGCCGGGAGACCGGCATGGTCTTCCAGAGCTTCAACCTCTTTCCGCACCTGAGCGTGCTCGACAACATCACGCTCGCGCCGCGCAAAGTTCGCAAGATGCCCAAGGCCAAGGCGGAAGAACTGGGCATGGAACTGCTCACCTTGGTCAAGATTCCCGAGCAAGCCGGGAAGTACCCCGGCCAGCTGTCCGGCGGGCAGCAACAGCGAGTCGCGATCGCACGCTCGTTGGCGATGAAGCCGAAAGTGATGTTGTTCGACGAGCCCACCTCGGCGCTCGACCCGGAGATGATCGGCGAGGTGCTCGACACGATGAAGGAACTCGCAGCCTCCGGCATGACGATGATCGTGGTCACCCACGAAATGGGCTTTGCACGCGAGGTTGCCGACCGTGTCGTGTTCATGGCCGATGGTCAGATCGTCGAGGTCGGCACCCCCGAGCACTTCTTCGATGATCCCCAGGAGGAGCGCACCAAGCTGTTCCTCTCCCAGATCCTCTGACACCGGGTTGTCGCGGACCCCGCTTCTCCTGAGGTCACCCGGCGCGTCTCGCCAGCACGACATCTCGGGTGATCGTGCGGTCGACCTGGTGTTCGAACCCTGCGGTGGCGACTTGGTCGAAGCCGGTGCCATCGAGCACCGCGACCATGTCGTTCGCGCTCAGGCTCTTGACGTTCCACGACAACGCCACCGAGCCGCCCGTGCGAATCTGCTCCGGCCATCGGCTCGAGACGTTCGCGACGAGATCGGCAACCGAGGTCGGCACGCGGCCGCCCGCTGATCGGGCCTGGTGCTGGATGCCGTAGGGCAGATCGCTGACGATCATCGCGTGGCGGCCGACCGGTACCGACGCACTGTCGGCGGGGGCGTTGAACGTTCTGATGTCCGGTGCGCGCTTGGCATCGAGACCGGTGCGATCGGTCGCCACGGTGAAGTCGAAGTGTCGGCTCTCGCTGTTCTGCTTCTTGTAGCGCTGGAGCTTGTGGGGATAGCGGTTGCCTTTGGCCCACTGTTCCAGGAACGTGGCGTACTCGTCGAGCGCACGGCGATCGACGTCGAGGCCGGTTGCACGGGCGCCGTAGAGCAACGCCCAGTTGAGCGTGGTGCCGCGTCCACACATCGGGTCGAGCACCGACCGGTCGTTCTTCGCCGTGGAGACATCCGTCGCGTCGGCCAAGTTGAGCATCAGACGCGTGAGCCGCTCGTTCGTCTTCCCCTTGTAGCGCTGCGTCGTCACGAGTTCGGTGCCGAAGGCGAGCTCCTCACCGAGCGGAACCGGTTCGAGCGATACGTCCGAGTGTTCGACGAAGACGGCACCGGTCGCGGAGAGCCTGGCCAGTTGCTCCACGAGCGGTTGACGATCGCCGTGGTGCTCGAACCGGAGGTAGGAGGTTCGACCCGCTTCGACGCAGGAGGTCTCGGTGCCGGGGGCGTCGAGTCGATGCGTGAGCACGACGTCCAACTCGGCCATCGCCAGCGCTCCGAGCGACTTCGTGAAAACCCGGTTGAGGTCGGTCTCGAGGTAGATCCGAACAATCATCGGGGGCGAGGGTAGGGCTCGCGAACCGACCAGCGTCGAGTCAGTCGGGGATGCCGAGGCAGACGGCGATCGGGTTGCCGTGCCGGAACAGCGTCACCGGACCGTCCTCGCTGACCACGAACGCCACTGTGTGTTCGTGGTCCCACGTGTACCGCGCCGCAGAACGGTGACGCATCCCTGCCTCCAGGTGAATGGCGGACTCCGACGCCACCGAACTCCGCAGTCCGACACCGAGCATCCCGACGTCGCCGTTCGCCGCGACGAGCGCCGCGAGGTCGGTCTGTGCCAACACGGCGAACAACGCCGGGTAATGATGGCGCTCGAGCACCGACAGGCTCGGTGAGGGCAGTGCGGCACTGACGTCGAGCCCGTGGTCGTCGTGGTCGCGGGGGTCGAGGTCGAGGAGGAACGTCGCACCGATGCGCGCCGGGCTGAGCCAGTGCACCGCGAGGTCGAGGAGCCCCTGCAGGAGGGCCCGCGGCGCTTCCGGCACCGCCGTGCGGACCGACGGGAGGTACACCTGCGCCGACGGCCGGTGGCGCCACCGGTGACCGTTCCACTCGACGACACCGGTTGGCGTGAAGGCACGACTGACACCCATCACGGTGCGTTGGACGATCGCTGCACCGGTTGCCTGCTCGATCTCGACGAGGTCCGCTTCGTACTGGATCGTCCGTCGGAAGCATGCGAGTTGGGTGGTGCCGTCGGCGCGCCGGACGACGAACGAGGATCGGCCGTCGGAGAACCGGCGGGCCTGGTCGATCGGCATGTCGAGGTCGAGCAGCTCGACGAGGTTGTCGATCTTGATCAGGGAACGCTCACCCGGGAGGACGAACGACCCGTAGGTCAACGAGCGGTTCTCGAACACCGGCGGGCGCCAGGCGTGTTCCAACTCCGTCAGGAGCAGATCGACTTCGTCTGGACTGCCCGGCAACGTGATCCCGCCGTCGGCCAGCTCTTCACGCAGCCGTTCGTGCGCTCGCGTCAACTCGGTCACGCGTCCAAGTTTACGGCGGCACCGCAGTCGGCCGACGGGGCCGCTCGGCATCGCCGTCCGAGCGGTCCCGAAACCGGCTCAGGTGGGCAGGGAGTGCGCCCAGGCCGAAGCAAGGGCGGCGTAGCGACCGCCGAGCTCGACGAGTTCGTCGTGCGTGCCGAGCTCTGCGAGCAGACCGGCGTCGATGACGGCAATGCGATCGGCGTGCTGGATCGTCGACAACCGGTGGGCCACCACGATCGTGGTTCGGCCGGTCATCAGACGGTCGAGGGCCTGTTCGACGATCGCTTCAGTTCCGGGGTCGAGGCTGCTCGTCGCTTCGTCGAGTACCAGGACGGCGGGGTCGACGAGCGCCGCTCTCGCGAGCGACACCAGTTGGCGCTCACCGGCCGAAAGGCGCGAGCCGCGCTCGCGAACCTCCGTGTCGATGCCATCCTCGAACGAGTCGAACCGATCGAGCGCTCCGATCGCGTCGAGCGCCGCACGCAGTTCGTCGTCGGTCGCATCGGAGCGTGCGATGCGGACGTTGTCGGCGATCGATCCGCCGAACAGGAAGCCCTCCTGAGGCACCACGACGACGCGCTGGCGGAGCGAGTCGAGCGTGGCGTCGCGGAGGTCGATGCCACCGAACGAGATCGTGCCCTCGGTCGGGTCGTAGAGCCGCGCCATCAGCTTGGCCACCGTCGACTTGCCGGCGCCGGTCGGCCCGACCAGCGCCAGGCGTTCACCATCCGCGACCGAGATCGTCACATCGCGCAGCACGGGTGTGTCGGTGCTCGGGTAGGTGAACCCGACGCCGTCGACGATCAGGTCGCCACGCTCCGGCAGCTCCTCGTCGCCGCCCTCGATGTCGGGCTGGGTGTCGAGGATGGCGAAGAGCTTGTCGAGCGCGGCGGCCGACGACTGCACGGTGTTGTAGAGCTGCGAAAGCTGCTGGACCGGCTCGAACAACTGGGCGAGCAGCAACACGAATGCGACGACCGTGCCGATCGTGACGTCGCCGCGACCGACCAGCCAGCCTCCGATGCCGATCGCCAGGCCGGTGGAGAAGATTCCGAGCGCCTCGACCAGGCCGAAGTACCAGGTCGACACCCGGATGCTGTGCACGTGGGACTGGTACAGCGATCGGTTCGACGCGACGAACTGGCGGGTCTGCTCCTGCTCCTGGGCGTACGCCTGGACCACACGGACGCCGGCGATGCCCTCCTGGAGCTCCGACAGGTTCTGACCGACCCGCTCTCGGACTTCGAGGTAGGCGGCGTTCGAGTCCCGCTGGAATTTGCGCGAGGCGATGATGATCACCGGCATCACGAGCAAGGCCGCGATCGTGAGTTGCCACGACAGGCTCAACATCAAGATGAGTGCGAGCACGATCAGGAAGACGGCTGCCACGAATTGGAGCAGCCCCCACTGGACGAGTTCGGCCATCGATTCGATGTCGGCGGTCATGCGCGAGATGAGGACACCGGATTGGTATCGGTCGAAGAACCCGAGTGACTGGCGCTGGATGTGGTCGAACGTGCGGACCCGCAGCGCCCGAAGGAATCCCTCGCCGGCGCGGTTGATGAAGATGTACTGCTGTCGGGCGGCGAGATACGCCATGATCACCACGGCGATGTAGGCGAGCACGGCGTTGCGCAGCGTGGTCGTGTCCTTCATGTCGATCCCGTTGTCGATGCCGTACCGGACGATCACGGGACCGAGCAAGAGGCCGAGCGTCGACAACAGGACGAAGCCGAGTGCGGCGAAGATCGTTCGCCGAAACGGCGTGGCCATGCGGATCACCCGACGCAGGACCTGCCTGGTCGCCTCCTTGTCGAGCTTGTCCTCATCGGTGAGGCCACCCATCCGGAACATCAGTCGCCGCCGATCGTGGCGACATCGGCGGACGGGTCGCCGGACAGGTCGCGGCGCTCCGCATCGTCGGACTGCTCCATCGCGGCGAGGACGTCGCGATATCGCGGTTCGGTCGCCAACAGTTCGTCGTGCGGCCCGCTCGCAATGACCCGGCCCTGGTCGAGCAACACCACGATATCGGCGAGTGCGATGGTGCCAGGTCGGTGTGCGATGACGATCGTCGTTCGCCCCGTCATCACCGTCGCCATCGCGTCGCGGATCTCGTGCTCCTTCGACGGGTCGACTGCCGACGTCGCGTCATCGAGCACGAGGATCCGTGGATCTGCCAGGATCGCCCGGGCGATCGCGATTCGCTGGCGCTGGCCACCCGACAGCGAGAAGCCGCGCTCGCCGAGCATCGTGTCGTAGGCATCGGGCAGACCCATGATGAAGTCATGGGCGCCGGCGAGGCGGGCGGCCCACTCGACCCGCTCGGCGTCGGCCGTCGGGTCGGCGAACGCGATGTTCGCCCGCACCGTGTCGTGGAACAGCAGGGTGTCCTCGAACACGATGCCAACAGCTCGGCGCAGGTCGTGCAGGCTGAGCCCG